>Ga0308163_10002706_pt1 | contig 15727 bp, 14 predicted proteins | sample PhyTR1_FD_201037 | JGI IMG/M metagenome (GOLD analysis project Ga0308163, IMG submission 201037) | Phyllosphere microbial communities from UC Gill Tract Community Farm, Albany, California, United States - DLSLT.R1 | ecosystem: Host-associated > Plants > Phyllosphere > Unclassified | place: USA...
ATGGCGATCTGAGCGTCCGCGACGGTGCGCGATCCCCCATCCGCGCCGCATCCGCCCCCATTTGGGGCATTCCCGGCGGGCCACCGTTGTCATCCCGATACTCCGGAATAAAATCGATCCAATCGGGGTTTTCTGCCGCTATAATCGCGAATTTTTCCACCCCGAAATTCGTTTCCGCTGCCAGGGCACCTACACAATGAACAGCATCCTGATTTGGTCCGTCGCGCTCTATCTGCTCGGCACCCTCGGCCTGGGCGTCTGGGCCGGTTCGCGGATCAAGAACACGGCCGACTTCGCGGTGGCCGGCCGCAGCCTGCCGCTGGTGATGGTCATCACGACCACCTTCGCCACCTGGTTCGGCGCCGAGACCGTGATGGGCATCCCGGCCAAGTTCGTGCAAGGCGGGTTGGGTGCGCTGATCGAGGATCCCTTCGGCGCCGGCACCTGCCTGATCCTGGTCGGCCTGTTCTTCGCGGCGCGCCTGTACAAGATGAACCTGCTGACCATCGGCGACTATTACCGCGCACGCTACGGCCGCGGCATCGAGGTGTTCTGCTCGGCCGCCATCATCCTGTCCTACCTGGGCTGGGTGGCGGCGCAGATCACGGCGCTGGGCCTGGTATTCTCGGTGCTGACCGGCGGCGCCATGTCGGAAACCGCGGGCATGATCGTCGGCACCCTCGCCGTGCTGATCTACGTGGTGGTGGGCGGCTTCCTGGCGGTGGCGATCACCGACTTCATCCAGATGATCGTGCTCGTGGTCGGCCTGTCGGTCATCGCCGTGTTCTCGGCCAAGCTGGCTGGCGGCACCGGCGTCGTGATCGACATGGCGCACCGCGCCGACCTGTGGAAGTTCCTGCCGGAAGCCAAGTTCACCGACATCGCCTTCTTCGTCGGCTCGGCCGTGACCATGATGCTCGGCTCGATCCCGCAGCAGGACGTGTACCAGCGCGTGATGTCGGCCAACAGCGCCCCGACCGCGCGCGCCGGCGCCGTGATCGGCGGCGCCAGCTACATCCTGTTCGCCTTCGTGCCGATGTTCATCGTCGCCTGCGCCGTCATCGTGATGGGCAAGGATGCGATGGAACTGGCCAAGAACGATTACCAGCGCGTGCTGCCGACCTTCGTGATGACGCAGATGCCGCTGATCATGCAGATCCTGTTCTTCGGCGCCCTGCTCTCGGCGATCAAGAGCACCTCGTCCGCCACCCTGCTGGCGCCGGCGACCAGCTTCGTCGAGAACATCCTCAAGAACATGCGTCCCGGGATGAGCGACCGCAAGCAGCTGCTGGCCATGCGCATCACCATCGTGGTGTTCGCCGGCCTGGTGCTGACCTATGCGATCGCCATGCGCGGCACGCCGATCTACGACCTGGTGTCCTCGGCCTACCAGGTGACCCTGGTCGGCGCCTTCGTGCCGCTGGTAATGGGCCTGTACTGGAAGCGCGCCACCACCCAGGGCGCGATTCTCTCGATCGGCGCCGGCATCTTCACCTGGATCGTGTTCTTCCCGCAGATCTCCACGCTGGGCGAAGCCTTCCCGGGCCAGCTGGCCGGCCTGATCGCGGCCTTCGCCGGCATGGTAACCGGTTCGCTGGCGCCGCAGCTGCTCAAGAACCGCCATGAGACGAGCAAGACGGCGCTGAGCGTGTAACTGCCCGCGCAAGACTTGGGCCCCTGCCTGCGCAGGGGCGACGGTTTTGAGGCTACGTACAGTCGATACGTCGTCCCTGCGAAGGCAGGGACCCAAGTTTCCAGCGTTACACGTGCAGCAGCAGGTGCTCGCGCTCCCACGGACTGATGACGGTCATGAACTCCTGGTGCTCCAGCTCCTTCACCGCCGAATACACGTCGATGAAGCGCTCGCCCAGGATGTCGCGCAGGCGGTCGTCGCCGCGCAGCAGGCTCAGGGCCTCGGGCAGGCCCTGGGGCAGTTCGACCGCCATCTTGTAGGCGTTACCCTCGACCATCGGAGTCGGTTCGAGCTGTTCCGTCATGCCGAGGTAGCCGCAGGCCAGGGTCACGGCCAGCGCGAGATAGGGGTTGGCGTCGGCGCCGATCACGCGGTTTTCCACGCGGCGGTCCTGCGAACCCGAGACCGGCACGCGGATGCCGACCGTGCGGTTGTCCACGCCCCATTGCAGGTTGATCGGGGCGGCGCTGCGGCGCACGATGCGGCGGTAGGAATTCACGTAGGGCGCGATGATCGCCATCGCCGATGGCATGTATTTCTGCAGCCCGCCCACGTACCAGCGGAACAGGTCGGACGGCGAACCATCGTCGTTGCTGAAGATGTTCTTGCCGGTCTCGCCATCGACCACGCTCTGGTGCACATGCATCGCCGAACCCGGTTCGCCCGCCATCGGCTTGGCCATGAAGGTGGCGTACATATCGTGCTTGAGCGCGGCTTCGCGCAGCGTGCGCTTGAAATAGAACACCTTGTCGGCCAGGCCCAGCGGCTCGCCGTGCTGGAAGTTGATCTCCATCTGGCCGGCGCCGATCTCGTGGATCAGGGTGTCCACGTCCAGGCCCATCAGGTCGCAATAGTCGTAGATATCCTCGAACAGCGGATCGAACTCGTTGACCGCGTCGATGCTGTAGACCTGGCGGCTGGTCTCGGAGCGGCCGCTGCGGCCGACCGGGGCGCACAGGGGCAGGTCGGGGTCGATGTTCTTGGCCGTCAGGTAGAACTCCAGCTCGGGCGCCACCAACGGCTTCCAGCCTTTCTGGGTGTACAGCTTGAGCACGCGGCGCAGCACGCTACGCGGCGCGAAGTCGACCAGCCGGCCGTCGGCGAAATAGCAGTCGTGGATCACCTGCGCGGTCGGGTCGGCCGCCCACGGCACCATCGTGATCGTGCCGGGGTCGGCCTTCAGGATCATGTCGCGGTCGGTGGTGGAAATGGCGCGGTCGAAGGCGGCGTCGTCCTCGGGCGAGTTGCCGGTGACGGTCATGCCCAGCACGATCTCGGGCAGGCGCATGCCGCGGTCTTCGGTGAACTTCACGCGCGGGAGGATCTTTCCACGCGCCACGCCGGTCAAGTCGGGGACCAGGCATTCGATTTCGGTGACTCGCTTGCCGTTGAGCCACTCGTCCATGTCGTTATATGAAAAATTGTCGCGGATAGCCATGATGATTCTCTGTTCGTTGAATAAAGGCGAACGCGCTCGCTCAGCGCCCGCCGCATGCATGCATCGATGGGAACAGGGAAGCTAGGGAACGGGCCGGACCGCCCATTTCGCGGCGGCGCTCATGCCCCGTTCCGCCTGCGCTCCTGCCTGGCCGCCTGGTAGCTGCGGCAGGCGTTGCCGAAGGCGCCGAACATCTTCATCGAATGCGGGTTGTGCACGATGCGCCACTCCGGATGCCATTGCACGGCCAGCGTGAAACCGGGCGCGCGCCCCACCGTAAACGCCTCCACCAGCCCGTCCTCGGCCGTCGCCTCGGCCACCAGACCGGCGGCCAGCTCGTTCACGCCCTGGCCGTGCAGCGAATTCACCGGGATCTCGGGCACGCCGAGGATACCGTGCAGCATACCGCCCTCGATCAGCTGGATCTTGTGGGCGTCGCCATACTGCTCGTCCATGCCCAGTTCCGGGTTTTCGCGGTGGTCGAACTTGCCGGGCACCGTCTGTACCGCCTGGTGCAGGCTGCCGCCCAGCGCCACGTTCATTTCCTGGAAGCCGCGGCAGATCGCGATAATCGGAATGCCGCGCTCGACTGCCGCGCGGATCAGCGGCAGCGTGGTCTGGTCGCGCGCCGGATCCTGCGGCAGCGAAGGATCGAGCACTTCTTCGGAGTAATAGCTGGGGTGCACATTGGATGCGGAACCGGTCAGCATGATGCCGTCGCACAGCTCGAGCATCGTTTCGAGATCGAGCGATGCGCCCAGCGACGGCAGGATCATCGGTGCGCAGTCGGCGCCGAGCACGATGGCGTCGACATACTTGTGCTGGGCCGCATGGTACGGATGCTCGCCGAAGTCGCGGGTGCAGGCGGGAACGATGACGATCGGGCGCATGGGCTCTACCTTTGTACAGTGAGACGCATACGAACCCTGGTTGCCATCCGGTCCGCATGCGAGTGGCCGTTATCCGGACGCGAAAAGCGTCGCCATCGATGCCTTTCTTCCGGGAATGTGCTGGTAAAAGAGTTCTTTTCTTAGAAACCAGTAACAAAAGCATAACGTCAACTCGCAAACCATGCCAACACAAAAGGCAATGGAGGCATTTTAGGCGCGTCTGACTGCGCGGCCCAGTAAAAAGGTGTTTACAGGGTGCGCCATGGGAGGCCGTGGTTCGGCCAGAGAGGATATCGATGGATCGCCGGCAGCGCGGGCGGCTGCGCGGCGCCCGGCCAGGCGGTCTACGCCGGGCCGGAAGGATCGGCGGAAGCCGCCCGGTCCTTGTATTCGTCGTACTTGCGCGCGTCGCCGCGCACCAGCTCGGCCGGGTACTTGGCCCGGTTGAGCACCATTTTTTCCTGCACGGCCGCGAGCAGGTCGACGTCGAGCTTGTCGGCCAGGCGCACCAGGTAGACCAGCACGTCGGCCATCTCGTGGCGCACCGCGCGCAGCTTGTCCGCGCCCAGTTCGTCGGCGCGGCCATGCTGCAGCCACTGGAAGTGCTCGAGCAGCTCGGCCGCTTCCACCGTCAGCGCGCTGGCCAGGTTCTTGGGCGTATGAAACTGGTCCCAGTCGCGTTCCTCGACGAATGTGCGCACAATGGCGCGCAATTGCTCCAGCTCGCCGCCGGGCTGCATCACTTGGCGGCTCCGCCTTCGCGATAGCCGTCGAGGACGCGTTCCAGCTTGGGCTGGATTTCCTCATAGCTGCTGACGGTGATGCCGAGGTCGCGCAGCAGGCCGTCGTGCACGCCGTAGACCCAGCTGTGGATGGTGAGGTCCTGGCCACGTTCCCAGGCGTCGCGCACCACGGTGGTCTGGGCGATGTTGATGACCTGCTCGGCCACGTTCAGCTCGACCAGGCGGTCGGTCGCGGCCTTGCCGGCGACGTTGCCCAGGTAGGTGCCATATTTGTTGCGCACGTCGCGCACGTGGCCGAGCCAGTTGTCGGCCAGGCCCACACGGGTATTGTTCAGCGCGGCGCCCACGCCCGAGCAGCCATAGTGGCCGCACAGGATGATGTGCTTGACCTTGAGCACGTCGACGGCGAATTGCAGCACGGTCAGCGCGTTCAGGTCGGAATGGGAAATGACGTTGGCGATGTTACGGTGCACGAACAGCTCGCCCGGCGCCATGCCGAGCAGCTCGTTGGCGGGCACGCGGCTGTCCGAGCAGCCGATCCACAGGTATTCCGGAGCCTGCTGGGAAGCCAGGTCCTTGAAGAAGCGCGGGTCTTGCTCGACCATCGCGGCGGCCCATTGGCGGTTGCGTTCGAACAGGTCGGCGGCGGTGAGGCCGGTGGGGGTTTTTGCCATGAGAATTCCTATCAAAAAAAACCGCTGAAGGTTCGCACCGTTCAGCGGTTTGCCGACTTCTTACTCGAAGAAGTCTTTTACTTTATCCATCCAGCCCTTGCTCTGAGGACTGTGCTTGGCGCCGCCCTCGACCGTCAGGCGGTCGAATTCACGCAGCAGGTCCTTCTGCTTCTCGGTCAGCTTGACCGGGGTTTCCACCAGCACGTGGCAGAACAGATCGCCCGCGTAACCGGAGCGCACGCCCTTGATGCCCTTGCCCTTCAGGCGGAAGGTCTTGCCGGTCTGGGTGCCTTCGGGGATGGTGAAGGACACCTTGCCGCCCAGGGTCGGGACTTCGATCTCGCCACCCAGCGCCGCCTTGCTGTAGGAAATCGGCATCTCGCAGTGCAGGTCGTCGCCTTCGCGCTGGAACACCGCGTGCGGCTTGATGTGGATCTCGACGTACAGGTCGCCCGGAGGACCGCCGTTGGTGCCCGGCTCGCCATTGCCCGAGGAGCGGATGCGCATGCCGTTGTCGATACCGGCCGGGATCTTCACTTCCAGCGTCTTGTTGCGCTTGATGCGTCCGGCGCCGCCGCAGGCCGCGCACGGTTCCGGGATGATCTTGCCGTTGCCGTGGCACTTCGGGCAGGTCTGCTGGATCGAGAAGAAGCCCTGCTGCATGCGCACTTGGCCGTGGCCGTGGCAGGTCGTGCAGGTAACGGGCGAGGTTCCCGGCTTGGCGCCGCTGCCGTGGCAGGTGTCGCACTTGTCCCAGCTCGGCACGCGGATGGTCGTGTCGAAGCCGCCGGCGGCCTGCTCCAGGGTGATCTCGAGGTTGTAGCGCAGGTCGGCGCCGCGGTAGACCTGGGGTCCGCCGCCGCCGCGCCGGCCACCGCCGCCACCGAAGATGTCGCCGAAGATGTCGCTGAAGGCGTCGCCGAAGCCGGGGCCGCCGCCGCCGAAGCCGCCGCCGCCGCCCATGTTCGGATCGACGCCGGCATGACCGTAACGGTCATACGCCTCGCGCTTTTCCGGCGTGGTCAGCATCTCGTAGGCTTCCTTGACCTCCTTGAACTTCTCTTCCGCTTCCTTGTTATCGGGATTGCGGTCCGGATGGTACTTCATCGCGAGCTTGCGATAGGACTTCTTGATGTCTTCTTCCGAAGCAGTCTTCGCGACCCCGAGGATCTCGTAAAAATCACGCTTTGCCATTTGTCGGCACCTTGCTGTCTATCTGCTGAACGAACTGTGGAGGTCCCGAAACACCGTATGTGCGGCCGGAATCCGGCGGGACGCGCAGTCCAAAACACATCAGTATACCGTGAGCATCCCAGGCTTGCGCGGGCGGGGCCATGACTGGCCGAAATACAACGCGCAATGGGTGAAACGGGCTCCCCCTTTGTCTGGGATTTCCGTTGAAGCTTTTTTTGTCATGCAAAAAAACCGAGCCAGGTACCGGGAGGTCGCATCGGCTCGGCCTTTCAGCACGACAGGGACCGCCGTCGGGCGGTCCCCCAGGACATTACTTCGCGTCCTTGACTTCCTTGAAGTCGGCGTCGACGACGTCGTCATCCTGCTTGGCGCCGGCTTCGGCGCCCGCTTGCGCGCCGGCACCTGCGCCGGCCGCCTGCGCACCCTGCTGGGCTTGCATGTCGGCGTACATCTTCTCGCCCAGCTTCTGCGAAGCGGTCGACAGCGCGGCGACCTTGGCGTCGATGTCGGCCTTGTCGCCCGACTTGATCGAGGCTTCGACGTCGGCGATGGCGGCTTCGATCTTTTCCTTCTCGCCGGCTTCCAGCTTGTCGCCGTACTCGGTCAGGGACTTGCGGGTCGAGTGGACCAGCGCGTCGGCCTGGTTGCGCGACTCGGCCAGTTCCTTGACCTTCTTGTCTTCTTCCGCGTTCAGCTCGGCGTCCTTCACCATCTTCTGGATCTCGTCTTCCGACAGGCCCGAGTTCGCCTTGATGGTGATCTTGTTTTCCTTGCCGGTGGCCTTGTCCTTGGCGCCGACGTGCAGGATGCCGTTGGCGTCGATGTCGAAGGTCACTTCGATCTGCGGGGTGCCGCGTGCTGCCGGCGGGATGCCTTCCAGGTTGAACTCGCCCAGGCCCTTGTTGCCGGCGGCGATTTCACGCTCGCCCTGGTAGACCTTGATGGTCACGGCCGGCTGGTTGTCGTCGGCGGTCGAGAACACCTGCGAGAACTTGGTCGGGATCGTGGTGTTCTTCTGGATCATCTTGGTCATCACGCCGCCCAGGGTTTCGATACCCAGCGACAGCGGGGTCACGTCCAGCAGCAGCAGGTCCTTGCGCTCGCCCGACAGGACCGAACCCTGGATGGCGGCGCCGACTGCCACTGCCTCGTCCGGGTTGACGTCCTTGCGCGGATCCTTGCCGAAGAACTCCTTGACCTTCTCTTGCACCTTCGGCATGCGGGTCATGCCACCGACCAGGATGATGTCGTCGATGTCCGAGACCTTGACGCCGGCATCCTTGATGGCGATGCGGCACGGCTCGATGGTCTTGACGATCAGTTCCTCGACCAGCGATTCCAGCTTGGCGCGGGTCATCTTCAGGTTCAGGTGGACCGGGGCGCCGTTGGCCATCGCGATGTAGGGCTCGTTGATCTCGGTCTGCTGCGAGGACGACAGTTCGATCTTCGCGCGCTCGGCCGAAGCCTTGATGCGCTGCAGGGCGATCGCGTCTTTCGACAGGTCCAGGCCGTTGATCTTCTTGAACTCGTCGATGATGTAGTCGATGATGCGCTGGTCGAAGTCTTCGCCGCCCAGGAAGGTGTCGCCGTTGGTCGACAGCACTTCGAACTGCTTCTCGCCGTCGACGTCCGCGATCTCGATGATCGACACGTCGAAGGTGCCGCCGCCGAGGTCATACACGGCGATCTTGCGGTCGCCCTTGTCGTTCTTGTCCAGGCCGAAGGCCAGTGCGGCCGCGGTCGGCTCGTTGATGATGCGCTTGACGTCCAGGCCCGCGATGCGGCCGGCGTCCTTGGTCGCCTGGCGCTGCGAGTCGTTGAAGTAGGCCGGCACGGTGATGACGGCTTCGGTCACTTCTTCGCCGAGGTAGTCTTCGGCGGTCTTCTTCATCTTGCGCAGCACTTCAGCCGACACCTGCTGGGCAGCCAGGCGCTTGTCGCGCACGCCGATCCAGGCGTCGCCGTTGTCGGCCTTGACGATCTGGTAAGGCATCAGGCCGATGTCCTTCTGGACTTCTTTTTCGTCGAACTTGCGGCCGATCAGGCGCTTGACGGCGAACAGGGTGTTCTTCGGGTTGGTGACGGCCTGGCGTTTCGCCGGCGCGCCAACCAGGATCTCGCCATCTTCCTGATAAGCGATGATCGAAGGCGTGGTGCGCGCGCCTTCGGCGTTTTCGATGACCTTGGGTTGGCCGTTTTCCATGATGGCCACGCAGCTGTTGGTGGTGCCCAGGTCGATACCGATGATTTTGCCCATAATATTTTTCCTTTTTAGTACTTCAGTTTCTGTGATACGCCGAATATTGGGAAATAACGCTTGCTTTCAAGAGCTTAACAAAGCCCTGATGCAACATTATTTCGGCGCTGCAGCGGTCACGATGGCCGGACGCAGCAGGCGATCGGCAATCATGTAGCCCTTTTGCAGCACGGTGACCACGGTATTGGCTTCCTGCTCGGACGGCACGACGGCCACGGCCTGGTGCTTGTTCGGATCCAGCTTGTCGCCCGGCTGCGGCATCACTTCGACCAGGCGGTTCTTCTCGAAGGCGGCGGTAAGCTGCTTCAAGGTCATCTCGACGCCTTCCTTGATCGAGTCGACCGTCGGCGCTTCGACTTTCAGGGCCATTTCCAGGCTGTCGCGCACCGGCACCATGGCTTCGGCGAAACTCTCGATGGCAAATTTATGGGCCTTGCTGACGTCTTCCTGGGCGCGGCGGCGGATATTGTCCGCCTCGGCCTTGGCGCGCATGAAGGCATCGTGCATCTCGGCCAGCTTGGCTTCGGTCGCGCTCAGCTGCTCTTCGAGGCCGGTTTCCGCCGGCGCCGCCGCCTGGTCGGCTGCCGCCGAGGTGTCTGGCGCGGGCTGCTGGGTAAGCTCTTGGTTTTCTTGGTCTTGCATCGAAAAAACTCCTGGAATCAAGGACTTGGCTGATGAACGGGACGATTTATGCTCGTCGTACAGGCCCCCATATGAGGTGATCTCCTACATTTTCAAGGGGCATTGCATGGCTGGCATGTGCAAACCTGGATATCTTTTGTTACAAGAGTTACCAGGCAGCAGTCCCTGTCATCCGTCTGGCGTGCCAATATCTTTCCTACAAGACATTCTGCGCAACATTGCGCCGAACTCCGATAGGGAACGATGATGAAACTGCATCTGATCAGTGGCGCGGTGCTGCTCTATACCCTGCTGACGCTGGCTGCGATCTGCCTGGCCAGGCTCGAACCGGCGCCACAAAACGTGCCATTTTAACAGTTCGATCGGAATTGACAGAATATGCATCCTGCTCGCCCGGCCAGGGCGAGAGGATGTGTTTGGATAGCGTGGAACGGCAGGATGGACGGCTATGCCGTCCACGCGTTCAGGCGGCGCATGCAGGCCGGAAACGTTCGGCGGCGTTCATTCCGCGCCGAGCGTCAGCGCATACTCGCGCCCCACCTGCGCATCGCGCCGGCGCGCCGCCTGCTGCGCCGGGCTGAGCACGGTCGGCCAGCCGATCAGGTGCTGCTCTGCGATCTCGGCCAGGCCGACGATCCAGTCCGCGCCGTCGTTCAGGCACGGAATGTAGTGGTATTCCTGGCCGCCGTTCGACTCGAAATCGTGGCGCACTTCCATATTGATTTCTTCCAGCGTCTCCAGGCAGTCGCTGGTAAAGCCCGGGCACATGACGTCGATGCGCTTGACGCCGTCGCGGGCCAGCTGCTGCACGGTCGGCGCCGTGTAGGGCTGCAGCCATTCGGCGCGGCCGAAGCGCGACTGGAAGGTGACCAGGTATTCGTCCGCGCCCAGGCCCAGGCGCGTGGCCAGCAGGCGCGCGGTCTTGTGGCATTCGCAGTGGTAGGGGTCGCCCAGCTCGAGGGTGCGCTTGGGCACGCCGTGGAAGCTCATCACCAGCTTGTCGCCGCGACCCTGCGCTTCCCAGTAGGCTTCGACCGAACGCGCCAGCGCCTCGATATAGCCGTCATGGTCGTGGTAGTTGCGCACCAGGCGCAGCTCGGGCACGTTGCGCACCTTCTTGTAGTGGTCGAACACCGCGTCCCAGACCGAGGCCGTGGTCGTGCCCGAATACTGCGGATAGGCCGGCAGCACCACGATGCGGTCGACGCCGCGCGCCTTCAGTTCGTCCAGCACGTCCGGCAGCGCGGGCGAACCGTAGCGCATCGCCATCACCACCTCGACGTCCTGGTGCCCGCGTTCGCCCAGCATCTTGTGCAGCAGGGCGGCTTGCCGTTCGGTGTAGATCTTGAGCGGCGAGCCTTCGCGCATCCAGATGCTCTGGTATTTCTTGGCCGAGGCGCCCGAGCGGAAGGGCAGGATCGCCAGGTGCAGGATCACGCTCCACACCGCGCGCGGGATCTCGACCACGCGCGGATCGGACAGGAACTGCTTCAGGTAGCGCCGCACCGCCGAGGAAGTAGGGGCATCGGGCGTGCCGAGGTTGACGAGCACGATGGCGCTCTTGGCGACGGTGCCGTGCTGGTGGGGCGGTTCTTTGCGAAAAGGCATGGGAGCAGGAAGTCGAATGTGTTGACCCATTATAGATTGGGCCTGGGCTATTGCCGAGTTGGCATTACTAATTGCTGCGATAGGCGCCACAGGACCACCGGCGCCCCACCCCGCCGCCTACGACGCCAGCAGCTCGCGCGCGTGCTTGCGCGTGGTTTCCGTGATCTCGATCCCGCCCAGCATGCGCGCCACTTCCTCGACGCGCGCCTTGTTGTCCAGGACGTCGATGCGCGAGACGGTCTTGCCGGCGCCGGTCGTGCCCTTGGCCACCTGGAAGTGCTGGTTGGCCTGGCTGGCGACCTGCGGCAGGTGGGTCACGCACAGCACCTGGCGGTTGTGGCCGAGGCGCTTGAGCAGGCGCCCGACGACCTCGGCCACGCCGCCGCCGATGCCGGTGTCGACCTCGTCGAAGATCAGGGTCGGCACCGTGGTCGCATGGGCGGTGATCACGGCGATGGCCAGCGAGATGCGCGCCAGTTCGCCGCCCGAGGCCACCTTGGCCAGCGGCCGCGCCGCCACGCCGGCGTGGCCCGCCACCATGAATTCGACCTGTTCCAGGCCGTACGCCGCCGGTTCGCAGGGGTTCAGCGCGACCTCGAAGCGCCCGCCGCTCATCGACAGTTCCTGCATCGCCTCCGACACCTGCGAGGACAGGCGCTGGGCCGCCCCGGCGCGCACGGCCGACAGCTTGCGCGCCGCGTCCATGTAGACGCCGCGGGCCTTGTCTTCCTGGCGCTTCAGGCCGTCGACGTCGGTGGCGTCGGCCAGCTGCTGCAGCTTGGTCTTGAGGGCCGCGTGTTCATCCGGGAGCTCGTCGGGGGTGACGCGGAACTTGCGCGCGGTGCCGTGGATGGCGTCCAGGCGCGCATCGACCTGGGACAGGCGCGCCGGATCGAGCTCGATCTTGTCGACGTAGTTGTTGAGGGCGTACACCGCTTCCTGCAACTGGATGCGCGCCGGCTCCATGCAGTCGAGCACGGCCTGCAGGCCGGCGTCGACGTCGGCCAGCTTCGACAGCTTCTGGTTCAGCGAGGACAGCTGCGACAGGATCGGCTGCTCGGCCTCGGACAGGGCGTTCAACGCTTCCTGCGCGCCCTCGATCAGGCTGGCCGCGTGCGACAGGCGGCTGTGCTCGTTGGTGATCTCGGCCCACTCGCCCGGCTTGACCGCGAGTTTATCGAGTTCGCTCACCTGCCATTCGAGGCGTTCGCGTTCCAGCAGCACGTTCTTGGCATTGGTCTCGTATTCCTCGCGCTGGCGCGCCAGCGCCTTCCAGGTCTTGTAGCCGGCGGCGACTTCGCGCACCTGTTCGGCGGCGTTCGGGTCGCGCACGGCGATCTGATTATCGAGCAGGGCGCGCTGGGCGTCGCCCTTGAGCAGCGACTGGTGCGCGTGCTGGCCGTGGATGTCGACCAGCAGCTCGCCCAATTCGCGCAACTGGCCGGCGGTGGCGGCGCTGCCGTTGATATAGGCCTTGGAGCGGCCGGCGTTGTCGATCACGCGGCGCAGCAGCGCCCCGCCATCTTCGCGCACGAATTCGTTCTGGTCCAGCCAGCTGCCGGCCGCCGGGGTCAGCGCGAACTCGGCGCTGATGTCGGCCTTGAGCGCGCCTTCGCGCACCATGCTGGCGTCGCCGCGTCCGCCCAGCGCAAGCTGGAGCGCATCGATCAGGATCGACTTGCCGGCCCCGGTTTCGCCGGTGAATACCGTGAAGCCGTTCGAAAACTCGAGCTCGATCGTATCGACGATGACGAAGTCGCGGATGGTCAGTGTGCGCAGCATGAAGAAACTGGTCTCCTGGTGGATGGCCTGGGATTACCTGGCTTTGTTGTCGCTGGAGGGATATTCGTTCCAGTGCAGCTTGTCGCGCAGGGTGTTGTAGTAGCTCCAGCCTTCCGGATGCAGGAAGGTGATGGTGTTGGGAGAACGCGAAATGACGATCTCGTCGCCATGCTGCAGGCTGGTGAAGGTCTGCATGTCGAAATTGACGCTGATGTCGCGGCCGTTGACGATCTCGACCACGATCTCGCTGCTGTCGGGCACCACGATCGGGCGGTTCGACAGCGCGTGCGGCGCGATCGGCACCAGCACGATGCCGGCCAGCGCCGGATGCAGCAGCGGGCCGCCGGCCGACAGCGCGTAGGCGGTGGAGCCGGTGGGCGTCGAGACGATCAGGCCGTCCGAACGCTGGTTGTACATGAACTGGCCGTCCACCGTGAGCTTGAGTTCGGCCATGCCGGCGCCGCTGCCGCGCGCCACCACCACGTCGTTGACGGCGAGCGAACAGTGGATCTCGGTACCGTCGCGCATGACGCGCGCTTCCAGCAGCGCGCGCGCCTCGACCTTGGCCTTGCCGCTGAGGATCTCGCCCAGCGAAGGCAGCATGCGGTCGATCGGGATGTCGGTCATGAAGCCCAGGCGGCCCTGGTTGATGCCGACCAGGCGCACCTTGTAGCGCGCCAGCTGGCGCGCGATGCCGAGCATGGTGCCGTCGCCGCCTACCACGATGACGGTGCTGCACTGCTCGCCGATCTCGGCCACGTCCATCGCCTCCACGCCGGTCACGCCGACGTGGCCGGCGGTGTCGCGCTCGAAGACGACGCGGTAGCCGGCCTCGCGCAGGAAGTCGACGATGGACTGCACCGGCTCGTCGATGCCGGCCGTGTTGTGCCGTACGACCAGCGCGATGGTTTGTTGCGGTTCATGCGTCACGGACATACGACTCTCGGCAGCGGTAATGAGGAGACAGAAGATTAACCGATTCGCTTGCCTTCTGCACTATCGCAACTCAGCAAACACTGTACAAACGCACAGTATAGTTGGGCGAATGGTCTTCTCGCAAGATGGCAATGTTCAATGCGCCATCACGCTATAAAAAATACCCAGGATCACGATGACGATACTCGCCAGGTGCAGCAGCATCAGCACGACCCAGCGCAGGATGGTGGCAAGGTGGCCGCCTCCGTACACGCGGCGCATCGCGGTCGGCAGGTACAGCACCATCCACAGGAACAGCAGCTTGCCGACCAGGGGCACGTGGTCGCGTACCAGGATAAGTAGACTCAGCATCAGGAAGGCGAAGGCATTCGCGTGGAGCGCGAACAACAGGTGTTCGCCGTAGCGGCGGCCGGCGCCGAAATACAGCAGTTTCAGCAGCAGCGCGAACACCGGCATCAGCGCGAACACCGCATACGGGGCATAGGCGAAGAAGGTGGTCTTGAGCTTCTTGCCGCCGTCCGCGCCGAGGCTGTCGATCAGGCGGTCCTCGAAGCCGGGCGCGCCGACCTGCGCCTTGACGGCCTCCGGCACATCCTTGTTGTCGCGCAGTTCGGCGCGGATCGCCTCCTTGACCCTGGTCCCGTCCTTGCCGTTATCGACCTGGACGATCGGCATGGCGTCGTACTTGATGCCGGCGATCTCGTGGTCCTCGCCCATGAACTTGAACAGGGCAAAGAAGATCAGGCTAAACGTCAGGTAGACGCGCAGCGGCTGCACGTAGCGCACGCGGCGTCCGCCCAGGTATTCAAGGGTCAATTGTCCCGGACGAAGGATGAGCAGCTTGAGGGTCTTCCACAGCTTGCCTTCGAGCGCCACGTAATGGCCGATGAATTCATGGAAGAACTCGCTGATGCTGGGCGGATGCAACACGGTTTCCTGCCCACACTGGTGGCAAAAATTGCCGGACATGGTGGACTGGCAATTCGGGCAGCCGCTGGCGGCATGGTGGTCGAGCGCGTCGGTTTTCAAGGCAGTTCCAGGCAATCGTCGGCAATACACCCATGGTAATCATTTAATTGCAAAAAAGCATCTTCCAATTGCGCGACTGTCTTCCGCGCCACGCATTAGGATTTAAGCAATATCTAATGAACATGTGAAGGGGCCTGTCATGCCGCAAGAGGAAAAAGACCGTGTCGTGAACACGGACCGCAAGATCGAAGAGCAAAGCTACAAGCGCGAGCCGCACGAACGCGACGAATCGCCGGACGGCCAGGGCGTCAGGCCGCGCGGCATCATCAAGCAGGCCGCCGAGGACATCGAGAACGGCCTGGTCGATACCGAGAATTACGAGGGCCGCGGCACGCCGGGCCTGGAACAGGCGGTCGATCCCAAGCCTGGCGCCAGCGGCCAGGCCAATCCCCTGCCCGACCGCAACCGCGACATGCGCGACCACGATTCGGTGGTCCCGGTCGACGAAGGCAAGAACCGATGATCCGGCGGCCTTTGCTGGTCTGCCTGCTGAGTGCACTCAGCCTGTCCGCCCTGGCCCAGCAGTATCCGGCCGGCTGGGGTCCGAATCCGAACCTGCCGGCGCCGGAAAAATCGCTGATCCCGACGCTGAACGTGGCCAAGGCCGAGCCCTGGCCGCAAGGCACCCGCCCGGTGCCCGCGGCGGGCCTGGCGGCCACCGCCTACGCGAGCGGCCTGGAGCATCCGCGCTGGCTGTACGTGCTGCCGAACGGGGACGTGCTGGTGGCCGAGAGCAACAAGCCGAACAACGGGCCGAAGGAAGGCGGCATCCGCGCCAAGGTGCAGGGCCTGGCGCAAAAGCGCGCCGGCGCCGGGGTCGAGTCGCCCAACCGCATCGTGC
>Ga0308163_10002707_pt1 | contig 15724 bp, 17 predicted proteins | sample PhyTR1_FD_201037 | JGI IMG/M metagenome (GOLD analysis project Ga0308163, IMG submission 201037) | Phyllosphere microbial communities from UC Gill Tract Community Farm, Albany, California, United States - DLSLT.R1 | ecosystem: Host-associated > Plants > Phyllosphere > Unclassified | place: USA...
CCCCGAATTTTACATCAATATGGGTGGTTTTTGGCTTATTTTATTTATTATATTCGCAGAGACAGGACTTTTCGTAGGTTTCTTTTTGCCGGGCGACAGTTTGCTCTTCATTTCAGGGATTTACGCTGTTAAAATTATCGACACAACTTTCGGAACTACCGGTTCAGATTTTCTGGATACAACGATTCTGGCGACAGCAGTAGCCATTGCAGCCATCATTGGAAACGAGATCGGCTACTGGTTTGGCTACAAAAGTGGACCATTGTTGTATGAAAGAAAAGATTCCTTCTTTTTCAAGAAAAAATACCTCTTCAAAGCGCACGACTTTTTTGAAGATCACGGGACAGTTGCCGTCATCCTGGCCAGATTTCTGCCGATTGTAAGAACTTTTGCGCCCATCGTAGCGGGAATCGTCAAAATGGACAAAAAGAAATTCTTCTATTACAACATCATCGGAGCCTTTGCGTGGTCTTTCACAATGATCTTTGCAGGCCATTACCTGGACAAACTATTTATGGATCAGTTCGGGATAGATCTGAAGAAAAAACTGGAAATTATCGTTTTGGTCATCGTTTTGGTCACAACTTTGCCTATCGTAATCAAGTTCTTTTTTACGAAAGACAGAGAAAGGCCGGCGCAGGACTAGACATAGCATTGAAACAACAGAATACAATACCAACCGGAATCCATTTCCGGTTTTTTGTTTTTATAATTTGGGCAGCTTTATCCGTCCTCCGTTCCCGCTATTTTTTGCCATCAAGTTCAGCCAAAGAAGAAATGGAGTAGTCCGCAAAAAATGAGCTCCACTCAGGCCGGGCTGCGGGCTTGTAGATAGTCAGAAATCATCAAAATCAATAAAATCTAAATTAAGATAAGAAATGAAAGTATTTGTAAACAAAAGAATTCCGGACAACGGCATTCGCATTTTGAAAGAAGCGAACTTAGAAATCATCGTCCCCGAAACAGAAACGCCAACACAAGAAGAGTGGCTGGAAAACTGCAAAAAAGCAGACATCATCCTAAGCGTCGGCGGAAAAAATAAATACGACAAAGATTTCTTCGACGCTTGCCCCAACATCAAAGCAATCGCTCTCTTTTCTGTCGGCTTCGATCAGGTTGATATCAAAGAAGCTACGAAAAGAAAAATAGCAGTCGGCAATACGCCAGACGTTTTGAGCCGCGCCACTTCCGACGTAGCATTCTTATTGATGCAGATGGTTTCCCGCAAAGCCAGCTATAATATAGACAAAGTAAAATCCGGAAACTGGAAAGATTTCGATGCTCTCGAGGAACTTGGGCAGGAACTTTACGGCAAAACACTGGGTATTTTAGGACTTGGCAGGATTGGTTTTGAAATGGCTGAAAAATGTAAAGCGGCTTTCGGAATGGATATTATTTATCACAACAGAAGCCATAACCAAGAAGCCGAAAAAGAGCTGGATGCAAAATACGTATCATTTGATGCGTTGATTGAAAACTCAGATGTGATCAGCATTCACGCCAACTATACACCAGAGCAGGCTAACATATTCAACGAATCGATTTTTGAAAGGATGAAGCCCAATCTTATTTTCATCAACACCGCAAGAGGCGGCTTTCACAATGAGCAGGATTTGCTAAGTGCTCTCAAATCTGGAAGCATCTGGGGCGCTGGTCTGGACGTTACCAATCCGGAACCGATGGACAACAACAGTCCGCTCCTGGAATTGTCAAATGTGTGCGTTCTGCCGCACATCGGCTCTGCAACAATAGAAGCCAGAAGTGGAATGGCAAGACTGGCGGCAGAAAACGTGGTAGCATTTGCAAAAGGTGAAAAGATGCCGGCCTGTGTCAATCCTGAAGTTTATGAAGATTAATTTCATTAAATAAATCATTCAAATACAAAGCTTGGAATCATATTTGTCTATCAACATTCAACCAAAATAAAAATATTATGACACCAGAAGATAACATTGAAAGAAACTTGGAAGACTTGGATTACAATCCGGGAGAAGATATTTTCAACAGAGAAGAACACATCCCTTTGGACGGCGATGGCAATCCAATCAGAGACGCAGGTCAGGTGAATGACGAAATGCCATTCGGATTAGACGTTCCGGGCGCAGAAGATGACGACAATTTTGAACAGGTCACTAATCAACTGCCGGACGAAGAAAACAACTATTACAGCACCAGCGACAATGAAGATGATCACGAAGAAGAAAATGACGACATCGTAGAATAAAAAAATAGCTTACCTAAACTGGTAAGCTATTTTTTTTTTTAGTTCAGATCCCTGAATATCTTTAGCGGTTTCTTATTCTCATCAATTGCAACCAGGGTAAAATCTCCCGAGACTGCTTTTTCGCGAACCTCATTGTACATTTCTTCTACAAAGATTTCCACGTTGACCTTTACACTCGTATTTCCGACATATTTTATACGCCCGATCAGTTCTACAATGGTATCAGCAGGAATAGGTTTTTTAAAATCGATTCTGTCACAACTTACAGTCACAAATGATTTTCTCGCAAATCTCGTTGCGGTCATAAATGCCACTTCATCCATCATTTCCATCACTTTCCCACCGAACATCGTGTTATGATGGTTCGTCGTATTGGGGAAAACCACTTTGAAAACGCGCGTTTCCGATTGCTGGATTTTATCTTCGTAATTCATTTCTTGATAACTTTAAAGTTGTGACCTGTAGTCGTTTTTTGAAGGTGCAAATATAAGTGATAGAAACTGTTCTAAGAAATTTCATAAATTAGATTCGTAGAAAACCATTGCTTTCAAATTCAGATAGTGAATTTCAAAATTCCCCTCCTCTGGAGGGGCGACTAAAATTCGAAGAATTGTTGACGGGGTGGTCACTCAAAAACACAAACAAATGAATGAAATCCAAACCAAAATTAATGGAATTCCCATCCGCAGGAATTTCGTAGAGAATCTACCTTACAATTCTCACCTCAAAAAACTTTTACCCGGAAAAAGAAAAGCCGGAATTCTAAGCGAAGTTATTTTCTGGAAACAAGTTCGGGCAAGAACTTTTCATAACATTGATTTTGACAGACAGAGAATCATTGGAAATTATATTGTCGATTTTTATGTCAAAACGCTTGGATTAATTATTGAAATTGATGGTTCAAGCCACGACGAAAAAGAAGTTTACGATGGGATAAGGCAAACATATTTGGAGTCTTTGAATCTAAAAGTGTTTAGAATTACAGATTTTGATGTGAAGAATAATTTGGCTTTGGTGATGAAAGAATTAGAGATATTTATTATTGAAAATTACAGATGCTAAAATTCCGCTCCTCCGAAGGGGTGGATTCGACCAAAGGGAGAAGACGGGGTGGTTTTGCATAATTGACCACCCCCGAAATCTGAAATTTACAATTTCAAATTTCTCCCCTCCAATGGAGGGGAATTTTTTATCAATTCATTATTATATCTTTTTCAAATTGAATATCTTTAAAACTTTGAAAACCGAAACTTCACTATGAAAAAACTTTTTACTAAATATCTATTCTTCGTATTTCTACTGCCGGTTTTAATATTTATTGTAGCTTATTTTTTTGGAACGAAAACAGATGGTGAAATGAAAACTTGGGGAGTTAATAGAACTATTAATTTTGGAATAGACACTAATGCAATTTTGAGTAATCCTCTTTATACAATATCCAGTTTCTATTTATCTTATGCGATATATCTTTTAGGCTATTTTGTTGTTTTTCTAATGCGAAGACGTACAAATTTCCTTTTCTCTGCGGTGAACCTAGTTATATTCATTGCAAACTATTTTTTACTGGTCAATGATACGGTAAACAAAATACTTATTCCACTAAGCATAATTGGTTTTATAATTTTCATTTTAAATATCTTGACAACCACAAAAGAGCCAACAACTATCAACAAACAACCATCAACGATATAATGACTTTCCAACAACTAATCCAACAAGGCATTCCCACCGAATTACCTCACTCAAAACCATACGATTCTAATATCAATCACGCTCCGAAACGTAAAGAAATCCTTTCAGACGAAGAGAAAAAACTCGCTCTGAAAAATGCTTTGCGCTACTTCGAACCCAAATTTCATGCAGAACTGTTGCCGGAATTCAGAGAAGAATTAGAAAAATACGGCAGAATTTATATGTATCGTTTCCGTCCCGATTACGAGATGAAAGCAAGACCAATCTCAGAATATCCCGGAAAATCTGAGCAGGCAAAAGCGATTATGCTGATGATTCAGAACAATCTTGATTATGCCGTGGCTCAACATCCGCACGAACTGATTACTTATGGTGGAAATGGTGCGGTTTTCAGCAATTGGGCGCAGTATCTTCTGACGATGAAATATCTGTCGGAAATGACAGACGAACAGACATTAACAATGTATTCAGGTCATCCGATGGGACTGTTTCCTTCACACAAAGATGCGCCGAGAGTCGTGGTGACGAATGGGATGATGATTCCAAATTATTCCAAGCCGGATGACTGGGAAAAATTCAATGCGCTGGGTGTTTCGCAGTACGGACAAATGACGGCTGGGAGTTATATGTACATCGGTCCGCAGGGAATTGTGCACGGAACGACGATTACCGTTTTGAATGCTTTCAGAAAAATCAATAAAGAACCGAAAGGCGGATTATTCGTTACTTCAGGTTTAGGGGGAATGTCCGGAGCTCAGCCAAAAGCAGGGAATATCGCAGGCTGCATTACAGTTATTGCAGAAGTGAATCCGAAGATTACCAAAATCCGTCACGAACAGAAATGGGTGAATGAAATCCACGAAAATTTGGATGAATTGGTGGCAAAAGTCAGAAAAGCTCAGGAAAATCAGGAGACAGTTTCTTTGGCTTACCTCGGAAACATCGTGGATATCTGGGAGAAATTTGATGAAGAGAATTTAAGAATCGATATCGGTTCAGACCAGACTTCGCTTCACAATCCTTGGGCGGGCGGTTATTATCCGGTCGGGCAAACCTTTGAGGAATCGAATACGATGATGGCAGAAAGCCCTGAATTATTCAGAGAAAAAGTTCAGGAAACATTGAGAAGACACGCTTCAGCCATCAATAAACATACCGCAAAAGGAACCTATTTCTTCGATTACGGAAATGCCTTTTTACTCGAAGCTTCCAGAGCTGGAGCCGATGTAATGTCTGAAAATCCTACGATTGGAAGGGAGTTCAAATATCCATCCTATGTTCAGGATATTATGGGACCGATGTGTTTTGATTATGGTTTCGGGCCGTTCCGTTGGGTTTGTACCAGCGGAAAACCGGAAGATTTGCAGAAAACAGATGATATTGCGTGTGCCGTTTTAGAGGAAATGATTAAAACATCGCCGGAAGAAATCCAGCAACAGATGAAAGACAATATAACGTGGATTAAAGGTGCTCAGGAAAACAATCTGGTCGTTGGTTCGCAGGCGAGAATTCTGTACGCCGATGCCGAAGGAAGAATGAAAATCGCTGAAGCTTTCAACAAAGCCATTGCCAACGGAGAAATCGGAGCGGTGGTTTTGGGAAGAGACCATCACGATGTTTCGGGGACAGATTCGCCGTACAGAGAGACTTCCAATATTTATGACGGCTCGAGATTTACTGCAGATATGGCGATCCAAAATGTGATTGGCGACAGTTTCCGTGGGGCGACCTGGGTGAGTATTCACAACGGTGGTGGCGTTGGCTGGGGCGAAGTCATCAACGGTGGTTTCGGGATGTTGCTCGATGGAAGCGACGACGCCGACAGAAGATTAAAATCAATGCTTTTCTGGGACGTGAACAACGGAATTTCCCGACGAAGCTGGGCAAGAAATGAAGGTGCTGTCTTTGCGATTAAAAGAGCGATGGAAGCTGAGCCGAATTTGAAGGTGACGTTGCCGAATTTTGTGGATGAGAGTTTGTTTTAAAACTTTTTAGATATGGAAAAACCTGCTGTGCGGCAGGTTTTTCTATATATCAATTCAAAAATCACAAATATTAAATAAGGATGAGCTTTTTATTTGAAATAAATTCCTTTGTCAGCTAACTTGCCAAAATACTTTTCATACTGAGAAATGGCATACAAATCTGTCATTCCTCCGATATAATCTAATGTTAGACGAGCTCTTTCATTTTTCCCTCTGTAGTTAACAGGCAACAATACCATATTTTCATTAAAATCTGGATCATTATAAACCTCATAAAGCTTAGTTAATATGTGTTTACCTAATTGTTCGTATTCAATGATATCTGGCTGTCTCTTAATTGATTTAAAAGTTAGAGATTTTAAACCTTTACATAATTTTCTTAATTTATTATACCCTAATCTGTCATCAACTAAATCAATATCTAAAATCAACGCACTTACTAATTGAGAAGTTAATTCTTTTCTGAATAATATGGCATATTCCTCAGAGTTTTGGTACGCCGTAGATTTTTCAGCGAATTGCTTTGCACTGACAATTATCCTTCTAAATTCTATAGAAATATCTTTATACTCAGGATGAATTGAAAACTCATATAATAATTCATCTATCGTAAAGTATTTTAATTTTAATGCATCTTCAAGATCATGAACAGCATAGGCTATTTCATCAGATAAATCCATAATTTCACAATCAATAGTTTTATGTGAAATTGAGTAATGATCAATATATCCTTTTACAAATTCATAATCTATGTCGTAAAGAAATTTTTTATTGTCTTCTTCAAATTTTTTATAATATTTAACAACTCCAAGCAAAGTTCTTAAAGTTAAATTTAGTCCATTATAATCATGGTGGCGCTCTTCCACCTTTCTCAATATCCTTAAGGTTTGTGCATTTCCTTCATATGGAACATTAGAACAGGTAGATAAGAATATTTCTCCCGCGTGACCAAAAGGTGGATTACCGATATCATGTGCTAATGAGCATGTTTGAACGGTAATAGAATCTTTTAATTTTAACTTTTTGGCAATTGTTTTAGCAATTTGTGAAACCTCATGACTATGTGTTAATCTATTCCTATAGAAAACCTCGCTTTTAGGTACAAAAAGTTGCATTTTACCTTGCAATCTTCTGTAAGATGAAGAATAAAGAATTCGCGAATAATCAATATCTGCATTACTTCTAAAATAAAAGGTTTTTGCTGGATAATCGTGTGCTCTAATATTAGACACTTGTTCAATTTCAGCCTCCTTTTGAAGTATATAACTTCTTAAAACTCTTCTCATGGTTATTATATTTTTATCAAATATAGAAAAATGAACCTAATTATTGTAATCGTCATATTCGGTAGCTTCCCACGCTCGTGCGAGCACCTCTTGCTCGTACCTCATATTTAACTTGAGAGACACGAGCTTGAAGCTTGCGCTAGCGGAGGATATAAATGGAAATATTTTCCTACATTTAAAACAACTTATTTTTATTAGCCACCAATGAACACTAAAATCGATTTAAGAACACTTCTCACCACCACTAATTCCGATGCTACGACTCCTTCGGAAACTTTTCAAAATGAAACACTAAGGCCTGTTTTAAAATTGCAAAACGATTTGTATCTGACTCTTTTTATGCATTATGCGAAGCGTCAAAAAACAGATTTTGAAACGCTGTCAATAGGAAATAAAAAAACGTTCCTGCAACAGAGTTTACAAAAAGACGTAGGAATGAAAAACATTTTTATTGGAATGACTATCGGAATGTTTACAAAAGAAGAAATGGAAATCTATGTTTCGGATAGCAGAGAATTGAACCGTAGAATAATTACGATGTTGATTGAGCGGTTAAAAAGTCAAATCATATAATATTTGTTAAAAGAATATTTTTTTTAAAATAGAATAAAATCAAAAATTGTAAAAATTTCCTCTCGCTGGTGCCAACATCTTGCTCGTACCGATAAACAAATCACAGCACGAGCTGGAAGCGCACTAGCGGAATACTAAAGTATTAAAATTGAAACCACCCTTAAAACAAACCACCCAACAACTCCGTTCATTTAAAACGACCTTGTTTCTAAGTTCCCGACAACTCCGGAAGTCTCATGCAAGTTGCGGGAAACCTCCGGAGAACTTCTTTGGTTTAAAACAGGGTTGTTTGTGACTTCCGGAGGACTCCGTTGGTTTCCAACAGTTGGTTTCGAAGCAATATTCGCAGATCAGGCGGAAGCTAATGCAGACCTGAGGCAGATGACCAGCGCATCCGCCATCCGCAGAGATCTGGAGAAAAACCTAAAAGTCTACCTCAATCTGCTGACGGCGATGAAAGACGTTGCCGGCTGGGAACTACTCTACAGCGACACTAATGAGTTTGTGAAAGCAGCAAGACATTCGGACATCAAACCGCAGGATGAGACACAGTCATAGTGATCTCATCTATTAGAATTATCAATCTAAACCTGTCCGTCGGCAGGTTTTATTTTTATTTTGTTATAAAATATTGATTACATTTGTCTCAATTATTGACACCAAAAATCATAAAATTATGATAGCAGAAATCCAAAAATATATCGAGATCCAAAATAACATTGATCAGATTCTGAAAAATTCTCCGGTTAAATTGTCTTTCATCATCGAAAAATCGGGCATCAAAAAACCGACATTCTTTAAAAAACTGAAAGAGAAGAGATTTACACCACAGGAACTTTTGATCATCGCGCAAAATGTAGAACCAAAAACCTGGCGCAACGAGACCAAAGAGGAAATTCTGGAATCGCTAAAGAGAAGCGAAGAAGATTTTAACAATGGAAAAGGAATTCCGGGAGAAGTCGTGATGGAAAATATGAAAAAACGTATTGAAAAACATAAAGAAAATGCGTTACGAAATATCTGAAAAAGCTGAGCAGGACCTCATCAATATAGAAACTTATCTTTTGGAAGAATGGAATATAGAAATTTTGGAAGATTTCTTTGAAAAATTTCAAAAAGCAATTACTTTGTTATTAGAAAAGAAAGCCATTTTTCAAAAATACGAAGAAACTCATTTTCATAAATTTCTCCTCACAAAGCATAATTCTATTATTTATTATTATGGACATGATGTTCTATACATCCAAAGAATCATCCAAAATTTCCAAGACCCGGACGACAATCAACAGTCACTGAAAAGCTAACATTAAAATAAAATCGAGAGGTTCGTGAATTCCCTCGAAAAGAAAAAATATGAGTAAAAAACTAGGAATCATCGGCTTCGGCTGGCTCGGAAATCACATTGCAGAACGATTATCAAACCGATACGGGATTTTCGCAACCACTACAACGCCTTCCAAAGCAGAACACCTCAACGCAAAAGGCTATCACAGCACTTTGGTCAGTTTTCCGGATGAACTGGATCCCGGGATGAAACCGTGGGAAGTTGCAGAAGACTTAGACGCCATCATCGTCAGTGTCCCATTTTCGGGACTTCGAGGTAAGCAGATTTCGATGACGGAAAAGCGCCGGAATCTGCTTCAGTTTTTAGGCGATTATAAAGGTCAGCTTTTTTATACAAGCTCTACAGGCGTTTATCCTCAGGCCGAAAAAGAGTATACAGAAGATGATCTGCCCGCAGATGAGGTAGAAAGTGAGCGTTTTATCCTCGAGCAGTTTCCGCAAACCAACATCCTGAGACTGGCAGGACTGATGGGCGGCGAACGCCTGCTCCGGAATTATAATATTTCAGATCTGGACGCGCTGGTCAATCATATTCATTACGCTGATATTTGTTCAGTCGTTGAAATAATGCTGGGTAATCAATCCCAATCAAAAGTCTACAACATTGTCGCACCTATGCATCCAAGTAAGGAAGAGGTGATCAACGCACAGAAAGGCCTACCTTATTCCGGAGAAAGAAGAACAACAGGCAGAACCATCTCGCCGGCAAAAGTAATCTCGGAACTCGATTTTGAATTCCAATATCCTGATCCGCGGTATTTCCATATTGAATCTTAATGCCTAAATACAAGCTCATTTTAATGAAAAAATTACGCAATTTAAAATCCATTGTCCTAATGCTGGCAACTCTGACGGCCATCTCGTGTGCGGCTCAGAAAAAGGATACGCTGGCAGAAAAGCTGCTGCTGTATCAGCTTCCCAATGGCGGCTGGGGAAAACAGCTTGAGGGCAAAGCCGTGGATTACAGCATAGCGGTCGACAAAAATATGCTTGACAAAATAAAAGCATCCGGCGATGAGCACGCGACAATAGACAACAGTGCGACGACAAAGGAAATCAATTTGCTCATCAATGCCTATGCGCAGACCAAATGCAGTACGAGAACGGTGGATTCCCGCAGTATTTTCCCAACAAAAGCATCTACAGAAAGCAGATTACCTATAATGATAATGCCATGATCAATGCTTTGACGGTGCTATACAACGTATCGGAAAGCAAAAATGGATTCGATGCCGTGAGTGCCTCTCTCAAGGATGAGTCCAGGTTGGCTGTTGCAAAAGGCATCAGCTGCATCCTGAAAACACAGGTGATGCAGAACGGAAAACTCAGCATCTGGGGCGATCAGTACAACGAAGTGACGCTGATTCCTGAGAAAGCAAGAGCCTTTGAACCCGCCTCGCTGGCAACAGGAGAATCTGTGAACATCGTTAGATTTCTGATGATGCAGCCGGTAAAACCAGAGATTGAAAAAGCCATAAAGAGTGCAATAGTCTGGTTTGAGGAAAATAAAATCAAAGGTTACAGCTATAATGTGGTGAAGAAAGATAATAAGGCGGTCCGCACCCTAGCGGAAGACAAAAGCTCCGTAATCTGGGCAAGATTCTATGACCTGCAAAGCAACAAGCCCATCTTTGGTGACCGCGACGGCAGCATAAAATATAATTACAGCGAAGTCTCGGAAGAACGGCGAAACGGCTACAGCTGGTACGGCAGCGCACCACAAAAACTGATCGACAAAGACTATCCGAAATGGTTGGCGGGTAATGGGATTGCGCGGTAATTTAATACCGAGGTCTGAAGGCAAATCAGAGTGACAACTGCGGTAATATTGCCAATCTTTTCCAACCTTTACTAACAATGATGCATCTTATATAAAAAAGATGTTTTTATGAAAGTTACCATCCCAAAACCATGTCACGAAAACTGGGCGACGATGACGCCCGAAGAAAAAGGCAGATTCTGCCAGGTTTGTTCCAAAAGCGTACGAGATTTCACAAACGCTTCCGATCTGGAAATTATCAATAATCTTTCCCAAAATCCAAATATCTGCGCCAATTTCCGCATAGATCAATTGGACAGAAACCTCAGCTATTCCTTCATTAATTCTCTGTTTGCGAAATTTGCCGTTGGATTTGTGCTCACGTCCGGAGGTGTTGTTTCTGCGCAGACGCAGCTTAAAGCGAATCATCCATTAAAAACTGATGTTCCGATACAGGTCAGAGGAGAAGTAGCACAAGTTCAGCCGCCTAAAACACAACCTGCTCAAACGGATCAAAATAGACCTATTAGGCTTGGGAAGATTGCTATATCAGATGCTGATAGACAGAATCCAAAAACGCCACCGTTGAGAATGGGGGCACCTTTGTCCATTAACGAAAATAATCAACCATTATACGTTGTAGATGGAAAAACGATTACGAATAAACAATTTCAGCAGATTGATGCGAAGAACATTAAGGATATTAAAGTTTTAAAAGGGAAAGACGCTATTTCTAAGTATGGAGCGAAAGGGAAAAATGGGGCGGTTATTATTACTTTGAAAAGGAAAATGAAGAAGTAGATTTTTTAGTGATTTAAAATGAGAAAACCTGCGTTGGCAGGTTTTTTTTGTTTTTTGATTGACAAAAGTACAAAGTTCATCTAATCTATATAATCGCCAAAAATTTCAACCATTTTACTTCTCCATTTTTCTGGTAAATCAGTCCAATTTTCTCCCCACTCCAAAGTCTTCGAATAAGCCTTGTATGGTTTTTCATAAGTTGCAATATATTCTAATTCTTCCTCAACATTATTTATCATATAGACGACTTTACCATTTCCATCTAAAGCATCTATTATAGGTTGATTAAATTTTTCAGCATTTGGGATTTCAGAATCTTTATCGTGAACTACTATTGGCCTTATACCCATTGAAGTTAAATATTTGACTAATCCAACAATGGCTGCTTTTCCTCTTGCTTTTATTATTTCAAAATCGGACAAAATCTTAAAATACTTTGATTTTTCTAAACGCTTTAAGGTTTCTTTAATTAATATATCTTCTGTGTCACCTTCAATTACAACAACATTCTTTGTGAAAAACATTCTTGAAATATGATTGTCAATTTTCAAAATCATTTTTACATAACTTTTATCATCGTCCTGTAGTTCTTTGAATTTTTCTGTAACACTAAAAGTATTACAATCCACGTGATTACCACAATTATAAAGTCTGTTTAATACTTGTTTAGGTTTCCTAGATAGATCAATAAGATAAGGAGAGTGTGTAGACGCAATTATCTGAGTTGTACTCGTACTTAATTCATAAATTGCTTCTCTCATTTGGTTTGCAGCACTAGGATGTAGATAAGTTTCAGGTTCTTCAAAACAAACTATCAAAGATCGCGCATGCTCGTCCTCTTTTTTAGATAACCACAATTGTCTATATCGTAACATACCAAAGACTGCAGCTCTAATCATGCCTGTTCCTTGGTTATCAACAGATGTTTTTATATTACTAGACATTTCAACATTGAAAGATGGTTTCAAACTTGAAGGATCACTTAAACTTGTAGTTGCATGAAGCTTCGAATCAGGAAAAACAGTCGATAAAACAGAATTTAAATCAATCATCATTTTTCCAAATTCAGATTCTCCGTCTTGTGGATCTAATTCCTTTGCAAGGCTCTCAAGATGAATTTGTGCATTTTTAAAATTTTCTGAACCTTCTCTAACAGTTTGAAACAATTCTCCAAGAGTAGTACTAAGAACTCCACTGCCAGACCCTTGAATCTCATGTAATCCAACATCAACGGGAATTAATAAAAAACGAGGTAACATCTTCAATACATTGCCAGGAATTCCTCCAGGATTCTGAAACCATATTTCTTCATCTGAAATATCCCAAATTTCATCAATCTCTTCTAACTTTTCTTTTTGTTTTGCAGTTAAATTTTTATCTACTTCAGTAAAATATGCGATGATTAATTCTTCATCTATACCACTGTCAATGAACTCTTGAGGTTTTTTTAAATCTTTATATTCTTCTTTAATTGTACGAACTTTTGATTTAAATTCGATAATAACATCCTTACCTAATTCATATGTTTTACGATATACAACAGACAATCCAGTATCTTCAGAGCCTTCTTCAATATCATAATTAAAAATTCTACCTTTAAAACCTCTCCAAGCTCTCGCTTCTTCTGGAAGGTTTCTAAACTCGGCTTCAATTGTAATAATATTTGTGTCAACTTTTACTTCATTTGTTTCATCATCAATAATTGAGTGAAAATCAGCTGATGTAAGTTGTTTTTTAGCAGATAACAATGTTTCAATTGCTTTAATTGCAGAACTTTTACCACAATTATTCTGTCCTATTAAAAAAGTCGCATCTCCAAAAAGAATGGTTACTTCTTTAAGTCTTTTGTACCCCGAAATTTTGAGTGAATAGAGTTTCATGTTATTTTATTTGGTTATTAGTATTTTATTAACTTTCCAAATCTACAAAACCTCAACCACTTACAATTACGGATTGCCGTAAACAAACAAAATAAACTCAGTAAAAAACCCACTCTGTCAAACTGTCAAAAACAACCCAAACCCAACAACCGCAAAAACAAACTTTGCGTATAGGATGCGTATACCGACCGTATACCGATAGCCTATCAAAATCTTATGTCAAAATGACAAAACCCTATTCTCAAAAACACAAGATTTATAAAATCTTTTAACAAACCTTCACAACTTTTGGAATCATTCTTGGAACTCTTCTCCAAAATCAAAAAAAATATGGAAACAGATACAATTAAAACGATCGCTAAATACGGACTTGGTGCAATGCTGATTACTGCAGGAATAGGACATTTAACATTTGCCAGAAAAGAATTCCAGGCTCAGGTTCCGGAATGGGTGCCTCTTGAAACCGATGATACCGTAGTCTATTCCGGGATCGTAGAGATCGCAATGGGAGCCGCCATCATCGCCGCACCTAAGAAATATGAATCACTCGTTGGGCAACTAGCTGCCGGATTATTCACCGCCGTTTTCCCGGGAAATATTGCACAGTACAAAAACAGAAAAGACAGTTTCGGACTGAATACAGACAACAAAAGATTCGCAAGATTATTTATGCAGCCAGCGCTCATCGCCTGGGCTTTGAAGTCGACGGATGGTAAATAAATGTATTACCATAAAGTCTTCTACTCCGCTCAGACTGACACTGCTTTATAGTTCTGTGTACCGTATTGTTAGGAATGGAGAAATGTTCAGACTGACATCTCTAGCAAATAGGATTAGAATTGTCGTGCGGAGTCGAAGCATCTCCAATATATTCAAACATCACTCAACTGTACGGTTGAGTGTTTTTGATTCCCGCATAGAATAAATCTATATTAACAGCTTCCCAGAATCAATCTTTATCTCTAAATTTATTGTCATCAAAAATCAAAACGAAATTAATCACAATTAACAAAACTATGAGTTCAGAAAACCCAACTTTCAAAGACATATTCAAAAGCGAAGACCAAATACCCGAGGAATACAAAGTTCCGGAAATTCACCAACGCGTTTACCTGCTAAACGGTGAATTGGTAGAGTGGAACGGCGACGTCACCGAAATCTATTCGCCGATCTGCATCCCGACGGAAAACGGGCTGGAGAGAAAATTGCTGGGAAGCATCCCAAACATCAGTCCGCAAGATGCAATGGACGTTTTGGAAGCCTCGGTAAAAGCCTACAACAACGGCCTTGGAGAGTGGCCAACAATGTCTGTAGAAGGCAGAATCAAATGTATGCAGAAGTTCGTCTACCTGATGATCAAAGAGCGCGATCTGGTCATCAAACTCCTTATGTGGGAAATCGGAAAAACGCTGCCGGATTCTACCAAGGAATTCGACAGAACTGTAGATTATATCAACCAAACGATCGATGCTTTGAAGGAACTGGACAGAGAGTCCTCCAGATTCCAGCAGGCAGAAGGCACCATTGCGCAGATCAGACGTGCACCTCTTGGCGTTGTTCTGAGTATGGGGCCGTTCAATTATCCGTTGAATGAGATCTTCACCACATTGATTCCAGCCCTGATAATGGGGAACACAATCTTATTCAAGCTTCCCAAACATGGCGTTCTTGCGCATTATCCTTTATTAAAGGCATTCAAAGAAGCATTTCCTGCAGGGACAGTCAATACACTTTACGGTAAAGGCGCAGAGATCATCACGCCGATTATGGAAAGTGGAAAAGTGAATGTTCTGGCTTTCATCGGATCCAGTAAAGTCGCAAACGGTCTCAAAAAACTTCATCCAAAAGTGAACAGACTGCGGGCAATTTTAAGTCTTGATGCCAAAAATGCAGCCATCGTCACCAAACATGCCGATCTGGACGTAGCTGTCAGCGAATGTATCCTGGGATCACTTTCTTTCAACGGTCAAAGATGTACGGCTTTGAAACTGATCTTTGTTCAGAAAGATGTTGCTGAGGAATTTACCCGGAAATTAACAGCAGCCGTTTCTGCGATGAAACCAGGTTTGCCTTGGGAAAAAGAGGTGAAGATCACGCCACTTCCGGAGGTCAACAAGCCACCTTATCTGAAAGAATGTATTGAGGATGCGATTTCGAAAGGTGCAAAAGTTCTTAATGAA
>Ga0308163_10002708_pt1 | contig 15723 bp, 20 predicted proteins | sample PhyTR1_FD_201037 | JGI IMG/M metagenome (GOLD analysis project Ga0308163, IMG submission 201037) | Phyllosphere microbial communities from UC Gill Tract Community Farm, Albany, California, United States - DLSLT.R1 | ecosystem: Host-associated > Plants > Phyllosphere > Unclassified | place: USA...
TGTTAAATGGCAAGGCGACATCGCCTTCATAAATGCCAACTTTTAGCGCACGGCTCCTTGAGAGCCATTTCCCTGGACCGAATATAGGAATCGTATTCGGTCTTTTTTTGGTTGGCATTTAAAAACAGTAGTTTATAGAAAAAACAATCAGTTAAACCCCTCCCTGTTACCTTCTGTTCTACTCTGCTGGACTCTGTGCCGCCACTTTGTCGCCACTCTCTAACCGTCAATGTTCGACATTAAACAGTGGTGGAACGTGCTTGTAATCATCTATTTTGAACTATAGTGGCGGTTATTTATTCTTGTAAGCGGTGCCTCTAACAACTTCACTTGTTGTCCAATACGAAGGCGCACTATTAGGATCGAGAACTACATATTGCGCGCCAGCTGTAGCAGCTTTATCTAATACTTCATTTAATGCATTTTGATAACCGGTATGCCTTGCTACCCCGGTCAGGGTAGAAGTGCCCGTTAAGTTAGCGACAAATTGATATTGTTTTGCATCTTCTGCGGAGATTATTTGCACGCGAGATGCTCTTTCCGACATGTTGGTAGCACAACCAGCCAGCATAGTAATGACTACCAAAACTGAACCTAACCTTCCAAGTTTCATTTAATACCTTATTTACCCTGAATAAACGTATGACCGATTATTCGCTCAGCAAATCAAATTTGCAATTGGGTTCAGCTTGATAGCGTCTTCGAGATGATCTGGCGCAAAGTGCGCATAACGCATTGTTACTCTGATATCTGAGTGTCCTAAGATGCGCTGCAGCACGATGATATTTCCCCCGGCCATCATAAAGTGGCTGGCAAAGCTATGGCGCAGTACATGGCTCATCTGGCCTTCTGGTAACTCAATGCCGGCAAGGCGAATGACCCGATAAAATTGGCGATAGCACTCTGCAAAAAAACGGCCTTCTTTGTCTTTTAATTCGTTATAAAGGGCATTGTCGATGGGTACCGAGCGGTTCTTTTTGCCTTTGGTATTGATGAAGGTGATTTTGTTTGGAGACAATTGTGAGGCTTTAAGATTCGCGGCTTCACTCCATCGGCACCCGGTTGAAAGGCAGATTTTGATAATCAGCGTCAGATCAGGGTTATCGTGAACTTGGCAGGCGGCAAACAGCTTTTGTATCTGGGCTTCAGTCAACCATGCCATTTCTTTCTCTGGCTGATCAAACTCGCGTATATTTTTAAGTGGGTTGGGGTAGCTGATTTCGCCAAGCCGTTCCAGTTCATTAAAAAGAGCCCGAAGGAATGCATGTTCACAGTTAATGGTACCCGGTGAGACCTTTAACGATTTATCACTGGTTTTGTATCCGTTCTGTATGAGGCCCTGTAAACGCCGATCCCGATAATGTGCCCAATCCTTCGAAGTGATAGAGGCAGCAACGGGGTTTCCCATACCATTGCAAATAATATTGAGTTTGCCGAGTCGGCCTTTTCTGTCACTTAGCGAGCAACCGTGCAGTTTGTACCATAGCTCGATAAGTTCGCTAAGCTTGCGGTTATCCTCTTTCTCAGCCAGCCAAGGTTTAGCCTTCATTTCGTCCTGAGTGTATTGCTCAAAGGCAATGGCTTCGGCACGGGTCCTGAACTGTCGTCTCACTCGTTTACCATCCCTTCCATTGAGATAGCACTCGCAGAGCCACTTACCTGTATTTAATTTCCTTATTGCCATGCAGTCCCCCTTGATAAAAGGGGATTAAATTACTGTATATAAAGCCAGTATTCAATGTTTGATTATGGATTTTCAAACATGAAAAAGCCCGCTGAGCGGGCTAAATTAATGCAGAAGGGAAGGTTGCTGTTGGCTGGTGTAGAGTGGCACCTTATTGATTTGCCCAGGCGAGACAATCATTCCAGTAACGGTCTCGTGTGTTTTGAATGTGCAGCTGCAATTAATATTCTGGCACTGGTGATAACGTTCTTTTGTTTCTTTTGAAACATAGCGGCTGCTTTTTGCGTGGGCTGCTGTCTGGCATAAAGGGCAGTGCATCATCATCGATATCCTCAAAAAGGGCAGGGGAGAGCCACTTAGTTTGAATATGCAAATCGTGTTTTGCAAATTACACCCGAATTAAGTAGTTTCCGTTTCACCCTCTGTTTCTGACTGATATTCAATATCTTTAAGCATCACTTCAAACTCAAGCGTGGTTGTATATCCGCTGCCGCTCAGGCTATGCGTCACCTTACTGATAATCCACGGCTGCGCATCGATCACCGACTTAAAGCCGTTCACCCTGACGGGCGTCTCCGGGTACAGGTCGGCACGTCCCATCGCGAGCGTAAGCGAGAACTCAGCGACGCCGCGCTGCAGCTTATCCCACTTTGCTTTAGCTGCCCGCATCGCTGCCGCTTTCGTCGCATACACGGTCGTCAGCGTAAAAATGTTGTCTTCAGTCCCTGCGAGATAATCGCCCTCTCTGGCCTCCGGTGTTTTGGTCGCAGTCGCCTTTTTCTTTTTAGCCGCGGGGTGCTCCAGCGCGCGCAGGTGCTTTACCTTCGGCTTACGCTGCACCTTAACTTTCTTTGGCTTCGGGTCTTTGGTATGCAGCCAGCTCGCAGAGACGCCCGTGTATGCGCCTCGGTCGGCAATGCTGAAGCTGTGCCGGTCGCCATCCTGCCGCGTGATAGTCATCTGCGGAATCGGCTTGCCGCTGGCAGTGACGCCGTTACCGGGCTTAATAAACAGAAGCCGCCCGGCCTTTACTGCCGCAACAGCGCCGTAAAGTGTGGCGAGTCGCGTCAGGAATTTAGCGTCAGTCTCCTGCGTCTGGTCGATGTGGGCCACTGCAACTCCGGCGAATCCATCGGCCAGCATGGGCTTTAAGTTATTGCGCGCGGCTATCTGCGTGACGACTTCCCCCAGGGTTGTATCGTGATAGGACACCTCCCGGCGGGAATTGAGCGAGCCACGGAAATCAGCGCTGCGGGCGCGGATTGTCATGGTGTTCGGCGCGCCGTGGTGCTCAACTTCATCAACGGTGAAATTACCTTTGCCGAAAAGCGTCTGGCCTTTCCAGCCGAGAAACAGCGTTATCACCGCACCGCGTACCGGCATAGCCAGCTGCCCGTCGGCGTCGTCCAGTTCAATATCCAGCTGGTCAGCCTCAAAGCCGCGATTATCGGTCAGCGTCATCGAGATAAGGCGATCCCGGATATTGGTTGTGACGTCTTTGGAGTTAACCTTGAGCATGAAATCAGGCGTCAGTTGCGCCCCGGCCTGCACCGGCAGGCTGCTTATCCCGATCATCCGAGCAGCCCCCCTGCAGATGAAATCAGGCTACCAGCCGCCGACTTCACGCCGTCGATTGCTGACGTAAGCTGCCCTGGCAGACTGGCGGAGCCGCTGATAAGTCCGTCAGCCTGTTTCTTCAGATCGCCAAACATAGAGGTAAGCGACTCATCAACGCGCTTCAGGCTCAGGGTAAACATGATTTTACTTGCCGTCCCGTTGGGGTAAAACTCGCTGAAGGTGTTAGAAATACTCTCGATCACGTACATGCCGTAAATCATGCCGCTGCCGCCAATCAGCGGCCACGCCATCCCCTCGTCGGCCATCAGACGGACGGTCATCAGCGACACCGAGCCGCCCGTGATTTCCGGGCGAAGCTCGCCGGAAAGCGTAATTTTTTCATCTCCCGGCCCGATAAACTGCGCCGACGGACGCTGCCCGAAGCGGCTGTTAGTGGGCCAGCGATAGTCGATATTCTGCTGCATATCCCCGTAAGGCAGGGTCTGTCGCATAAACGGCATCATGCCGTAAATCATCATCATCGCTTAATCCTCCCAGCCCATTTTGCTGCGGTTCTGTGCCTGCCGGTTGCGCTGCTCTTTAGCCTGGTGCTGCGCCATCAGCGCCATTGCGTCGTCTTTGGTCATACCCTCATGCATGTTGATTTCATACTGATAAGTGTTCTGGCTGCGGTCGGTAAATCCGCCCCCGGCTGACGGGGCTGAAACCGGACGGTAAGGCGCGCCACCATAGGCGATGTTGTATTGCAGCCCGCCGGTATCTGCGCCCGCGCCGCCGGTTGCCACCGGATCAGGAGACGGCACTTTGTCTTTCAGGCCATCGGATTTCGTGTCGATAATGCCGAGCTTATCCAGCACCCAGTTGATGCCGCCCATCAGCTGATCGAGCGCGTGACTCGGAATTTTCAGCGCCTCGGCCAGCATGTTGCCGAATTTCTTACCCATATCTCCGGCGGCGGCAAGTTCGGTCTGCGTGGATTTAACCGGCTCCAGCAGTTTGCCGAACCAGTCCCACAGCTCTTTGACCTTGCCACCTACCCACTCAAAAACCGGCTTCAGCGAACCGAAGGAATCACTGATCGGCCCCATCGCTGCGGTAAAGCCTTCGGCCATGCCTGCTATAAAGGCACTGATAGGTTCCCAGTACTTGCGCACCAGTAGCGCACCGGCCACGATTGCCGCCGCGACGGCTACAACCGGCAGCGTGATAACTCCGAGCGCGGCCGTAATGGCTCCGCCCGCGATGCTGAATGCAGTGCCGAGAAACCCCGCACCGGCAATCAGGGTATTCACGCCCGCAATCACCGGCCAGGCTACCAGCCCGATAGCGCCCAGCGCCCCGGCTAACATCAGCCCGCCCATTACCACTTTTGCTATACCGCCTGCCAGCGCAGGGTTTGCTTTAATCCAGTTATCAACCATCAGCAGCAGCGCCGCCGTGTCCTGGGTAAGAGCGCGCAGGCTGCCGTCGTTCTGATCAAAGAGATCGGTGCCAATAGCCTCATAAGCAGACTGCAGCTCTTTCAGGTCGCCGCCGAGGTTATCCTGCATGACCTGGACCAGCTCGGCCGTTTTACCATCAGAGGCTTTAAACGTGGCGGTCAGCTGATCGAGCTTACCGGTTGAGGCGGCGGTCATCAGCACGGCGGCCGATGAGCTGGCCTCCTCGCCGAAGATGGTTTTCATATACTCGGCGCGCTGGCCCGTTCCCAGCTTGTGTCTATCAAAACTCGCCTGCATTTCTTTCAGGATGGTGAATATCGGGCGGGTATTTCCTTTTCCGTCTGCCGTTTTAATACCCAGCTCTTTGATAGCCTTGAATGATTCGCCGGTAGGAGCCTGCAGCCTGCTCAGAACGGCGCGGCTTCCTGTGCCTGCCATTGAGCCTGTGATTTTGGCATCGTGCAGAGCACCGACCATTGCTGCCGCCTGTTCGATGCTGACGCCCGCGTTTTTTGCTACCGGTGCGACGTATGTCAGCGAGTCGCTAAGCCCGTCAAAGTCAGCGGCCGTTTTATTCATGGTCATCGACAGCACGTCGCCGATGTGTGCGACCTTATCGTTTGAGAGCTGGAAGGCTGATTTCATCCCCATCAGCAGCCCGGCGTTTTCCTCCATCGTGCGCTTGTTTGCCAGCGCCATGTTGAGCGTAACCGGCGTAACGGCCTGAACGGCAGCGGCATCGCCGCCGCCTTTGGCGATAACGATTTGCGCACCTGCCGCATCATCGGCAGAGGCGGCGGTTGTATCACCCAGCTGACGCGCCTGCGTACGCAGGGCTTTCATTTCCGGCGATTCTTTTCCCACGCCGAGCACGGCCTGCAGCTCGGAATTCTTCTGTGCGAAATCAAACCCCGGCATCAGCAGCGACGTAGCAGCCATGCCGCCGACCGTGGCGGCACCGATACCGGCTGCGCCCATATTGCGCACCTTACCCGACAGCTCCTGCCCTTTGCGGTAGCGTTCGCTGGTCTGGTTCAGTCGCTCCTGCTGCGCATTCAGCCGCTGCAGCTCCATTTTCTGACGGCTCAGGCTGACGGTTGCCTGCGCCGAGGCGGATTTCAGGCGCTGCTGCTCGCTGCTCAGGGCTTTGGTGGAAATCCCCGCCGCGTTAAGCGCCTCGCGCTGCTGCTGCACCGAAAGGCGCAGGCTGTTGGTTTTGGTCTGCAGCTCAGCCGCCGCCTGCCGGGCCTTTTCCAGTGCGCGGGCCTGCTGTGTCGTCGGGCGCTCCGTGTTTTTAAACTGCACGGCAAGCGCGGCCGCCTCCTGCTTAGCGTCTTTGAGGCTCTGCTGCGTGACGGCCAGCTGCGCGCTGGCCTTGCGGAAGCCGTCAATTTTCCCGGCCTGCGCATCCAGCTCCTTAATCGTCGTCTGCGTCTGGCGTATGTCAGACGACAGATTTTTGGCTGCGGTCTGCACGGCTTTGAAGGGGCGCGAGGCTTTGTCTACCGCATTCAGCAGCACCTGCACCTTGAGGTTATTGCTCATCCGGGGTCGCTCCGCTGCGGATAAAGGCTTTATGCCGCCAGTCCATCAGCTCGGCCAGCGGCATGTCGTACATCTCGGAGGGGTGCCAGTGAAATATCGTGGCAATGTCGGCCATCAGGTCGTTGACCGTCAGGCCGCTAGGCCAGTCTATTCGTCCGACTTCGACTGCAAAAAACCGATCACCCCGCCGCCCAGCGCAATCAGGTCAACCGGATCAAGCGCGTTACACTCGGCCTTTGTCAGTGCTGGCAGGGTAATGCGGGGCAGCACGGTCAGCAGTGCGTCAACATCCGACTGGCACAGATCGGCCAGGCGCACGCCGCGCAGGCTTCCGGCCGTCGGCTTAATCAGCTCCACACTTTTGATTTCGGTTTCGCCGCGCAGTAGCGGGGTTTCAAACTCAACAACGTTATCTTTCTTTTCCATGATTGTTCTCTGTTCACTGTAGTCAGTTGAAGCCAGCGGCGGGCGCTGGCGTCAGGATTTATACCAGGCCGAGATTTTTACGGCGCTGCTCAAGACGGTCAGTGCCGTTGACCTTCTCCACCATGTTGATGGTGTCGATTTCGATCAGCTCTTTGCCGTTAAAAGTCAGCTTGTAATAGGTGTTTTTACTGGTGATTTTGGTTTCGGTGTCTTCGCCCTGTTTGGCTTCGCCGAAATCAAATGACTGATGCTTGCCGCGCACCTCAATCTCTACCGCGATTTCCTCACCGGTATCGTCGCGCTGGTAAGAGCCGGTAAATCGCAGGGGAATGTCAGACGCACCCCACTGCGTGAGTACCAGCTCATCAATACCGCCAATGCTCCACTCAACATCGAGCGCGTCATCTTCCAGACCGTTATCAATGAAGGCCGCGCCGCTCATGCCGCCCGCGCGGAACGGGTCGAGCTTGCGCGCCAGTTTCGGCAGAGTGACGGCGGTCACGATGCCCTGATAGCTGTTGGCGTTGTTAAAAAGGTTCATGCCCTTCAGTTTGCGTGGCAGTGCCATTTATCCGGCTCCTCAGCTGTTCACGGAAGCGGCGAAGTTCGCCAGATAGGTGTCGGTAATGCGCTGGCGCAGGGTTAAATCTTCCAGCGGCGGAACCGGCGTATAGTCGTAATCGATAAAGAGCTTGCCCGCCTTCAGGGTGTCTTTATCGTTGGCGCTTTCGTCATACCAGGCTGATGCACCCAGCAGATAACCGGCGTTAACCAGCTCGCGGAATTTCGCATTGATGCCCGCGATAATCTCGCGCACCAGAACCGGCGTCAGCGGCTTATCAACCGCCCACATGTGCGCCTCGGCCATCGTGTCGGCCAGCACCTGCGCCGTGCGGGTGTAGTTCTCAAACTGAAACAGCGGGTCATCACTGCAGGTACGGTTGCCCCAGAAGCGGAACCCGTCTTTACGAATCAGCGTCGTAACGTCGGCCTCGTTGAGCAGGTCAGCATCGGTGCCGGTCTGCTGCAGATCCCAGAACACGGATGCAGAAATACCGGTCACGCCGTTTACGCCGACGTTAGACAGGGTTTTATGCCAGCCGGTGTCGTTGTCGATTTTGGCGCGCAGGCCCAGCGCGCGCGCGGTCGCAAAGGCGGTATCGGATTTACTGGTTGCGGTGTTCCATGCAACGAAATCAGGCCAGATAACCATGATTTCGCGCTGGCTGAAGTTCTGGCGGTACAGGCGGGCTTCGGAAATGGTTTTACATTCCCATGCTGACACATAGGCAAAGGCGCGCAGCTGCTCCGCAATGCTGGCAAGCGCGGTTGCCACTGCCAGCGAGTCCAGCCCCGGCACGCCGAGAATACGCGGCTTAACATCGAGCTGTGTCTGCGCGGCGAGCAGCGATTTCATGCCGGTATACTGGCCGTTTTCATCCGTGCCGCCGATGATATTGGACGTGGTTTCGGCTTCGTCTGCACCTTCAGCGACGCGCACGACGACGGTCACGGGTTTTGACTGGTCAGCAATGGCCTGCAGCGCAGCGGCAAGCGTGCCTTTTTTACCGGCCTTGCCGACAGCTGCCTGCACGTTGGTGATAAGTACCGGCGTATTCAGCGGGAAAGTTGCCGCATCCGCATCCTGCGCGGTGCAGACCATGCCGACGATTGCAGTTGATACGGTTGTAATGGTGCGCGTGCCGTCATTAACTTCGACGACGCGGACACCATGATGATAATCAGACATCTGATGCACTCCGTTTTGAGGGTGTGCTCAGGGTGTCAGGTCAGGCGGTGAGGTGCATGCGGTTGCGGTTTGCTGGAAGATCAGCGGACAAAAGAAAAGCCCCGAAGGGCTTTTGTTATTCTGGCTTTAACGGCCAGCTGATATCTGGCGCAGCCTGGAGGTCTACCACCTGTACCGCCTGAATATATTTCATCCATTTTGTTAATGCGGCTTTGTCTTCCTCCGTAATAATCCCAAGCAGCAGCTGCGTCTGCCATGCCTGGGTGATTACATTCGCTTCGCTGATCAGAGCTGATTTTTTCTTGCCTGCGTCACTCATAACCTCAGCTTGCTGCGCATCCTTGTCAGTAACCCATATTTCACCATCCCATTTATCCCAAACGGTTGCCGGTTTAAGTGGAGTAGTGTCTGCCGGATAATCGCCCGGCGTGTTAATCAGCACCGCTGCGCCGTCTGCGACTGAATAAACCGTTTCTCCGCGATGATCGGCAACGGCCAGCCAGCTTTCATCACGGTAAAGCATTACGTGCCCGGCCTCAGCATCGGGTGGTGCTGTGATACAGGCGTTAGCAGGCAGGCCGACACCCTGCGCCAGAAACTCATTGCTTGAGCCGGTAAACTCACCGGTTAACGCATCAAAATTGTATACAGTGAGTGTACCGGCTGATTTAGCCAGGCCATTTTTATCAAGTGTTACCTTAGCCATTACGCAGCCCTTACGATGTAGTTAAACGCCACGTTTCGTGGGCGGATGAACCAGCGCGCCCTTGACCCTGTTGATCCAAATGTTGGCAAGTTACAGACAGCTTTGTTTTCTGCTGTGTTGAATAGATTTTCACCATTACCAAGCTGAATAGCTGTAAGTGTCGAGTTGTTTTCAATATTGGGCTGAATCCATGTGCCTTCTTGGAAAGAAATTAACTCACGGCCTACGTCAACACCTCGCCCGTCATCCCAACCACGAATAAACTCACCGCGAAGATCGGGTAATTTCAGGGACGAATAGACCTTTGCCAGCGCCGGATAGGCGGAGGCGCTGAAGGATGCGCCATTGCATTTCAGCCATCCTGAAGGCGGCACAGATGATGCACAGGGTAACGGTACTCCTACCGGCACGGCAGAGCCTTCGCCTAAACCGAGATTTTTGAGAACGTTTGCAATCAGCCCGGCGTCTTTGATTTCTGCCAGGGCGTTTGCGATCTGCAGGTACTGGCTGTGGGGGTTATCAGCATCGAGATGCTTTTTCATTACGCCGTCAGCGTATGCCTTTACCTCGATTACGGCATCATCAACATACTTGCGCGTCGCCAGCACTACTGACGGATCAATTTTCAGCGTGACGGCCGTTGTGCTGTTCACGATTAAAATCATGCGCACGGTCTGCGTTCGCCCGCTGCCTTCAGCCAGCTGCGGCTTATAGGTTTCCGGGCAGTTAGCAACGGCAATCAGCACGCCGTCGGCGTCATACAGGCCGATTTCGCGGATCCAGAAACCGCCCTCGCTTTCCGGGATAATCTGCTCGGCGATAATCTGGCTGCTGTTTGCCGCGTCAACGGTCAGGGAATTAAGCTGCGCGCGACGCTTCTCGCCGATGAGCTTTGTCTGTGCCGCGTCAGGCGTCGGCAGCGTGCCGCCACCATCGCCGACACCCATAGAGGCGATGTTCACTTTCGTGCCGAGTGCGGCGGCGTTCGCCAGCTTAGCCGCGCCCTGATTGGTCAGCAGGGCAAAATATTTTGTCGTCATGCGCTCACTTCCGTCAGGTCAATAAGATGCACCGCCGCGCCAGAGTAGACCGGCCCGCCGACGCTGATAAGTTCAGGGGTGTAAGGGTAAACAGTCAGCTCGTCGCCGCTGTAGCTGGCAACGGCGACCGGCAGAGTGCCGTTAGCATCGAGATTAATGGACAGGCCGATAAGATGACGGCTGCAGGGCTTGGCGTCAGCTATCAGGCGCTCCAGCTCGTTATACATTTCCTCGGTAATGCCGGTATCAAGTACGCCCACGTCCAGCCGGAACGTGCCTGGCGCTTCGTTGGTTTTCCACCACTCAATTATCTTGATGAGATAGCCCAGCGGCTCAACGACGCGGCGGATTGCCCCGATAGTACCCTTGTGCCGGTGCACGTACTGCGAGGCGGCAACCACGGCGCGCTTTGTCGATTCAGGCCAGGCTGAATCCCAGCGGTCAACTGACCACGCCCACGCCAGATAGGGCAAAAGCTCCACCGGGCATGTGTACGGATTCCATAACTGGCGCAGCGGCACGCTCATCGCGCCTGGACTTGCCAGCGCCTCGGCAGCAGCAATCTCAAGGGGTGTCGAGCCGGTCGGCAGCAGGCGCTCACTCATCCGAGCCTCCCACGGTCAGCGTGTAGCCTGTGCAGTAAGCGGCCTGTGTTTTATCAAGTACCACATCTGCAGCGGGCTTAATCAGATTGACGCGCTGCACGCCCTCAACGTGCATAGCGGCATACAGCGCAGACAGGCGAATGTCGCGGCCGAGGCGCTTCTGCGCGCTGACAAAGGCGGCGAGCTTTGCCTCTGAGGCGGCGCGGATTGGCTCCGCTTCCGGCCCCGGATAGAGGTACAACTCGGCCACGATTTCGTATCCCACAATCTTTGCTGACTGCACGCTCACCCGGTCGGCAACCGGGCGCACGTCCTCATCATTGAGCGCTGTATTCACCACGGCCAGCAGATCATCACCGGCCACGCCGTTGCCCTCACGCGCGAGCACTGTCACCGTGACCACTGAAGGCGACGGGCTGATGGCTGATGCATCGGCTACCCGGCCGTCAGCACTTCTGGCATGGTACTCATAAGCGCCGGTTGGCCCGGCCACGCTCAGCCCTTCAAAGGCGGAGGCGATGCGCAGCCGGAAATCATCGTTACTTTCCATCAATGCGGGGGTTGGCGGAATGGTTGTATCGTCGGCCGGGGTAATGATCAGGCGGGGTACGCCATTGTTTACGCCGAGCTGGTCAAGGTCGCCGTCCAGCGCATACGCAACCATGACGGCCTTTGCCGCCTCGTTGATGCGTTGGCGCAGGATCAGCTCACGATAGGCATTTTCCTGCAGTAGCTTAACGATGGGTTCTGACTCCAGCGTCAGCGTGCGGGCGACGGCGTCCTGCTGGTCAGCAGGGTAAAGGGAAATGAGCGTTGCTTTTCGCTCGGCCAGCAGGGTTTCATAGTCCAGCGACTCCACCACATCTGGCGCGGGCAGCTGGCTCAGGTCGATAGTTGCCATAGTCTCAGCTCACAGGAACGGTTAAGGAAAAAGGCTGCGCTTTGTCGGTGCGGTTGCCGGACAGCTCAACCACCATTGCGCCGTTGATATCCGACTCAAAGCTGATGGCGGTGAGCTTTACGCGAGGCTCCCACTTCAGGATCGCCATATAGCAGGCCGACATAATCTGCAGGCGCAGCGCCTCGTTTTGCGGCTGGTCAATTAGGGCGGATAAAAGCGAACCATACTGGCGGCGCATCACCCTGGAGCCGATCGGGGTCAGAAAAATGTCGCTAATCGACTGCCGGATATGATCGAGGTCGGTCAGCGTGCCGCCGGTTTCCCGGTTCATGCCAATATATTTTGCGGTTGTCATTGTGGGCCATCCGTTCTGCTACCGCCGCGCTGCACGCCGCCATGATCGTGGTCATCCACGACGACACCGTTAGAACTCAACTTGCCACCGCTATGCGTAACGTTGCCTTTCATCGTTGCGCCCTTTGTGACTTCCAGTTGCGCAGTTTTGAGCAGCGCTGTGCATTCCACTTCTGGCGAGTCGAATAGGATTTTTACCGCCGCTTTGATGGTTGCTGTCTGTATGCCGGTTGCGTTCAGCGCGCCGGTTTCCGGCTCGTACTCGATCACCGCGCCGTCAGGAAATGACCAGTGCAGCGCATCGGCAGAGGCAGACGGAGCCGGGTTGTCATCCGAGAAAATGCCCGGCAGCACAAAGCCGGTATCGAGTTCGCCGCCGAGGCACAGCACAAGCACCTGCTCACCCACTGACGGCGCATTCCACGAGCGGGTTTTACCCGCGCGGGCGCTCAGCCAGTGCAGCCAGTTGGTTGTATTTTTTCCCGTATCGACACGGCATAGCCCGCCGTCAAGATTGACGGCCGACACGGTTCCGATGCGGATCAGGTTGCGCAGCAGGCGCTGAATTTCTGCGAGTTGTTCATTCATCCGTCAAAGATGCCTAGATGATGGAAGCACCTCAATGCATACTCGTTCACTCAAGTACCAGCGAACAAAGCCGTTAACATAAAATGGATAAACTCAATAGGGACTAATTATGTCTAACTCAATAAAATCACTGTATAGAAAAGCAAAAAATCACCCCTACATGGCTGTCTTTTTGGTTTTTTCAATTTACCTAATCTTTACGGTTATATGCTCAATCAACTTCCCTTGGCTAAGCAATAAAATATTCCCGAACACATCAGTAGGGATTTATAATAGAGACTTCTGGATTAACCTACTTATCAATCTCAATGCATCATTAATTGACTTTGCTTTCTTTGGTATAGCTTTGTTCATTTTTCAGAGAAGAAATGAAAGAATCTTGCTCATTCAAGAAACAAAAAATAGCCTTGCCGATATTTCTAAATTTAATGACATCACATTAAACCTGAAAAAAGTTGGCTTAATGCGTAGATTAAATGAACAGGAGTGCTACTCCATAACTATGCAACGTTTAAACATTTCAGGAGATGGGGTTGAGATGAGAGATATTAAACTAATAGACTCAGACTTACCCGGATTGGAAAGTGAGTTTATCTATATTAACAATGTCAAATTTGAAGGCTGCAATATTAGGTCATCTAATTTCCAAAACAGTAAAATAAGGAATTTAATCATGACCGATTGCACGCTAAAAAATGTTAATTTCTCACATGCAAATTTGAAGGGAGCAATTTTAAAAGAGTGCAGATTAATGGGCGCAAAATTCAAAGGCTCCAATTTACAAAGTGCAGTGTTGTCTGGGAGCAATTTAGATGAAGTAGATTATGATGGCGCAAATTTGAACTTTGCAAATTTCAAAGGCGCTATAAATATTGACGTATCCGAACTGTGCAAAGCTGCAACTCTTAACTACATAGTGCTAGATGCAGCTATTGAACAACAAGTGAAAGCTTTAAGAAGTGATGTAAAATTTTCGCGGTGATTTTTTGAGGCGAGGGGAATTGAACCCCATGACTGAAGCAAGCTTCAGCTGACCAACATCTTCCTTGCCTCTGATTTAACGTCGAAAATATAAGCATGTCAATACATACTGAGACTATGGATAACAATTTCTTCAATTAAACTCAGATCGGTTTCACTTACTCCCATTAAAGGGCGCGCCTCATACTGCACCTCTTTGCCGTTCCGCGATGGCCGGTCGCGCAGCCCGTAATGATGTACGCGCGCCATGCGCTGCACGTTACCCGCAAACTCGATCACGGCCTCGTTCGGGCTGGCCTGCGTCTTCATGTATTTAGCGGTGCGCAATTTTGCGAACATCTCGCGCTTTATGCGGCCCTTTTTGCTGCGCACCGGCTGCGTTTTACGGGCTTTAAATGGCGTGCCGTCTGGTGCCTGCTGGCGTTTGATATTCTGCTGCTGACTCGCTCGCAGCTTGCGGCCAATGCTGCGCGCCATCTCTTTACGCGCCGGGGCTGACAGGCTGCTGATAAGCGCCTCCAGCCGGTCATTTACCAGCTGCAGCTCGCTCATGTCTGCCACTCGCTGACCATCTCACCGCTAACATAAAGCTGCACCGGCCGCGCATCATTCTCCGGCAGCGGGTTCTCGCCGACGTGGGTCACGTGCAGCCCGTCGTCGGCCTGCTTCACGATCACGCGCTCGCTCAGCTGCAGCTCAATGCTGATATCGCTGGCCGTGTCGCTGATAACATCCGCCTCAAAGGTGAAGCCTGTCCGGCGCTTTTCCTCGGTTGCCATAATGTCGGGTTCATTCGTTCGCAGCCAGGCAAGCAGCGGCACGATCAGCAGGTCGATGTTACCGGCGTAGTCGGTAATAACCATGTTAAGCCGGTACTGGTATTCAAACGACAGCGAGCTGGCAAGCGTCGAGACGATGCGCCCGCTGTCGATAAACACGTTCAGCGCGTCAGGGTTTCGCTGCAGCTCCGGCACGCTGTCGGTCAGTGTCTGGCGCAGTTGTTGGGGTTTCAGCATCGTGCTGCTCCTGGCAGTCTTTGATTATTTCGACCTGCAGCCCGCAGGCGGCGAGTGCGGCCTCAAGCTGGCGATTGTCCGCCGCCAGATCGCCCGCCGTTTTAAGGCTGTTTCCCGGCACCGGGCAGCTTGTCACGCGCGGACACCCAATCCAGATAATCTCTGGCGCTGGCGAAGGCCGGACGGGCGTGCAGCCGGATAACATCGTCAGGCAGAGCAGCAGCAGACCAGTCACGCAGTATCGGATTTGCATCGGTTTCTCTCTGTATGGTTATTTCACGGTTAAGTGCGGCCGTGCTGGCGCGCCCCTGCATCAGCCGCAGCTCGGCCTCGCGCTTCTGGCTGGCCCTTGCATCGGCGTCCAGCCTGGCTATCGCTTTATCCCGGCTCACGATACCGGCCGACAGCGTGCCGATAATGCGCTGCGCGCTGGTCAGGTCGTCTTTTGCAATTTTCCACTGCCAGCCGGTCACGCCCAGCGCCAGCAGAGCGACGGCCAGCAAAGCGGCAATCAGGCGCGTCATTTGACACCCCGCAGGCAGTAGGCTGTTTCCGCAGCGCGGCGGTTTTCCAGCCCGCGATTTTTCACGCCCTTAACGAACACCCAGCGCCGCAGCTCATTACAGGCATCAAGCCAGTGCTGCATCATGATGTAACGGGCAAAGGTCGAGCTGCAGGCCGCGCGCACGCCGACGTTAAAGGCGAATGAAACGGCCGTGTCATAGACCGGCTGTGGCATATCGCTGCGCATACAGGCATCGATCCCGCGCTCGACGCGCATCACGTCATACACCAGATTGACCGCCGCCTGTCGCTCGCTGATCTGGCTTTGCGGCGTCACGCCCTCTGTGTGACCGATTCCGTTAGTCCAGACTCCGGCGTTGCACTGATAGGGCGAGGTGCGGCACCCCTCGGCGTTGGCGATAAGCGCAAGTCCGGCCTCGGACGTTTTCAGGGTTTTGAACTGTGGCAGCAGCGCGGCAATTGCCAGTACGGCCACCACGGCGCAGCGTTTAACGGTCTGGCTCAAGGCTCACCCCCCGCAGGCGCTGCAGCTCGTAGGTTTTACGGCGGTAATGCCAGTTGATAAAGAACGTCGCCACGTTA
>Ga0308163_10002710_pt1 | contig 15713 bp, 15 predicted proteins | sample PhyTR1_FD_201037 | JGI IMG/M metagenome (GOLD analysis project Ga0308163, IMG submission 201037) | Phyllosphere microbial communities from UC Gill Tract Community Farm, Albany, California, United States - DLSLT.R1 | ecosystem: Host-associated > Plants > Phyllosphere > Unclassified | place: USA...
CCCCCGCCCGATCGACGCAAGAGAACTCCTGCAGGCCCTGGGTGAACGCATGCCCTCCGACGGCCCTCCGCTATTCCTCGTGCCGCAGACCGAAGCCCTGCTGCTCGACCTGCTGGCCGCCGTGGAGCCCCCCGCGACCCGAACCGACCCAACAACCGCCCCCCGTCTCGCCAGCCACGACACCCCGGCCGCCACGCCCACGCTGGTCGTACCGTCCACCCTGCTGCAAGACAACCCGCTGGTCGCCACCGGCACCCGCCTGGCCTACCAGCGCGGCCTGCGCCTGGTCTGGCAAGGCAGCGCCGACGCCCCCCCGCCCGAAAGCATCCGCGGCAGCTTCCATCGCTACTGGCTCAACCTGCCCGCGCCGTGGGCGGCCGCCGCCCTGAAGGACGCCACCCGCAAGGCCAGCGTGGGCCAGCAACTCGGCCCGGGACGCCTGCCGCCCGGCCACATCTACGGCGGCATCGAGAGCCGGGTGTTGATGGAGTACTGCCTGGACCGCTGCAACGCCCTGGCGCTGGCCGGCTGGCCCGGCGAGGACGTGGTCTACAGCCTGCGCCACCAGGCGATGCAGCCGTCGCACGCGGTCACCATGGCCACCCTCAAGGCACTGGAGGGCGACCGCTCGGCCGAGACGGTGGAGCGCATCCTCAGCGAAGACCCGCTGCTGGTCTACCGCTTCCTCATCTACGCCAACTCGCCCGCCCTGGGCCTGCGCAACGCCATCGAGTCGGTGCGCCACGGAATGATGATGCTGGGCATCGACACCCTGCGCACCTGGCTGGGCCAGCAGGTGCCGCACGCCAGCCGCGAAACCGCGCTGCGGCCGGTCAACGCGCAACTGGTGCTGCGGGCGCGGCTGATGGACCGCCTGCTGGACGCCGGCATCGAGGAAGCCCTGCGCCGCGAGGTTTCGCTGTGCGGCCTGTTCTCGGGCCTCGACCTGCTGCTGAACGAGCCGCTGACGGTGCTGCTGCAACGCATCCGCCTGTCGCGCCGGGTACAGGACGCCGCCGTGCTGCAGGACGGCCCGTACGGCCCCAGCCTGGAGGTGACGCTGGCACTCGAATCCGCCGACCCGTCCGTGGTGCAGGCGATCTGCGACAAGCACGAGATGGAGCCGGGCCGCGTCAACCGCGCACTGCTCGACGTGCTGGCCGAGGTGGACACGGACGGCCCGACGATCTAGTGGCGCCAGGCCCGACGCCCGGCCGGCCCCGGCCGGTGTCCATCAACCCGAAGCGGGCCGCGCGCCGCCGCTCAAAGGCCAGCGCTCTCGTCCGACAGCGCTGCCCGCACCCGCCGTGACAACCTCGCTGCTGCATGGACTCGAATACCTCCCGATGCTGAGTTTCAACTGGATCGATCTACTGCTGGGCGTCGTGATGCTGCTCGCCCTGTGGCGCGGCTGGCAGACCGGTTTCCTGGTGGGCGCGCTGCAACTCGTTTGCCTGGTGGGCGGATTGCTTGCCGCGTACTTCGGCACGCCGCCCCTGGCTTCCGCGCTCGCCGAGCGCGGCTGGCTGCCCGAGCCGTGGGCGTCGCCTGCGGTGTTCATGGCGATCTTCCTGCTGGTGCAATTGTTGCCGGTCATCCGTTCGCCCGCGCTGCAAGTGACCGGCAGCGCCGCGATAGTCCTGAACCGGGTCTTCGGGCTGCTGACGGGTGCGGTGAACGGCGGCATCAACGCCATGGTGGTCTCGGCCCTGCTCACCGCCCTGCCGCTGGGCAGCCAGGTCGCCGATGCCGCACGCGACAGCCAGGTGAACACCGCGTTGTCGCCCGCGCTCGACTGGGTGCACCAGCGGCTGGGGCCCATCTTCGACCCGGCCCTGGAGCGCAGCGTGCAGGGGCTCACGGTGCAACCCGAGTCCTCGCAAAGCATTTCGCTGCCCTTCAACGTCGCCAGGACGACCGACCGGCCGGAGCTGGAAGCCGCGATGCTGAGCCTGGTGAATGCCGAGCGCCAGCGAGCCGGCGTGCGCGCGCTGGCAGCCGATCCGCAGACGGTGGAGGTTTCGCGGGCGCACTCACGCGACATGTTCGCGCGCGGATATTTTTCGCACCGCACGCCGGAGGGTGCGTCGCCTTTCGACCGTCTGCGCAAAGACGGACTGAGTTTCCGCGCGGCCGGTGAAAACCTGGCGCTGGCCCCGACGCTGGAGCGGGCGCATCAGGGCCTGATGGATTCGCCCGGCCACCGCGCCAACATCCTCAACCCGGCCTTCGGCCGCCTGGGCATCGGCATCGTCGAGGGCGGGCGGCGCGGGCTGATGGTGACGCAGACCTTCCGGAATTGACGGCAGGGACAGGCGTCACGCAGGCCGGACGACCAGTTCCAGCTCATGCCCCAGCGCCTGGAATGCGGCTGCCAGGGTATCGATCTTGGTGGCATGGTGCAGATCGAGCAGCCGCGTCACTTCCTGCGGCTTGACACCCATGGCCCTGGCCAGGTCTGCCGGCCGTTGCGAGGTTTTTGAGACCAGATCGAGCAACTCGACCTTGGCCGCTACGGACAGCGGCAGCGCCACCAGCACCTCGCCCCGGCGCGTCGGGCTGGGCAGGGGTACCCGCCGGCCGACCTCGAAATAGAAATCCATCGCGGTCAGCAGCGCGTCTGCGGCCATGGCACGGGCGTCTTCGCGGGTATCGCCCTGGGTGATGGCCTCGGGTATATCGCGGAAGGTCACGCAGAACCCGCCGCTCGGGTCGGGCGCAAGGCGCGCGGGATATTGGCGATTGGGCATTCGATGCGCTTTCGGGACGGTTTGAAAATGGGACATCACAGGCCGAGCTGCTTGAGGATGGCCCGGCGCGTGCCCTCCTTGAGCTCTTTTGCCGGGTGCCTCGGCAAGGTGCTGAGCCGGCCTTCGAAATAAAGGCGCCAGTGGCTCGTACCGTTCTCGATCCTCACGCCCCGGGCTTCCAGCCAGCGCTTGAATTCGCTGATCTTCATCGCTGCGGTGCCGCAGCGGAGGGCCACCGCCAAATGTAAACATTTATGCGATTTTCACAAACATTATTGTTTATATTTTCAGGTGTCTGCAGCAGCGGCATGTACGGTTTTCGGATGTTCCGACGGAACACGCATCCTTCAAAACCAAACGGCCGTACCGCCAAGCGATCCGCGAAAATCTCGGTCTCCCACCGAAGCCCGCCATGTCGAATCTCCCCATCCTCTACTCCTTCCGCCGCTGCCCCTACGCCATGCGGGCACGGCTGGCGCTGCGGGCCTCGGGGGTACCGGTGCTGCTGCGCGAAGTCGTGTTGCGCGACAAGCCCGCCGCCCTGATCGCCGTGTCGCCCAAGGCCACCGTCCCGGTGCTGCAGCTGCCGGGCGGGGCGGTGCTGGAACAGAGCCTGGACATCATGCGTTGGGCACTCGCCGCCCACGATCCGCAGGGCTGGTCGCGGCCCGACGAAGACGTTGCGACACGCGCCCTGATCGCGCTGAACGACGGCGCCTTCAAGCAGGGCCTCGACCGCTACAAGTACGCCTCCCGCCACCCTGAACGCAGCGCCGAGGCGTGGCGCGACGAGGCGGTGGCGCTGATGCTCGCGCCGCTCGAAGCGCGGCTGTCGGCCCGGCGTTTCCTGCTGCGCGAAACGCCCGGCCTCGCCGACATGGCGATCCTGCCTTTCGTGCGCCAGTTCGCCGGCGTGGACGAGGCATGGTTCGCCAGTGCGCCGCTGCCTCGCGTGCGCGACTGGCTGGCCGGTTTCACCGCCTCTGCGCTTCTCGCCTCGGTGATGGAGAAATACCCCGCCTGGCGACCCGGCGACGCCGATACCGTCTTCTGAGGCCGCGGCTGCGAAAATCACCGGCGATGACACCTGCCGATCCGCAATCCGCGCTGCTGCACAGCTCCTTCTATCGCTTCACGCCAGTGGCCGATCCGCGTGCCGCCGCCGACACGCTGCGCGCCCTGGCACAGGCGCGCGGATTGCTGGGCAGCATCGTTCTGGCGCGAGAAGGTGTCAGCGGCACGGTGGCCGGCGCCGCCGCCGATGTCCACGCTTTCGAGGCCGCCCTGCAGCAGGACGCGGTGCTGCACGGCGCGCTGCGTGGCATGGCTTTCAAGCAGAGCGGCTGTGCGACAGCGCCTTTCGGCCGCCTGAAGGTGGGCGTCAAGCCCGAGATCGTGGCGCTGGGCCTGCCGGGCGAGGCGGCATTGCCCGCGCCCGACGAGCACGACGCCAGCCACCTGTCGCCGCAGGCCTGGCGCGAACTGCTGCAGCGCGACGACGTGGTGCTGCTCGACAACCGCAACCACTTCGAATACCGCCTGGGCCGCTTCCGCGGTGCGGTCGATCCGCAGGTGCACAACTTCCGCGATTTCGTCGCCTACGTCGAGGCCGAGGCGCCCGGCTGGCGCGCGGCCGGCCGGCCGGTGGCCATGTACTGCACCGGCGGCATCCGGTGCGACAAGACGGCGCCCTGGCTGCGCAGCCTGGGGCTGGACGTCCGGCAGCTCGAGGGCGGCATCCTCAACTACCTGCAGACGCTGGAAGACGCCGACCGCGACTGGCTCGGCGAGTGTTTCGTGTTCGACAGCCGCATCGCCCTGGACGCCTCGCTGCGCCAGACCGCGACCACGCCGGAAGACGTCTACGACAGCGCCCACGCGGACGAAGCCTGGCGTCTGGAGCGTGCGCGCCGTCTCGAGCGCACCGCCGCGCCGCATCGCCGCGAAGACCGTGAGCCGGACTGAACCCGCCTGGATACCGTTGCCGCGCGACGGCGTGAGCGCCAGCCGGGTGGCCGTCGGCGACAGCCGCTTCGCGCATGTGCTCGACTTCCTGCGGTGGCGCTTTCCGGCGGTGGCCGACTGGCCGCACCGCCTGGCGCACGGCGACGTGCTGGACGCCGCCGGCCGCCCGGTCCTGGCCGGCGCGCCCTGCGTGGTGGGCGAGGTGCTGTGGTACTGGCGCGATCCGCCGCCCGAGCCGCAGGTGCCGTTCGAGATCGAGGTGCTGCACCGGGACGATCATCTGGTGGTGGTCGACAAACCGCATTTCCTGGCCACCCTCCCCGGCGGCCGGCACCTGCGGGAAACCGTGCTGTTCCGCCTGCGCCGACAGCTGGGCATGCAGACGCTGACCCCCATGCACCGTCTCGACCGCGATACCGCCGGCGTGCTGGTGTTCATCGTTCGGCCGGAGGACCGCCACGCCTACCAGAGCCTGCTGCGCGAGCGGGCGGTTTTCAAGGTGTACGAGGCGGTCGCGCCCTGGCGGCCGGATGTGGCCTTGCCGGTGCTGTGTCGCAACCGGATCGAGGAGCCGCCGGGACGCGATTTCATGCAGATGCGCGTGGTGCCGGGCGAGCCCAACGCGGAGACGTTAATCGAATGCCTGCAGACGCTGCCGGACGGCCTGGCGCTGTACCGCCTGACGCCGCACACCGGGCGCAAGCACCAGTTGCGCGCGCAGATGAACGCCTTGGGCCTGCCGCTGGTGGGCGACCGGGTCTATCCGCGGCTGCTGCCGGAGCCACCCCCCCAGGCGGTAGCCGACTATGCCGAACCCCTGCAGTTGCTGGCGCGGGAATACGGTTTCACCGACCCGCTGAGCGGCGAGCCCCGACGCTTCGTCAGCCGGCGCCGGCTGGCGCTGGCGCCGGGGTGATTCACGGCGCGAGGCGCTGCAGCAGCTCCACGGTGGGATAGCCGTCGGCGGGCAGCCCTGCGCTGCGCTGGTAGGCGCGGATGCCGTCGCGGGTAGCCGGTCCCATCATGCCGTCGGGCTTTCCGCTGTCGAAACCCTGCCGGTTCAGCGCCGTTTGCAGCCCCTGCAGCTGGCTGCGGCTGAGTGCGGCCAGGTCACGCGGCCAGGCCGCCGATACCCCCGGTCCGCCGGCCAGGCGCTGCGCCAGCAGGCCGACGCCGAGGGCGTAGCTGTTGGAGTTGTTGTAGCGAAGGATGGCGCGGAAGTTGGGGCCGACCAGGAAGGCCGGGCCACGCGCGCCGGCCGGCAGCAGCACCGCTGCGTCGGTCAGCGCCGGCAGCGCCTGGCCGTCGGCGGACACCAGCCCCTCGGCCTGCCACTGGGCGGCGGATTGGCGGACGCGGTCGTCGGCACGGGCCGGGTCGAAGCCTTCGGGCAGCTTCACTTCCAGGCCCCAGGGCTGTCCGGCCTGCCATCCCGAGCGCGCCAGGAAGTTGGCGGTGGAGGCGGTGACGTCGGCCATGCTGCCCCAGATGTCGCGCCGGCCGTCGCCGTCGGCATCGACCGCGTACAGCAGGAAGTTCGACGGCAGGAACTGCGTCTGCCCCATCGCGCCGGCCCACGAGCCGACCATGTGGGCGCGGTCGATGTCGCGGTTTTGCAGGATGCGCAGGGCGGCCAGCAACTGCCCGCGGGCCCAGGCCTCGCGCCGGCCTTCGAAGCCCAGGGTGGCGAGAGCGTCGATGGTGGGGATGTCGCCGTAGTTGCTGCCGTAGTTGCTCTCCATGCCCCAGATCGCCATGACGACGGCTGCCGGCACGCCATAGCGCGCCTCGGCGGCCGCTGCCTCGGCCTGCACCGACTGCCAGCGCTCCTGGCCGCGTGTCACCCGCTGCGGGCTGACCGCGCTGTCGAGGTAGTCCCAGACGGCGCGGGTGAACTCCGGCTGGCGGCCGTCCAGTTCGACGACACGCGGCAGGAACTGCACGCCGTCGAACGCGCTGTGCAGCGTGGCGTCGTCGATGCCCTGGGCGCGGGCGGTGTCGCGCACGCCGTCCAGCCAGCGGACGAAACCGGCCTGGTCGGAAGTCTGCTCCGCGGGCGTCGGCGGAGCGACGGCTGCGAGCGGCGGCGGCGGTGCAACGGCGGGCGCAGGTACCGGGGCAGGTACCGGGGCAGGTGCAGGTGCAGGTGAAGGGACCGGTGCGCCGGCGCAACCGGCCAGCACCAGGGCGACGAACAGGACGGAGGGCAGGAAAACGACTTTTTGCATGCCGCCGATTCTGGCCCGCCCGTCCCCCGACGCGGCATCGCGTAACGCACCGATACCGGCGCACGTGGGAGGATCGCGGATTCGTCCACTTTCTCCTGCCCGCCATGCCGCACGCCGTCACCCCGCAATCCGTCATCGATTTCTGGCGCGAGGCCGGCCCGGCCGCCTGGTTCCGCAAGGACGAAGCCTTCGACCAGCGCTTTGCCGAGGCCTTTTACGAGGCCCACCTGCAGGCCGCGTCCCGGGCGCTGGACCACTGGCTGATCGATGCCGACGGCGCCCTCGCCCTGCTGATCCTGCTCGACCAATATCCCCGCAATGCCTTCCGCGGCACCGCCCGCATGTTCTCCACCGATGCGCTGGCGCTGCACTTCGCCCGCCTGATGAACGATCAGGGCCTGGACCGCCTGGTGGAGCCGGCGCTGCGCGCCTTTTGCTACCTGCCCTTCGAGCATTCGGAGGATCCGGAGGACCAGCGCCGCAGCATCGAAATGATGCGCCAGCTGGACGCCGAGAGCCTGCGCTACGCCCTGCTGCACGCCGACATCATCGAGCGCTTCGGCCGCTTTCCGCACCGCAACGCGGTGCTGCAGCGCACCAGCACGGCAGAAGAAGAAGCGTTTCTGGCGCAGGGCGGTTTCGCGGGTTAATCGATCCCCTGCGGGTCGCGCTGGTGCAGGGCGAAGCCGGTGGCGCCCGGGGCCAGGTCGGCCCGCAGGGTCAGCGCCGGGATGTCGTAGTCGCCGGCGTTCTGGTGGCGGAAGGCGATGGGTGCGTCGACGAACAACCCGTCCAGGCGGTGCGCCAGCGCGGCGCAGGTTTTGGCGAACCTGTCGGCGTCCACCTTGCCGGTGCGATAGACCGCGAAGGGTGGCATCACCTCGAAGCCGGGATAGAACAGGATGCCGTGCTGGATGGGAAAGAGAAGGTCGTCCAGCGGGCCGTTGATGCCACGCGGCGAGTAGTGCGACTCCCAGCCGCCGGCGGTAACCACCACCATGGCGCGTTTTCCCGCCATCGAGCCCTCGCCGAAACGATCGCCCCAGTGCGCATCCGAGTGCTCGCCCACGCCGTACGCGAAGCCACAGGCATACACCCGGTCGACCCAGCCCTTCAGGATGGCCGGCATGGCATACCACCACAGGGGAAACTGCAGGATCACCGCATCGGCCCAGCGCAGCTTGCGTTGCTCCCCGGCGATGTCCGGACTCTGCCGGCCGCCCTCGTAGGCACGCTGCGAATCCGCCGACGGATCGAAACGATCGGCCGCCGCGCCGTCCAGGCTGTCGGCGGCGTCGATGGCGGGTTTCCACCGCATGGCGTACAGGTCGGAGACCTGCACCTCGTGGCCGGCGGCCTGCAGGTGCCGCACGGCGAATTGCTTGAGGGAACCGTTGAGCGAAAGCGGCTCGGGATGGGCATGGACGATGAGGATATTCATGCCGCCAGCTTAAAAAAGCCCGCTGTATATTGGAAATGAATTTCCAGAATTTCAGGTATTGCCATGGTTAATTTCGCAAAGCTCGATCTCAACCTGCTGACGACGCTCGACGTACTGCTGGCCGAACACCATGTGACGCGCGCGGCCGATCGGCTGAACCTCTCGCAGCCTTCGGTCAGCGTGCACCTGGCTCGGCTGCGGGAGGCATTTGGCGACCCGCTGCTGCTGCCCGGACCGCGAGGCATGCGGCCGACCGCCCGGGCCGACGCCTTGCGGGAGCCGCTGCGCGAGGCCATCCATGCGCTGCGGCGCGCGGTGGCGCCGCCGGCGCCTTTCGAGCCGGCGACTGCCGACCATCGCTGGACCGTCGCCGCGGCCGACTACGCCGCGGCTGCCGTGCTGTCGCCGGTGCTGGCGCGCCTCCGCGAGGCGGCGCCGGGCACGCGGCTGGCGGTGGTCCAGATCCAGCCGGCGATGATCGCCCGGCAGGCCGAACGTGGCGAGATCGACCTCGCGCTGCATACCCGCCACGACGCCCCGCCGGGCCTGCACGGCCGCGTACTGTTCACCGAGCGTTACCTGCTGGCAGGCCGTGCCGGTCACCCGCGCCTGCGCCGCAAGCCGACCCTGACGCAGTTCTGCCGGCTCGAACACCTGGTCGTGTCGCCGGACGGCGGCGGCTTTTCGGGCGCCACCGATCAGGCGCTGGCGACGCTCGGCCTGGCTCGCAAGGTGGTGCTGTCGGTGCCGCATTTCCTCCTGGCGCGTTCGGTGCTGGCCGACTCCGATCTCGTCGCCATGCTGCCCGAACGGCTGGTTCGCGGCGATGCCGCGCTGACCCTGGTCGAGGCACCGCTGGAAATCGCCGGTTTCGACAAAACCATGCTGTGGCACGACCGGCTGCACCGGGATCCCGCGCACCGGTGGCTGCGCGATTTCATCGCGGCCGGGGTGCAGGTCGCCGCTGATGGAAATCCGCGATGTCCAGCGCCTGGCCGACAGGATAAGTCACGAAAATTTGCCTAAGATCGCAAGTTCATGTCTTTGCCTCCCCTCCCATTCGCCGACATCAGCGCTTGCGATCGTGAACCGATCCGGGTGCCGGGCGCCATCCAGCCGCATGGCTGGCTGCTGGTGCTGGACCCCGACACGCTGGCATTGCGCGCCTGGAGCGCCAACTGGGATTCCGAGGACGACGCGCGCGAGGCCGTCGCCGCCCTGGATGCCGCTGCCCTGTCGGGCGTGCCGGTCGGCCAGCCGGCAGTGGCGGCCACATCGGCGACATCGGCGACATCGGCGATAGCGGCGATATCTCCGACTTCCACGAACGCGACCGCAGCGGCGCGCCCGCTGCAACACCGGGCCCGGCCGCTGGTGGCCTGGGTACACCGCACGGCCGATGCGCTGATCGTCGAATTCGAAGCCGCGCCGCTGCGCGCCGCCGCCGAACCGCCCATCTATGCACTGGCGCGCGAATTTCTCCCGGACCTGCAGGCGGCCAGGTCGGTCCCGGCGCTGCTGGACGTCGCCGCCGACGAACTGCGCCGCCTCACCGGTTTCGGCCGTTGCCTCATCTACCGTTTCGACGATGCCGGCCACGGCGAAGTACTGGCCGAATCGGTCGCGGCAGGCTACGACCGCTACCGGGGGCATCACTTTCCCGCGTCCGACATACCGTCTCAGGCGCGCGAGCTGTACCTGACCAACCGCTTCCGGCTCATCCCCGACGCCCGCTACCTGCCGGTGCCCCTGCTGGCCGCGCCCGGCCATGCGGCGGACACGGTCGACCTGACATTCGCCCACCTGCGCAGTGTCTCGCCGGTGCACCTCGAGTACATGCGCAACATGGGCACGCTGGCCTCGATGTCGGTGTCCGTCGTGGTGAACGGCAGGCTGTGGGGCCTGGCCTCCTGCCACGACCACGACGCCCGCCATCTCGCACCGGACGTTCGCGCGGCCTGCAGCCACCTGGGCCAGCTGCTGTCGATGCAGATCGAGGCCAAGGAAGCGCACGAAGAGGTGCAGGCCCGATTGCAGCTGCGCCAGCTCACGCTGGAAATGGTGGCGCACCTCTCCGACAGCGACCCCTCCCTGCGAAACCTCGTCGACGAGCCCGCGCTGCTGCTGCGCATGGCCCGCGCGACGGGCGCCGCCGTGGTACTGGACGACACCGTGCGCAGCACCGGCGACACGCCGGGTGAAGACGCGCTGCGCGAACTCGCCGACTGGGTCGCCGCCCTGGGCCGCGAGGTCTACGAGAGCGATCGGATCGGCGAGCACTTCGCCCCGGCGGCGCTTTGGCGAGACACCGCCGCCGGCGTGCTGGCGCTGTCCATCTCGCGGGTCCATCGGCACGTGATCATCTGGTTCAGGCCGGAGCTGGTCCAGACCATCACCTGGGCCGGCGACCCCCGCAAGGAAGCCGTGGCCGACGACACCGGCCGCATCCATCCGCGCCGCAGCTTCGACAGCTGGGTGCAGCAGATCGGCGGCCGCTGCGCACCCTGGACCGCCGCCGAGGTCAATGCGGCCGGCGAGCTGCGCCACGCGCTCATCGCCATCGTGCTGCGGCGTGCCGAGGAGGTCGCCGCCGTGGCCACCGAGCTGAGCCGGGTCAACAAGGAACTGGAAGCTTTTTCGTACACCGTCTCGCACGACCTGCGTGCGCCCATGCGGCACATCTCGGGCTATGTCGACCTGGTGCTGGAGTCCGAGGGCCAGCTGCTGAACCAGCGCTCCCATCGGTATCTCAACCATGTGAAGGATGCCTCGTCGTTCGCCGGGCAGCTGGTCGATGCCCTGCTCGATTTTTCCCGCATGGGACGCTCGGCGATCAAGGCCCGGCCGGTCAGCAGCCACGACCTGGTGCAGGGCCTGGTGCGCGAGTTGTCGCGTGCCGAAAGCGCACGCGACATCCAGTGGCGCATCGAGCCCGGCCTTCCGGTACTCGACGCCGACCCGCTGCTGCTGCAGGTGGCCGTGCGCAACCTGCTGGCCAACGCGGTCAAGTACAGCCGCAAGCGCGAGCAGGCGGTCGTCACCGTGCGCCCGGTATCGCGCCACGATTGCCCGGGCCTGGAGGTCGAGGACAACGGCGTCGGCTTCGAGATGCAATACGTGAACAAGCTGTTCGGCGTGTTCCAGCGCCTGCACAAGTCCGAAGACTTCGAGGGCACCGGCATCGGCCTGGCCAACGTGAAGAGAATCGTGGAACGGCACGGCGGCAGCGTCTGGGCCCGGGGCGAGCCCGGCAAGGGCGCCGCTTTCGGCTTCGTGCTGCCGCAAAAGAATGAATCCCCCGCCGTGGATCTTGCGTAATCAAATTCGATGATCAAACCTATCCTGCTGGTCGAGGACGACCCTCGTGACCTGGAACTCACCCTGCTGGCGCTCGAGCGCAGCAAACTCGCCAACGAAGTCGTGGTGCTGCGCGACGGCGCCCAGGCGCTCGAATATCTGCGGCGCGAAGGCGAATTCGCCGACCGCGACCCCGGCTATCCCGCCGTCATCCTGCTCGACCTGAAACTGCCCAAGGTCAACGGCCTGGAAGTACTCGAAGCCGTGCGCACCAATCCCGTGCTGCGCGCCATACCGGTGGTGATGCTCACCTCGTCCCAGGAAGAAACCGACCTGGTGCGCAGCTACGAACTCGGCGTCAACGCCTATGTGGTGAAGCCGGTCGAGTTCAAGATGTTCGTCTCGGCCATCGCCGACCTGGGCATTTTCTGGGCGGTGCACAACGAGCCGCCGCCGGGTTCGTTCAAGGCCACGCGCACCCATGAATAAAGAGCGCCGCCCGGGGGAGCCGTCGCAACAGCCCCTGAAGATGCTGTTGCTGGAAGACTCGGCCTTCGACGCCGAACTGCTGAGCGAGGAACTGCGCGCGGCCTATCCCCGTGCCGTGCTCGAACACGTGGCCGAAGGCCGGGCCTTCGAGCAAGCGGTGCGGCGGGGCGGCTTCGACGTCATCCTGTCCGACCACGAACTCGGCGGTTACAGCGGCGACGAGGCGCTCGATTTCGCCCGCGAAAACGCGCCCTTCGTGCCTTTCATCTTCGTCTCCGGCGTGATCGGCGACGACAACGCGGTCGACCTGCTCAAGCGGGGTGCCACCGACTACGTCAGCAAGGGCCGCCTCAACCGGCTGCCGGTGGTGGTCGAGCGCGCCATGCGCGAAGTGGCCGAGCGGGCAGCGCGCAGCAATGCCGAGATTCGCCTGCGTGCCGCCAAGGACGAAGCCGAGCGTGCCAACCGCGCCAAGGACCGCTTCCTCGCCATCCTGTCGCACGAGTTGCGCACGCCGCTGTCGTCGATGTCCTTCGCCGCCCACCTGCTGCAAAAAGTGGCCCGCGTACCCGACAAATACGCCGAACTGCTGCCCACCATCCGGCGCAACGTGGCCCTGGAGGCGCGGCTGATCGACGACCTGCTCGACATCTCCGCCATCACCGCCGGCAAGCTCACCGTGAAGCCCGCGGTGCTGGACATGCGCGAGGTGCTGCGCCAGGTCGTCGAGACCAGCCAGGAGCAGTGCCGGCAGAAGCAGGTCGCCCTGCAATACACCCCGGCCGACGAGCCGCACTGGGTGGTCGGCGACGACGCCCGGCTGCAGCAGGTGGTGTCGAACCTGGTGCGCAACGCGATCAAGTTCAGCCCGGCCGGCTCCACCGTGAGCCTGGAACTCGGCCGCGACGCCGACGCCTTCGTCGTCTGCACCTGCCGCGACGAAGGCGTCGGCATGAAGCCCGAGGCGCTGGGCCGCATTTTCGAGGCTTTCGAGCAGGCCGACGGCGACGTCGCGCGCCGTTTCGGCGGCCTCGGGCTGGGCCTGGCGATCGCGCGGCACCTGGTGCAGCAACACGGCGGCACGCTCGGCGCGCACAGCGACGGCCCGGGGCTGGGCAGCCGTTTCACGCTGCGCCTGCCGCTGGTCGACGCGGCGGCCTCGAACACCGAAGCGGTGTCCGCGATGCGCATCCAGGTACCGGCTCCGCAGGCCGGCCACCGGGTGCTGCTAGTCGAAGACAACCTCGCCGCCGCCGAAACGCTCAGCCTGTGCCTGCAGGATTTCGGCTGGCTTCCGGTGCATGTGGAAACCTGCGCCGCGGCGCTTGCCGCCGCCGCCACGCAGCCCTTCGACATCGTGCTGACCGACCTCGGCCTGCCGGACGGCAGCGGCGTGGAGATCGGCCGCGCCTTGAGCCCGCGCCTGCCGGTGGTGGCGCTCACCGGCTACGGGGCGGCCGGAGATGTCAGCGAGACCTCCGCCGCCGGCTTCGCGGCGCATTTGGTGAAACCGGCCGATCCGGTGGTGATCCACGAGATGCTCGGCCAGGCCCTGCACGCGCGCCGCAGCGCCCCGCCGCCATGAAGCTCGCCGCCGCGATCCCGGTGCTGCGCAGCTTCTCCGAGGAGAAGATGCGCGAGTTCTATCTCGACTTTCTCGGCTTCGCGATCGACTGGGAACACCGCTTCGAAGCCGGCCTGCCGCTGTATGTGCAACTGAGCCGCAGCGGCCTGAAGCTGCATGTCAGCGAACACCATGGCGATGCCACGCCGGGCTCCACCGTCTTCGTGCCGGTCGAGGATATCGATGCGTTGCAGCAGGAACTGATCGCCAAAAAATATGGATATTCAAGGCCGTCGATCCAGGCCGTCGGATGGGGGCGATTGATGGAAATCGCCGACCCCTTCGGTAATCGGCTCAGGTTCTGTGAACCGGCCGAAGACTGAAGATTGAAGCTCGATCAGTAAGCCTTGAAATTGGCCGCGATGCGTTGGGTGAGGTAATCACCGGCGGTCATCGGCGGATATTTTCCGGAGGGGCTTTCGATCAATGCGTCGCGGTTGGCCTGGCAGAAAAACGCCAGGCTGTAGCGGGCGCCCATGTATTCCCCGGGCACCGGATTTTTCACCCGGTGGAAATTGGACGGCAGCACATCGTCGCTCCAGCGCATCAGCATGTCGCCGATATTGCAGGTAATCACGCGCTCGTCGGGCTCGATGGACGTCCACTCCTGCGCATCCATTTCCTTGCCCGGGCAAACCTGGAGGCCGCCCTGGCCCGGGCGCTGGAACAGCAGGGTCAGGCAGTCGAAATCGGTATGGGCGCCGGCACGCCAAAGACCCAGCTTGTCCTGGTGCGCCTCGGGAATGGCGTAGTAATGCAGCATGCGCAGGGTGCTCTGGTAACTGGCTTGCGTGGGGGCGTGGGCGCGGGTGAAGAACTCGTCGTCGAAACCCAGCTTGTAGGCAAAGCAGGACAGCACTTTCATGCCGACAGCCCATGCCTTGGCCTCGAAATCCAGCATGGTTGTCTGAAAGCCGGCCAATTCGGAATCGGTGGGCCACAGGCCTTGCATGTGCGGGCGGGTGATCTGGTAAGACTCCTTCTGGTCCGGCGTGCCGGTCGAAGGCCGTACCTGGGCCTTGCTTTCCCAGCCGACGTTCAGGGCTTTCTTCAATGGGTATTGCGCCTTGACGGAATCGGGCATGGCGAAGAAGCGCTCGGTCATGGCGAAGGCGTTGCGGACTTCTTCGAGGTCGATGCCGTGGTGCTCGATCTGGAAGAAACCGACATCTACCGCGGCGTCCCAGAGTTGGTCGGCAATCTCGTGTTTGCGACGATCGAAATCGCGTAGATCGATGCGGCGGATTTCGCGGGCTTGGGTCTCGGAACCCATCGCGCCCATGCGCGTTTCCTTTTGCAGTTCGGTTAGTTGGTAATCGGGGGTGGTCATGGGGTTCTCCTCAAATGGGGCAGGTGGGCGGACTTGATCGATGTCCGGCCGGAAAACCCTGGAGAACCTGCGGGCTGCTCCAGGAAATCCTCCGCGCCCTCGCGGGCCTGGACTTCAAAGAGCAATTCCCGACAGTGCGGCGCCGATGGCACCTGGCTGGTGAACGCTTCTACTCTTGGGCCTTTTGATGCAAAAGTTGTGCCTGGTTTTTGAGCGCTTCTTTAGGGTTGTGCACCTTGATGATGCTCATTTTGGTGCGCTTGTATTGAGCCCTTTTCAGTCTTCTATTATTAGTTTGATTGTTTTAAGAATTACTATTTGGCTGCCTTCGGCTTGGTTACTTCTTCTATTCCTACGGAAGGTGGAGGTGGGGCTTACGCCGCCCCACACCCGCGGTAACTTTCTTTTCGGGCAAAAAAGAAAGTCACCAAAGAAATTGCCTCGGGATCGGGTAGCCATACAAGAATCGGGCCTTTGCTTCGCTCGGCCTTGGGAATATGTCATCAATAGGCCCATATCCCGACGACTTGAGCATGCCTAAGGTCACGGCACCGCTCCCGACAGGCCAATAGTCCCGACTGCGTCGATT
>Ga0308163_10002711_pt1 | contig 15713 bp, 10 predicted proteins | sample PhyTR1_FD_201037 | JGI IMG/M metagenome (GOLD analysis project Ga0308163, IMG submission 201037) | Phyllosphere microbial communities from UC Gill Tract Community Farm, Albany, California, United States - DLSLT.R1 | ecosystem: Host-associated > Plants > Phyllosphere > Unclassified | place: USA...
CGGCCATTGGGGCCGCCATGCGCAAGCTCGCACATTTGTGCTTCGGTGTCGTCAAGACTGGACGGGCTTACGATGAAAATTTTGCCATTCAGTCTTGACGATCAAGACGGTATCTACGTGGCCCCGTGGTCGTATCGGCTTCTCGAGACCATGCGTGCAGGTGTCGCTGTGGCCCAGGCCCGCCAACGGACCCGTGCCACCCGTGGAGACACGTAGGGCGGATTAGCGAAGCGTAATCCGCCATGCACGCGCCGCCCGTGGCTTATCGATGGACTGCGCCGCCACGTCATCGGCGCGCATTGGCTTTGTAGTCCGGGTTGTTGATCTTGTCGCAAGTCCCATTGGCAAAATCCACGATGTTCTGGAACGCGTGGCGGAAGTACAGCTCGTAGCTGTCCTGCTCCACGTAACCCAGATGCGGCGTCGCCAGCACGGTCGGGATGCGCAGCAATGGCGAGTCCGCTGCCAGCGGCTCGGTCTCGAACACGTCGATCGCCGCATAGCCGGGCCGGCCATGGTTCAGCGCCTGCTCCAGCGCGCCGGGCGCCACCAGCTCGGCGCGGCTGGTGTTGACCAACAGCGCGGTCGGCTTCATGCGCGCCAGATCCTCCCCCGTGACGATGCCGCGCGTGTCCGGATGCAACCTCAAGTGCAGGCTCAGCACATCAGCCTCGGCAAAGAACGCCTCGCGCGACGCCGCCGCCGCGTAGCCGTCGGCCACCGCCTTGTCACGGCTGGCCTGGCTGCCCCACACCATCACCTTCATGCCGAACGCCCCGCCGTAGCCGGCGATCAACTGGCCGATCTTGCCGTAGCCCCAAATCCCCAGCGTACGCCCCTTGAGCACCATGCCCAAGCCGTTCAATTGGGGATTAACGGAAGCGGTTTGCCATAGCCCATCCTTCAGATTGGTGGCGTAGGGCACGATCTTGCGGGCGGCTGCCATGATCAACGCCCACGTCAGCTCGGCCGGCGCGGTCGGCGAGCCCACTCCCTCGGCGATCGCGATGCCCAGCGCGGTTGCGGCGGCCACATCGACATGCCCCGCCAGCTTGCCTGTTTGGGAAATCAACTTGAGGTTGGGCAGCTTGTTCAACAGCGCCGCGTTGAATGTAGTGCGCTCACGGATCAGTACCAGCGCGTCGAACGGCGCCAGCCGGATTGCCAGCTGTCCCAGCCCTTTTGTGGTGTTATTGAACACTTTTACCTCGTGTCCGCGCAACAAATCATAACAAGCGAGCGTGGCGGTTGCGTTCTGGTAATCGTCGAGAATAGCGATTTTCATGGGAGTTAGCCGATCTTGTAATGAAATTCGTAGGGAAATAACAGTGTCAGAAAGAACCGGAATAGCTTACTACTTTAGTCAACCAATTCTCCTACATTTTTGACTGAATCGCCTATTGACGGGTGTACAATCGCTCAAAAATTGAACAACTCCCCACCAAAAAGAGTTGCGCGCCTGTGCACACACCGGGCGCTTTCGACAAGACCGCCGTAACCCGCCGACCCATTTCGAATGGGCCTCAGAGCGCAAGCCACAAGCTGACGACGATCCTGCCGCGTAGCGCGTATGGCCAAGAATTCTTAATTGTATTGGAGGTACTATGAATCAGCCCGTCATGGGTGGCGTTGCCACATTGAACGTCCCAGCTTACATCAAACAACAAAAACTGATCAATTGGGTGGCGGAGATCGCCGCGTTGACCAAACCCGACCGCATCTACTGGTGCGACGGCTCGCAGGAAGAGTACGACCGCCTGTGCGCCGAAATGGTTGCCGCCGGCACCATGAAAAAGTTGAACCAGGAAAAGCGTCCGAATTCCTACCTCGCCTGCTCGGACCCGACCGACGTCGCCCGTGTCGAAGACCGCACCTACATCTGCTCGACCACCAAGGAAGAAGCCGGCCCGACCAACAACTGGATGGACCCGGCCGAAATGCGCGCGACGCTGAACCCGCTGTTCGACGGTTGCATGGTCGGCCGCACGATGTACGTCGTGCCGTTCTCGATGGGCCCGCTGGGCTCGCCGATCGCGCACATCGGCGTCGAACTGTCCGATTCGCCTTACGTTGCCGTGAACATGCGCATCATGACGCGCATGGGCAAGGCCGTCTATGACGTGCTGGGCACCGATGGCGAGTTCGTGCCGTGCGTGCACACCGTTGGCGCGCCACTCAAGGCCGGTCAAAAAGACGTAGCGTGGCCATGCAACCCGACCAAGTACATCGTTCACTACCCTGAGACCCGCGAAATCTGGTCCTACGGTTCGGGCTACGGCGGCAACGCGCTGCTGGGCAAGAAATGCTTCGCGCTGCGCATCGCCTCCAACATGGGCCATCAGGACGCGGCCAAGGACGGCATGGGCTGGCTGGCCGAACACATGCTGATCCTCGGCGTCGAATCGCCGGAGGGCAAAAAACACTACGTCGCGGCGGCGTTCCCGTCGGCCTGCGGCAAGACCAACTTCGCCATGCTGATCCCGCCGGCAACCTTCGACGGCTGGAAAGTCACCACCATCGGCGACGACATCGCCTGGATCAAGCCGGGCGCCGACGGCCGCCTGTACGCGATCAATCCGGAAGCGGGTTACTTCGGCGTGGCCCCCGGCACCAACGAAAAGACCAACTTCAACTGCATGGCCTCGATGCGCGAGAACACCATCTTCACCAACGTCGCGCTGACCGACGACGGCGACGTCTGGTGGGAAGGCCTGACCAAGGAAGCGCCGTCGCACCTGATCGACTGGCAGGGCAAGGACTGGACGCCAACGTCCGGCACCAAAGCCGCGCACCCGAACGCGCGCTTCACCGTGGCCGCCACGCAAAACCCGGTGATCGACGCGGCCTGGGACGACCCGGCCGGCGTGCCGATCTCGGCCTTCATCTTCGGCGGCCGCCGCTCGACCACCGTGCCGCTCGTCACTGAAGCGCGCAACTGGGTTGAAGGCGTCTACATGGCCGCGACGATGGGTTCGGAAACGACCGCCGCCGCCGCCGGCCAGATGGGCGTTGTGCGGCGCGACCCGTTCGCGATGCTGCCGTTCATGGGCTACAACATGAGCGACTACTTCCAGCACTGGCTGAACCTGGGCGAAAAGCTGGGCAAGATCAACGCCGAGACGTTGCCGAAGATCTACTGCGTCAACTGGTTCCGCACCGACGACCAGGGCCACTTCGTCTGGCCTGGCTTTGGCGACAACATGCGCGTGCTGAAGTGGATGCTGGAACGCATCGAAGGCGGCGCCGGCGGCATCGAAAACATCTTCGGCACCACGCCGCGCTTTGGCGACCTGAAGTGGGACGGCATCCCGTTCTCGCCGGAAGAGTTCGAAACGATCACCTCGATCGACAAGGATGCCTGGCGTGAAGAGCTCAAGCTGCACGAAGAACTGTTCACCAAGCTGGCCTACCACCTGCCGAAGGAACTGACGGCGGTCAAAGCCGAGCTCGAACAGCGTCTGGCCAACTAAGCAAAGCGGTTCATTCGGCCCCACGGCACGAATGAACGGGCAATCACGTAGGGCGGATTAGGCGGAACGCCGTAATCCGCCATTTATGAGCCGTTGACGGCGCATGCATTGGCGGATTACGCTACGCTAATCCGCCCTACGTGTTTCCGATGCCCTACAAACTCATCATCTTTGATTTCGACGGCACGCTGGCCGATACTTTTTCGAGCTTCGTGGGTGTCTTCGACCTGGCGGCGGACAAGTACGGCTTCAAGCGCCTCGACCGCGAACACCAGGACACGCTGCGCGGCCTGGATGCGCGACAGATCATGGCGCATCACGACATCCCGCTGTGGAAAGTCCCTGCCATCGCCCGCTTTATGCGCGCCGCCATGGCGGCCGACAGCGCTAACATCACACCTTTCGCCGGAATCGAACGCGTGCTGCGCGCGTTGCACGCGCACGGCATCATGCTCGCCATCGTCACCTCCAACTCGCGGGCCAATGTGCGCGCCATCCTCGGTCCGGACCTCCTCGCGCTGTTCAGCCATGTCGAATGCGGCGCGTCGTTGTTCGGCAAACTGCCCAAGGTGCGCAAGGTGCTTGGTGCCGCGGGTGTCGCGCCGGAGCATGCGATGCTGATCGGCGACGAGATCCGCGACGCCAAGGCCGCCGCCGACGCCGGCATCGATTTCGGCGCCGTGGCCTGGGGCTTTAACCATGTCGACGCGCTGGCCGCCCATCATCCACGGCGCATTTTCCGGCACGTGGACGACCTGCTCGTCCTCAGCCCGGATACTGCGCTGCTTCGCCAAGGATGACTTTCGGCTCCAGATACGCATCGAGTCCATACGGTCCGAACTCGCGGCCGATGCCCGACTGCTTGAAGCCACCGAACGGCGCGATCAAATCGTCGTGGATGCCGTTGATGTGCACCCGGCCCGCGATCAGGCGAGCGGCTACCGCGTTGGCGCGCGCCAGATCGGTCGAACTGACATAAGCCTGCAAACCGTACGGCGTATCGTTGGCGATGGCCACCGCCTCGTCCTCGGTCTCGTAGGTGAGGATGGATAGCACCGGCCCGAAGATCTCGTCCCTGGCGATGGTCATCGACGACGTGACGTTGGCGAACACCGTCGGTTTGACGAAGTAGCCGTCCTCCAGTCCTTCCGGCTTGCCCGGACCGCCGGTCAGCAGCTCCGCGCCTTCCTCGATGCCGATGCGGATGTAGCGCTGCACGCGTTCATACTGCTTGCTGCTGACGATAGGGCCGAGGGCCACGCCGGCGTCGCGGGGGTCGCCCACGGTCATCGCCTCCGCCGCCGCCTTGGCCAGCCGCTTGACCTGTTCCAGCCGGTGCGCCGGCACCAGGAGGCGCGTACCGGCGATGCACGCCTGGCCGTTGTTCATGAAGCAGGCCTGGATCGCGGCCGGTATCGCCCGCTCGAAATCGGCGTCGTCGAGCAGCACGTTGGCGCCTTTGCCACCCAACTCCAGGGTCACGCGCTTCATCGTATCGACCGCCGCCCGCGCGATGGTCTTGCCGACCAGCGTGGAGCCGGTGAACGAGATCTTGTCGATGCCGGGATGCGCGCTGATCTCGGCGCCGACCACGTCGCCACGTCCATTGACGATGTTGACCACACCCGGCGGCAGCCCGGCCGCGTGGAAGCACTCGGTCAGGATCTGGTTCTGCACCGCGCTCAATTCGCTCGGCTTGACCACCACCGTGCAGCCGGCCGCGATAGCGGTGGCGACCTTGTTGGCGATGAACCAGGCGCTCGAGTTCCACGGCGTGATGATGCCCACCACGCCGACCGGTTCCAGCACCACCTTCGACACGCCGACGGTCTTGACGAAGGCGTGATCGTCCATCACCTTTTTCACATCCAAAAACATCTTGGCCGTGTAGCGCGAGCGTCCGACGCTGGTCTTGAGCGGCCCACCGTATTCCTCGACCAGCGCGCGCGCCGCGTCGTCCGCACGCGCAGCGACGGCGTCGTGCAGCTTTTGCAGCAAGGCGCCGCGTTCCGCCTTGGTGGTGCGGGAAAAGGCCGGGAAAGCCGCCCTGGCGGCGGCGATGGCGCGGCGTGTGTCCTCGACGTCGCCGAGCCGCACCTGGCCGGTCAGCCGGCCGCTGGTCGGGTCGACCAGATCGGCCATTTCGGTGCCGTGCGGGGTGACGAATTGTCCGTTGATGTAGATATGATCGATGTTGCGCATGACTGTGCTCCTGTGGTGGAATATGTGCGTCCATTCTAGGTAGCGCCGCGCGCCGGCGTCAGTCCGAATCCTGCCCGATGTTTGCCTGATTCTGCCTGTCGCGTGAAAACACGCTTCGCTCCCCGCTTTTGGCAGCCCGTCGCAAATCCCCACCCGTTTGCCGCCGCCTGCTTTACAGTGCAAGCTCGACACTTTTTATTGGATCGTCCGACATGAATTTGACCACCACCCGTCTCGGCGTCGCCAGCGCGCTGCTGTTTTCCCTGCTACTCGCACCGGCGCGCGCCGACACCGGCGATCTTGAAGGCCGCCGCGCCGCACTCAATAGCCTGATCAAGGAGCAGTGGGAGTACACCATGCGCAATAGCCCCGAGTGGGCCTCGCTGCTTGGCGACAAGCGCTATAACGACAAGTGGTCCGATTTTTCGCAGGCGAACATCGAGGCCGACATCAAGACCAGCGGCGAATTCCTCAAGCGCTTCGAGGCGGTCGATACCAGCGGTTTTCCGCTGCAAGAGCAATTGAACCGTGAACTGATGCTGCGCCAGTTGCGCCAGAACGTCGACGGCGCCCGCTTCAAGGATTGGGAAATGCCGCTGGCGCAAAACTCCGGCATCCACATCGACGCGCCGATGATCGTGTCGGCGCTGCCATTCGACACCGTCAAGGATTACGAGGACTACATCAAGCGCTTGCAATCGCTGCCCAAGCTGTTCGACGAAACGCGCGTGCAGATGGAGAAGGGTGTCAGCGACCGGCTGATGCCGCCGCAATTCCTGATCCCGAAGATCGTCAAGCAGTGCGAGGACGTGGCGGCGATGGCGCCGGCCAAGTCACCGTTCGCCGAACCGCTGAAGAAATTCCCGAAGGATTTCTCGGCCACCGACAAGGCGCGCCTGAGCAAGGAGGTGCTGGCGGCGGTGCGTACCCACGTCAGTCCAGCGTATAAAAAGCTGGCCGTCTACACCAAGACCAAATACCTTCCGCACGGCCGCAAGGAAGTGGGCATGTGGTCGCTGCCGGAAGGCGCGGCGCGTTACGCCTTCAAGGCGAAGAATTCAACCACGACCGACATGTCGCCGGAAGAGATCCATCAACTCGGCCTGTCCGAGGTTGCGCGCATCGAAGGACAGATGCTGGAGACGGCGCAAAAGCTGGGCTTCAAGGATCTGAAGACCTTCAACAAGGCGCTGGCCGCCAATCCGGCCACGCATCCGAAATCGCGCCAGGAGATCATCGACCTGTATCAGAAATACACGGACCAGATGTACGCGCAATTGCCGCAGCAATTTGGCGTGCTGCCGAAGGCGAAGGTGGAGATCATCAAGGTCGAGGAATTCCGTGAGAAGGGCGCCTCCGCCGCCGCCTACATGACAGGTTCGCCGGACGGCAAGCGTCCTGGCCGCGTGATGGTCAACACCGGTGAATTCAAGGACCGCTCCACGATCAGTATCGAAACCACCGCGCTGCACGAGGGGGTGCCGGGCCACCATATGCAGTTGTCGATCGCGCAGGAGATCGACGGCCTGCCGATGTTCCGCCAGCAGGGCAACTACACCGCCTATACCGAAGGCTGGGCGTTGTACTCGGAGCGTCTGGGCGAGGAGCTGGGCTTCTTCAAGGACCCATACAGCTACTACGGCCACCTGCAGGATGAAATGCTGCGCGCGATCCGTCTGGTGGTGGACACGGGCCTGCATTACAAGCAGTGGAACCGCGAGCAGGTGGTGGACTTCTTCCACGATCATTCCGGCATCGAGGAAGTCGATGTGCAGAGCGAGACCGACCGCTACATCGTCTGGCCGGGCCAGGCGCTGGGCTACAAGATCGGCCAGTTGAAGATTCTGGAGCTGCGCGATTATGCGCGCAAGGAGCTGGGCGCCGGTTTCGACATCCGCAAGTTCCACGACCAGGTGCTGGGCGCGGGCGCGCTGCCGATGGATGTGCTGGAAAAGCACATCAAGGATTGGGTGGCGGACGAGAAGCGGACGGTGACAACCAGCTAAGCGCGAACGTCAAACCCGCAATGCGGCCGAAAGGGGTCGTACGGGGACGCCGAGTCCCCGTACGGGGTACGTCCCCCACAACCGGGGTGCGGGTTAAGCTAAGCGCGCAGCTTCTTCACGTCTGTCATTGGCGGGGCGCCGAACAGGCGCCGATACTCGCGGCTGAACTGGGACTGGCTTTCGTAGCCAACTTTGTAGGCGGCGGTGCTGGCGTCGATATCGCCATTAAGCAGCAGGGTGCGCGCCGCTTGCAGGCGCAGCTGCTTCTGATACTGCATGGGCCCCATCATCGTCACCGCCTTGAAACGGTGGTGCAGGCTGGAGACGCTCATATTGGTGGCTTGCGCCAGCTCCTCCACCTTGACCGGCTGGTCGAACCGGTCCTTGAGCCAGGCGATCGCCTTACTGATGCCGCGATCCTGCTGGTCGAGCACCACGTTTTGATACAGCTGCCTTCCATAGGCGCCCGTCAGCAGGCGGTAGATGATTTCCCGCTTCAATCCCACCGCCAGAAAAGCCGCTTCCGCCGCCGGCGCGTGCAGCAGGTGAACCAGTTTATTCAACGCCTCCAGCAGCCCGGCATCGGATTTGCCGACGAACGCGCCACGCACCGGCTGCGCGCCTTCGTCCATCGCGATGCGCGCCTCGGCCACGATGGCGGCGATTTCCTGCGGATCGAATTCGATGTTCAGCAGCAGATAAGGCTGCCCGGGCGTGGCATTGAGCACCTGGCCGGAGGCCGGCAGGTCGACAGACACCACAAGATATTCACCGGGACCGTAATCGAGAACGTCGGCGCCGAGGTGCACGCGCTTGCCGCCTTGAAGAATCACGCAGCACGAGGGCTTGAGCACCCCTCGCGTGACGGCTGTCGGCTGCGAGGACCGCAGCAACGACAAAAACGGGATCGCCGTCTCGTACCGCTCGTCGCCGCGCGCAAAATTGCCGACGATGTCGATCATCTGATCGAGCGGTGCGAGAGGCATCTCCCGTTTCATGGTTGGCTTACTTCAGCAGCGGAACCAGATACTTGCCGGTGACGCTGGCCGGGTTCTTGGCCACATCCTCCGGCGTGCCGGCGGCGATGATCTTGCCGCCGCCCGCGCCACCCTCAGGACCAAGATCGACCACCCAGTCGGCGGTCTTGATCACATCCAGATTGTGCTCGATGATGACCAGCGTGTTGCCCTGGTCGCGCAGACGATGGATCACCTTCATCAGCAAATCGATATCGTGGAAGTGCAGACCCGTGGTCGGCTCGTCCAGGATGTACAGCGTGCGGCCGGTGTCGCGCTTGGACAGTTCCAGCGACAGCTTGACGCGCTGCGCCTCGCCGCCCGACAGGGTGGTGGCGCTCTGACCGAGCTTGATGTAGCCCAGGCCGACGTCCAGCAACGTATGCAGCTTGCGCGCGATCAGCGGCACCGGCTTGAAGAACTCGTGCGCGTCTTCGACCGTCATGTCGAGGATCTCGGTGATGTTCTTGCCCTTGTACTGCACTTCCAGCGTTTCGCGGTTATAGCGCTTGCCGTGGCAAACATCGCACGGCACATACACGTCCGGCAGGAAGTGCATCTCCACCTTGATCACGCCATCGCCCTGGCAAGCCTCGCAGCGGCCGCCCTTGACGTTGAACGAGAATCGCCCGGCGCTGTAGCCGCGCTCTTTCGCCACCGGCACCGTCGAGAACAGATCGCGGATCGGCGTGAACAAACCGGTGTACGTGGCCGGGTTGGAGCGCGGCGTGCGGCCGATCGGCGCCTGGTCGACGGCGATCACCTTGTCGAAGTGTTCCAGGCCGCTGATGCTGTCGTGCGGCGAAGGCTCCGTCTGCGAACCATACAGGTGGCGCGACAGCGCCGGATACAGCGTATCGTTGATCAGCGACGATTTGCCGGAACCGGAAACGCCGGTCACGCACGTCATCAGGCCGACCGGCAGATGCAGGTTGACCTTCTTCAGATTATTCCCGGTGGCGCCGGTGATGACCAGCTGCTTGTCGGGATCGGCCACGTGGCGCTTCTTCGGCACGGCGATTTTCAGCGTGCCGTTCAGGTACTGCGCCGTCAGCGACTGCTTGTTCTTCAGGATATCCTTCAGCGTGCCCTGGGCGATGATGTCGCCGCCATGCACGCCGGCGCCCTTGCCCATGTCGACGATGAAGTCGGCGGTGCGGATCGCATCCTCGTCGTGCTCCACCACCAGCACCGAGTTACCGATGTCGCGCAAGTGCTTGAGCGTTTCGATCAGGCGGTCGTTGTCGCGCTGGTGCAGGCCGATCGACGGCTCATCGAGCACGTACATCACGCCGGTCAGGCCGGAGCCGATCTGCGAGGCCAGACGGATACGCTGCGCTTCGCCGCCGGACAGGGTGTCGGCGCTGCGGTCCAGCGACAGGTAATCCAGGCCCACGTTGTTGAGGAACTTCAGGCGCGAAATGATCTCCTTGACCACGCGGTCGGCGATCTCCTTCTTCGAGCCTTTGAGCTTCAACTGCTCGAAGAACGACAGCGTCTCGCGCAGCGGTTTTTCGGCGATCTCGTAGATGGCCTTTTCCTGCTTGCCGGTGCCGACCTTCACGTAGCGCGCCTCGATGCGCAGGCGCGCGCCTTCGCACGCCGGGCACTTCTTCTCGTTGATGAACTTCGCCAGCTCCTCCTTGACGGCCATCGAATCGGTCTCGCGGTAGCGGCGCGCCAGATTGGTCACCACGCCCTCGAACGCATGCTCCTTGACGACGGTGCGGCCGCGCTCATTCACATACGTGAACGGGATGTGCGTTTTGCCCGAGCCGTGCAGGATCACTTCCTGCGCGGTCTTCGGCAGTTGTTCGTACGGCAGGTCCAGATCGAACTCGTAGTACGCCGCCAGGTTGGACAGCATCTGGAAGTAGAACTGGTTGCGGCGGTCCCACCCCTTGACGGCGCCGGAAGCGAGCGACAGATTGGGGAAGGCGACGATGCGCTTCGGATCGAAGAACTCGATGTGACCGAGGCCGTCGCACTCCGGGCAGGCGCCCATCGGGTTATTGAACGAGAACAGGCGCGGCTCCAGTTCCTGCAGCGAATAGCCGCAGGTATTGCACGCGAACTTGTTGGAGTAGACGTGCTCCGTGCCGCTATCCATTTCCAGTGCCACGGCGCGGCCGTCGGCCAGTCGCAACGCGGTCTCGAAGCTCTCGGCCAGACGCTGTTTGATCTCGGCGGTCACCTTCACGCGGTCGATCACCACGTCGATGGTGTGCTTCTCGGTTTTCTTCAGCTTCGGCAGATCGTCGACTTCATAGATCTTCGCGGCGGCGGTGCCGCTCTGCACGCGGAAGCGCACGAAGCCCTGCGCCTGCATCTGCTCGAACAGGTCGGAGTGCTCGCCCTTGCGGTTGGCGACCACCGGCGCCAGGATCATCAACTTGGTATCGTCGGGCATGGCCAGCACCGCGTCGACCATCTGCGACACGGTCTGCGCGGCCAGCGCCTGGTCCGGATGGTTGATGCAATAAGGCGTGCCGACGCGCGCGTACAACAGACGCAGATAATCGTGGATCTCGGTCACGGTGCCGACGGTCGAACGCGGATTGTGCGAGGTGGCTTTCTGCTCGATCGAAATGGCCGGGGACAGGCCCTCGATCAGATCGACGTCCGGCTTTTCCATCAGCTGCAGGAACTGGCGGGCGTAGGCCGACAGCGACTCCACATAGCGGCGCTGGCCCTCGGCATACAGCGTATCGAAGGCGAGCGACGACTTGCCGGAGCCGGACAAGCCGGTGATCACGATCAGCTTGTTGCGCGGGAGGTCGAGATTGATGTTTTTGAGGTTGTGCGTGCGTGCGCCGCGAATGCGGATCTGTTCCATGTATTGGCCTTTAGAGTCAACCCGTAACTATAGCCGGGTTTGGGTATATATGCGCCGGGCTTGATCTGCATCGCGCGCGCGGGGCTTGACACTGTATATAATACCAGTATTTTCTTGCGTCGTTTCAAGTGACCAGATGAAACCTGGGGTTAGATTGCTGCGGGTGTACGTTAGGTCACGTTCGGGTCCGTAGGGCGGATTAGGCGGCACGCCGTAATCCGCCACGAGCCGCCAACGACGCGGAATTTACGACAGCGGCGATGCTATAATCGCCCTTTAGCACATAACAAACAGCCCGCCCTGCGCGGCCGTCGTTACTCAGGAGTTTTATAAATGGCATCAGTCAACAAAGTCATCATCGTCGGCAATCTGGGTCGCGATCCGGAAATTCGCTACATGCCTAGCGGTGACGCGATCGCCAACATTGCCGTGGCGACATCGTACAAATCGAAGGACCGCAACACCGGCGAGCAGAAAGAGCAGACCGAATGGCACCGCATCTCGTTCTTCGGTCGTCTGGCGGAAATCGTCGGCCAGTATCTGAAGAAGGGTTCGTCTGTCTACGTTGAAGGCCGCCTGCAGACCCGCAAGTATACCGACAAAGACGGCGTAGAGAAATACGCGACTGACATCATCGCCGAGCAAATGCAAATGCTGGGTGGCCGTCAAGGCATGGGTGATGGCGGCGGCATGGACGACGGCGGCGGCTACGAATCGGCCCCACCGCAGCGCCAGGCTCCGGCCCCGCGTCCGCAGATGGCCGCTCCGGCGCCACGTCCGGCACCGAAGCCGGCGCCGAACTTCTCGGATATGGATGACGATATTCCGTTCTAATTAGGACTTTCTCCATTATTTAAATAAAAAAGCCCGCGATCTTTTGGTAGCGGGCTTTTTCTTATCCTCACTTCGTTTTGTGGCTAGTAGATCTGTTTTCCAATCGCCACCTGGCAAAAGCGCCGGGTAGATGACCGGGTTGCCGTAAACGCGCCAGGTTTCGGAACCGGACGCACCATTCCATTAAGCCGGGCGGCGGCCTACCGGTCCATGAAGCAACTATCTACTTAGCAAATTACCAGAAGCGTGGCCGGGTAGCCAAGACGATTCCGGCTTGCGGTTCTTCGATACAGCGATAGATCTTACGCCTGAACGCGACTTGGTAGCACTCCTGCCGAATCGTTTTGTGGAGGTGCTCGCAGATGCCGTTGGCCTTCGTGTGCTCAATGTCGTTCAGAGCCAGATAGTGGGGGCGACGTAATTCTACTGATAGATATGGCCAATTTCTTGATGGTGCCGACGCCAAGGCGTCCTGGCTACCGAGGTAGCCAGGGTGGCCCGTTTCGATCTAGCTATGGGCAACTTCGTCGGCCTGCTTGTGTTCAAGATCGATGACCAGTGCTTTTGTCGGAACGTCGCTTGTCGCCGCAAGGTGGCATTACAGCGCCTCCAGACGATTCCTGAACGTTCCACATCATGGCGCAGCCACACCGATCAGGGATCTAAGCATCCTCGGGTGGTGGGGCCACTGGTGGATCGTCGCGCAAAGTCACTGCGAAGCCCTTCAGGCGGGACGCCGCCTCCACGTGCCCCAGCTTGTGCAGGAGGACGCCGGCCGAATGCCAGCGATGATGATCGCTTGGATCGATGAGGATAGCTTGCTGAAGAAGCGCCATCGCCCGCTTCTGTTCGCCGCACCGGTCGAGATAGAGCGCCTCCATGAACAGGCACTGGTCGCAGTACGGATAACGGTCCAGCAGCTGCGCACGCAGTTGCTGGTTTTCCGGATTCTGCCGGATCGCGCGTATCAGCGATGGCAAATCAGTGTGTCCGGAGCCGATCTGGTCATCCGTCCGGGCCAACGCGCGATAGCCGGGATCGCGGACGACCAGCTGCGCATATATGGGCGCCACGGCGGCCGACAGCATGCGCCACGCTACCGGAATGTTGTCCGGCGTCGGCTGCAGATTGATTGTGCCATCGTTTGGGAGCAGCAGGTCCGCAAGCTGGTCTGGTACCAGCACCCTTTCGTCGCACAGCCTATCCTGCCAATCGCCGCCTCCCATCTGGGCCGCCTGGAAGATCGCATATGAATAGGTCAAGTTCATCTCAAACGGATAGCGTTCGGGTTCGCCCCTGAGGGTGTGGTAGTAGGCAAAACCGTCGGCCGTGATTTCCTCATACCGGACGTTGAAGGCAATAAACGCCCGTTCGTTTTGCATGTTCAGATAGCCCAGGAGAAAGTGAGCCGTCATCGTCAGATCAGCTAGGTAATGTTGACCCAGTACCCACTCGTCATAGCTGCGCGCGGCGCGGACTTCGTCAATATCGTTATCCGCCGTTTGCAGTAGATAAGCCATGCCTTCCTCCGCCTCGCGCAGCATGGGAAGCGTCTGTAGATCCACCGGCAACAACTCCGCGCCGCGCCAGCCCGCAGGGCCGTCACGCTGCCCGATGCACAGCGGGACCATGTCCTCGTCCCTGGCAACACGCTGACGCACCACGAACAAAAAGGCCAGACTGTATTGCAGTGATTCGGAACTGAGCAGATAGCCGTGCTTGTGCAAATCCAGCAGGTACCGCACGCTGGCGTTGAAGTTTCGTGTATGAAGAATGTAGAGTGCGGCGCGCACCAGACAGCTCCGAATGGTGGGGGATGCGCCGGGGAGCTGCTGCATCTGCCAGAACCGGTAGCGCGTGGATAATAAGGTGCGCAGCCCGATAGTCGTCTCCTCATCGCAGTAGCCAGCGGGCGGGGCGTCCGGCTCTGTCTGGCTGGAGCAGAATAAATACGGCAAGCCCTCGACAGCCTGGCGCGACACGACGCCATCGAGCGCGGCCAAGGCAGCAGCGAGCGGGCGTCCATGCGCGTGGATAAACTGATTTAGATCATCCTGAAAGGCGGGGTGCGTCTGATTGGCGAGCAGTCCGAAGGCCCGGTACTGCAACAGCGACGCTGTAACGAATTGCTCGAGCGGCATCAGTTTTCCTCGTCTTTCGCCGGGGCCCGCACTGCCCTGCCCAACACCGGCACGATAGCCATAAGATCGCGTTTGTGCTTCCACAGCAGCAGAAGGAATTTACGCAGGTAGTCTTGGACCGTCAGCGATTCGCTGCGCTGATGCGGGATGCCCGCGATATCCAGCGCCTTGCCGACACGCTCGCCGAAGGTCGCGGTGGGATAATCCTGACCTTTGATCCTGGCCGGCAGCAGCGCAAACAATTTGCGCACGCGCGCGGCCACCGCGCCCTGATCGCCCTCCAACGGCACGTAGACGGCGTCGGACGCATAGGCGAGACGCTTGAGCAATACGATCCCAGGCAGCGTCAACGGCTCGTTTGGAAATAGTTCGCGCGCAAAAGCCACTGCTGGGTTTTCCTCGTGCAATGTGATGCCTAGATCGGCCGCTGCAACGCTGCGTCTTGAACGAGGCGTCCTTTCATACATGGCCATGATGCTGGAGGTGCTGTCGCTTCCCAGGCTGCCCGAGGTCAGATATTCCGCCACACCCTTATCGATTCTGAGGTCGTACAGGAAGAGGGCGTACAGGACATTTGGATGTCTGGCGTCGACCTTTTCCAGTACTTCCGCCTGAAACAGTTCTTCAGGATTCGTGAACTCGCCGTCGGCGTGCCTGATATTGCCACTTTGGTTTATCGCTTCGAGAAAGGGGCGGAACGCTTGCTCTAACATGAGATCGGTCTCCAATTTAACGGCCCTGAGCTGTCATTGTGCCTTGGATCACAATGCGAAATTCTCTTCAATTGTTGCAATTGATGAAAAATTTGAAGACAAGCATATCGCGGCGTTGAGTGCGCCCCGGTATATTCTCCATCGTACGGCATCGGCCTCGGCTACGGGCAGGTTGCGCTCGAACAGATGCCTGACCGCACCCAAAACGGTCACCAGCAGGGTTGGTTGACAGTCGGCGGATCGGCGAATCGAACGTCAGAGGTGCTGGCGAGCATGGCAGCGGTGGACGCTCAATTCGGTCAGACCCGGCTACGTCAAGACGGACCTGACCGGCCTCAACGGGTACATGGACTGGGGGAGCGCCCCAGGCTGCCGGTCGAGTATGCGTTGCTGGCCGCGGACGTCGTGCCGGGACAATTCGTCGAGCGGGGGGGGGGGCGAAACCCTGGTGACGCGGTTAGGAGCTATACACCGTTTTACTTGATCGCCGCGTTG
>Ga0308163_10002712_pt1 | contig 15695 bp, 16 predicted proteins | sample PhyTR1_FD_201037 | JGI IMG/M metagenome (GOLD analysis project Ga0308163, IMG submission 201037) | Phyllosphere microbial communities from UC Gill Tract Community Farm, Albany, California, United States - DLSLT.R1 | ecosystem: Host-associated > Plants > Phyllosphere > Unclassified | place: USA...
ATATCACCTGGGTCAGCGCGAGCCAGGCCCTGGAAGCCGAAGTGCGCCTGTACGACCGCCTGTTCCTCGATCCGCAGCCGGACGGCGGCGGCAAGGACTTCATGAGCGTGCTGAACCCGAACGCCCTGGAAACCGTGAAGGCCTACCTGGAGCCGGGACTGGCGGCGGCGGTCGGCGACCAGCGCTACCAGTTCGAGCGCCATGGCTATTTCGTGGCCGACCGGGTCGATTCGCAGCCCGGCAAGCCGGTATTCAACCGTGTGACCACGCTCAAGGATAGCTGGGGCAAGTAAGCCTTATCCATTCTCATCCGTCGCCCCTGCGCAGGCAGGGGTCCGGCTCCTGCGCCGCATTTGCGCGGCCAGCCTGGACCCCTGACTGCGCAGGGGCGATGTCATTTAATGCATCATATTATCCCCACCCTGACAACCATCTGGTCTGTCAGGTAATCGGCGCCCCCGGACCGACGAAGTTGCAATAAATTAATGGATTGACCGGCCGCATGCCGGAATCATTGTTTCGGGGGAAGTTTCATGTCGACGGTGCTGAAAGACGCGTTTTCGGTCACCCGCCTGTCATTCTGGACCGGCGCCCTGCTGTCGTCCGTGATCGGCAGCGCCTTGTACATGTTCACCCATCGATCGATCGAGAGCGATGCGCGGGAACGGTTTCTCAACCATACGCGGTATGCGCAGAGTGTGATCGAGGTGCGCGTGAAGTCGTATACCGACCTGCTGCGCAACAGCGCAAGCATGCTCCAGAGCATGGACGTGCTGACACACCGCCAGTTTCACGAGTACGTGCGCGGATTGGACCTGAAGCGTAACTTCCCGGCGATCGACAGCATCAATTTCGCGCTATACGTGAAAGAGGCGGATCGCAAGAGGATGACGGAACACTGGCGGAACGAGATGCGCACGCAATTCGATACCGACGTGCGCCTCAACATCACGCCGGCGGGCACGCGCCCGGACTACCTGATCACCACCTATTTCGAACCGGATTCGGCGAATCCCGCGCTGTATGGGATCGACCTGCAGGCGAACCGCTATTTCGGCTCCCAGTTGCAGGAGTCGCGCGATCATGGCACCGTGCATGCGTCCGGCACGCAGATCACGCCGCTGTCGAAGCCCAACGACATCTACCTCGGCTTGCGCATACCGGTTTACCGCATCGACATGCCGCGCGATAGCATCGACCAGCGACGCGATGCCTATCTCGGCTCGCTGGGCATCGCGTTCAGCGTGCCGCGGCTGCTGCATGGCGTGATGGATGAAATCCCGCTGTCCGGCATGCGCATGACGCTGTACGACGTCGGAACCCGCTTCGACATGTACGGACACGAAATCGTGAGGACGTCCACGCTGTTCGACAGCCACGGCACCAAGGCCGATCCGATCCCGACGCTCGACCGTGGCGAGGACGTGTTCACGGCGACGATCGCGCTGGATTTCAATGGGCGTCCCTGGAAAACCATCTACAGCGTGCCGAAGGCGGCCCTGTACACCGAATTCGACGCTTATTACCCGAAGCTGATGATGCTGTTCGGCTTCATCGGTTCGATCCTGCTGTACGCGCTGCTGCACATGCTGACGTCCTCGCGCCGCGCCGCGCTGGTACTGGCGCAGGAAATGACCAGCGAACTGCGCGCCAGCCAGAACAAGCTGCAACTGTCGCACCAGAAGCTGCGCCGCCTGGCCGACCACGCCTACCAGATCAAGGAAATGGAACGCAAGCGCATCGCGCGCGAAATCCACGACGACCTCGGCCAGAACCTGCTGGCCCTGCGCATCGAGACCGAGTTCCTGACCTCGCGCACCAAGACCAGCCACGGCCTCCTGCACAAGCGCGCCCGCGCGACCCTGCTGCAGATCGACACCACCATCAAGAGCGTGCGCCAGATCATCAATGACCTGCGTCCGACCGTGCTCGACCTGGGCCTGTCCGCCGCCGTCGAATGGCAGGTCAACCAGTTCGAGCGCCGTACCGGCATCCACTGCACGGTCAATGACGACCACGGCGAGATCGCCCTGCCCGACCATTGCGCCACCGCCTTTTTCCGCATCCTGCAGGAATCGCTGACGAATATCGTGCGTCATGCGAACGCCACCGAAGTCATGGTGGAGCTGCGCCTGAACGGCAACTGGCTGTCTCTGGCCGTGCGCGACAACGGCTGCGGCCTGCCGCCGGGCGTACACAACAAGTACGGCTCCTTCGGCCTGGTCGGCATCGAGGAACGCATCGTCATCCTCGGCGGCACCTGCGCCGTGTTCAGCGAACCGGAAGGCGGCACGACGGTACTGGTGTCGGCGCCGGTGATCGGGGCTCAGGATCCGGCCTGCTACCCCGAAGACGAGCTGCAGCACGGTTCGGCGGTCATCTGAGGGCATGACAGGGCGCAGCCGGGCCGGACCTCGCTCTTTTGACTAAACGCAATCTTATCCAGAATTAGCTACATTACATTGAGTGCAGGTAACGAACATCAATGCCGGCTTTCACTCCTGCAGCCTGACGCGGCGGAAAAAAGACCTGTCTTGAGGATTACCGTACAACTGCAGTACCGGGGAAGCAGTCACCATGAGATCAACAAACCGATGAGGATGACGATGAAAGCCAACAATACGTTCAATGCTGTAATGGAACTCGACCTGGAACCCATCAAGAATAAATTGATGCACGTCGAATCGGGCCAAGGCTGGAGCCAGGAAAAAGCCAATGCCGTCGAAAAGGAATACCGTCGCTTTTTATGCCTGATGAAGCAATATCCAGGAGAAGATACCGCGCCGATGGTCGACGTCGACACCTTCTGGCATTACCACATCCTCGACACGATGAAATATGCGCGCGACTGCGAACAGGCCTTCGGTTACTTCTTGCACCACTATCCTTATGTCGGAATGCGCGGTGAAGACGACGCCCTGTTCCGCATCGACAGCGGCGAGCGTATGCGCATCCTCTATGAAGCCACTTTCGGCGAAGCCTACCCGGGCCTGCGCGACGGCGTCGCAAGCGCTTTCTGCGCCGGTCCCTCCATCGAGGCCGGCGCGTCGACCGCCTTCTGTGCCGGCCCTTCGGACAAGCAGGCCAGCACCACGGACGGCGCCGCCACGGCATTCTGTGCCGGTCCTTCCATCGACGCTGGCAAATCGACTGCCTTTTGCGCCGGCCCTTCAGGCAAGCAGCTCGGTGCAAGGGATGGCGCCGCGACGGCCTTCTGCGCAGGCCCGTCCGGCAGGCACGACGGCGCAATGGCTAACCGCGCCGTAGCGGCCGCCAAACACGCCAGCTGATCTCCGCCCGCAGCGCCCCTGATCAGGCCGCCACGCGCCGCGGCCGGGCGGCCTGGCCCGCTCCGCATGCGGAGCGGGTTTTTTCACTGGCAAGCCTCAAGCCGCCAGCGCTTCCACCCCGTACGCTCCCTCCTCGCGCACCATCAGCGCGCGCAGCTCGCGGATGCTGAAATCCGATACCTCGTGCATGCGCAGCAGGATGGTGGCGCCGATCGGCAGGGTATTGTGGCGAATCTTGCTGATCACCGGCGGTGCGACTTCGAGCACGCGCGACAGCGCGGCATCGTTTTTCAGGCGGAGCTTGCGGATGATCGCGTCGAGGACGCGGTTGGGGTCATAGTCCGAGCCTTCAGGCAAACGGCGAATTGGCATGATGGTCATCTTTCAAAAATAACAATCCATGTAATATTTTTCACAACCCTCATTGGGTCATGGAAAATACGCTAGTTTCTGGAATTACGTAGTATTTATATGGTCGCTCTACGGCGTTCCCGAATCATACATGGGCCACTTATTATTTGCTTAAGCCGGCCTTATTTCTGCCCTTTCGCCGCCGCCGCCATGGCCGCCACGGCCGGCTCCACACGCGGATGGCGCAGGCGCGCGCGCAGCTCCCGGCGCAGGCGGCCGTTCTCGAGCTGGCGCGATTCCGACATGAAGGACAGCAACATCGGCGACACCTGCCGCTCCAGCGCTTCGCGCGCCAGCCGCGGCGGGCGCGCCAGGCCGAAGGCGTCGGCCACCAGGTCGAAGTAATCCCCCATCTTCAGGCGCGAATCGTCGCTGGCGTTGTAGACCCGGCCCGGCAAACCCCGGAACAGCGCCAGCGCCGCCAGGTAGGCCAGGTCGTCGGCGTGGATGTGGTTGGTGTACACATCGTCCTGCGGCGCCAGCGCCGGCGTGCCCTTGTGCAGGCGCTCGAGCGGCAGCCGGTCGGCCGCGTAGATGCCGGGCGCGCGCAGGATCGACACCCGGCCGCGCGCTGCCAGCGCCCAGGCGCGCAGCACCTGCTCGGCGTCGACGCGGCGTCCGGCGCGGGCGTTCTTCGGCGCCACCGGCGTGGTTTCCGGCGTAGAACGGCCGCCGCGGTCGCCATAGACGCCGCTCGTGCTGATGTAAACCACCTGCGCCCCCTCGGGTAAAATGGCGGTCAAGTTGCGCGTGCGCAAATCGAGCGCGCCCTGTTGCTGAGGCGGCGCCAGGTGGACGACCCGCCCGGCCAGCCCGGCCAGGCGCTTCAGGCTGTGCGGCCGGTCGAGGTCGGCCACGATCGGGATCGCCCCCGCCGCGCGCAGCTCGGCGCAGCGCGCCGGCTGGCTGGTGACCGCGAACACGCGAAAACGCCCGCGCAGCAGCGGCAGCAGGCGCATGCCGACATCGCCGCAGCCGACCACCAGCAGGCGCGGCCTGCCGAATCCGATTTCATTGTTGTGTGTATTCATTCGAGGATTGTATGACGTTCCAGATCACTGTCCAGCCCAGCGGCCACCATTACCCATGCGAGGGCGAGGACACCGTCCTCGGCGCGGCGATCCGCGCGGGCATCGGCCTGCCCTACGGCTGCAAGAACGGCGCCTGCGGTTCCTGCAAGGGCAAGGTCGTCGAGGGCAGCTTCCACCACAAGCCGCACCAGCAGCGCGCCCTGTCCGAGCAGGAAAAGCTGCAGGGCTATGCGCTGTTCTGCTGCGCCGTGCCGGAAGGCGACCTGGTGATCGAGGCGCGCGAAGTCGGCGGCAGCAGCGAGTACCCGGTGCGCAAGATGCCCACACGGGTGCAGTCGATCCAGCGCGCCGCGCTGGACGTCGCCATCCTCACCCTGCAGCTGCCGGCCAACGAGGCGCTGGCCTACCGCGCCGGCCAGTACATCGAATTCATGCTCAAGGACGGCAAGCGCCGCGCCTACAGCATCGCGGTGGCGCCCTCGTTCAGCGGCCCGCTCGAACTGCACGTCCGCCACCTGCCCGGCGGCCTGTTCACCGACCACGTGTTCGGCGCCATGAAGGAGCGCGACATCCTGCGCTTCGAAGGCCCGCTCGGCACCTTCTTCCTGCGCGAGGATTCCGCCAAGCCGATCGTGCTGCTGGCCTCGGGCACCGGCTTCGCGCCGGTCAAGGCGCTGGTCGAGCACATGATCCACCTGCAGTCCGAACGCCCGGTCACGCTGTACTGGGGCGGCCGCCGTCCGCAGGACCTGTACATGCAGGCGCTGTGCGAACAGTGGGCGCGCGAGCTGCCCTGGTTCAGCTACGTGCCGGTGGTGTCGGACGCGCAGGGCGAAGACAACTGGACCGGCCGCACCGGCTGGGTCCACGCCGCCGTCATGCAGGACATCCCTGATTTGTCCGGGCACCAGGTGTATGCCTGCGGCGCGCCGGCGATGGTGGACTCGGCGCGCAGCGACTACGTGGCCCGATGCGGCCTGCCGGCTGACGAATTCTACGCCGACGCCTTCACCACCGAAGCCGACACCGCCCAGCCTTGAGGCCTGCGGGGCGGATCCTGCGGAGGGCGCGGATTTGCGGTATGTTGCAGCCTGTTCCGGCACTTGCCGCCGGCTGTCCAACCACAAAGAGCCACCATGCACACACCGCATCGTTCCGCCGCCCTCCTGCTCGCCCTGTCCGCCACGCTGCTGGCCGGCGCCGCTCCCGCCAGCGCCACCGGCCAGGCCGACGCCTGGCAGGCGGCCATCGCCAGCCCCTCGCGCAGCGCCGACGACCGCGAGGCCGACGCCCATCGCAAGCCGGCCGCCTTCCTGTCCTTCGCCCAGGTCCGCCCCGGCATCAAGGTGCTCGACCTGGCCTCGGGCGGCGGCGCCACCGCCACCCTGCTGGCGGCCGCCGTCGGCCCGCAGGGCGAGGTCTGGGCGCAGAATCCGAAGCCGAACGAGAAGCTCGAGGCGCGCCTGGAGCAAGGCAAGGTCGCCCGGCTGCATGCCGTGGTGGCCGGTTTCGCCGATCCGGTCCCGGCCGGCACGCCGCCGCTCGATCTCATCACCATCAACCTGTCCTACCACGACATCGCCAACACCCCGACCGACCGCGCGGCGATGAACAAGCGCCTGTACGAGGCGCTCAAGCCGGGCGGCGTGCTGGTCGTGGTGGACAACAGCGCCAGGAAGGGCGCGGGCCTGGGCGCCACGCGCACCCTGCACCGCATCGACGAGGACACGGTGGTCGAGGAAATCACGCGCGCCGGGTTCAAGGTCGACGCGCGCAGCGACGCATGGCGCGCGCCGTCGGATCCGCGCGAGCAGGCCTTCTTCAAGATGAACGGAGCGCCGGACGACAAGTTCGCGATCCGGTTCAAGAAGTAAGCCGCACCGGATCGATGGCGGGCACGGGGCGCCCGCCATCGTCGCCATCGTCGTCGTCGTCGCCGTCGCCGTAAGGACAGCGCATTCGCCTCACATCGGGCACAATGGGCCTTGCTTTTCTTTCCAGTCCCTTCCCGACCCTTATGTCATCGTCCTCACCCACAGGCCGCCTGGCCGTCCTGCGCAACCGTAACCTCTCCTTCTACCTGTCCTCGCGCTTCCTCGGCACCCTCGCCGTCCAGATGCAAAGCGTCGCCGTCGGCTGGCAGGTCTACCAGCTCACCGGCAGCCTGTTCGACCTCGGCCTGATCGGCCTGGCCCAGTTCGCGCCCTTCCTGGTGCTGATCCTGTGGGCCGGCCACGTCGCCGATACCCATAACCGTCGCAACATCGTCCTGCTGTGCCTCGCCACCCAGCTGCTGTGCAGCCTGCTGCTGGTGGTGTTTACGCTCACCGGCAGCAAGGTGGTGTGGCCGGTGTTCGCGGTGCTGGTGCTGTACGGCAGCGCGCGCGCCTTCATGATGCCGGCCTCGCAGGCGGTGCTGCGCAACCTGGTGCCGACCCGCGAATTCTCGCAGGCGGTGGCGCTCAGCTCCTCGACCTTCCAGGTGGCCGTCATCGCCGGCCCGGTGGTCGGCGGCCTGCTTTACGTGTTCGGCCCGAACGTCGTGTATGCGGTGTCGAGCACGCTGCTGCTGCTGTCGGTGCTGCTGATGGCGGGCACGGAGAGCGCACCGCAGGCTAGAACCAAGGCCCCGGTCAGCTGGCACACCCTGCTCGAGGGCCTGCGCTTCGTGTGGTCGCGCCCGATCGTGCTGGGCGCGATCTCGCTCGACCTGTTCGCGGTGCTGTTCGGCGGCGTCACCGCCCTGCTGCCGGCCTATGCCCACGACGTGCTGCACGCCGGTCCCGAGAGCCTGGGCCTGCTGCGTACCGCACCCGGCGCCGGCGCCGCGCTGTGCTCGATCGCGCTGGCGTTCTGGCCGATCACGCGTCGCGTCGGCGCCTGGATGTTCGGCGGCGTCGCGCTGTACGGCGTGGCCACGGTGACCATCGGCGCGGTGCACAGCTTCCCGGTGGCCCTGGTCGCCCTGTTCCTGCTCGGCGCCGGCGATATGGTCAGCGTCTACATCCGCCACCTGCTGGTGCAGTACGAGACGCCGGACGAGATCCGCGGCCGCGTCAGCGCCGTCAACGCGGTGTTCATCGGCGCCTCCAACGAGCTGGGCGAATTCGAATCGGGCGTGACCGCCAGCTGGTTCCGCCTGGTGCCGGCGATCCTGTTCGGCGGCGTCGCCACCCTGGTCGTCACCGCCACCTGGATGAAGCTGTTCCCGGTGCTGTCGCGCATGGACCGCTTCCCGCACCACGAGGCCGAGGCGAAGGCGAAGGCGACATGAGCCGGCAGCGACGGCACGCCGGCCGCACTTGGCCGCGCTTCGTGCGCGCGCGGCCGCACCTGGTCATGGCCGTGCTGTTCGGGACCGCGGTCGCCGTGCTGGCGCCGGACGGGCTGTCCTGGCTGCGGCGCGCCCTGGTGGGCTGGAACAGCGGGGTCTGGATCTACCTGGCCACCATGGGCTGGCTGATGGCGCGCGCCGACCACCACCAGGTGCGCGCCATCGCCGGCAAGCAGGACGAGAGCGCCCAGGCGGTGATGTGGGTGATGCTGGCCGGGACCGCGTTCAGCCTGTACGCCATCGTGACCGAACTGGCGAACAGCGGCAAGGCGGCCTCCGATCAGGCGCTGCTGCACTATGCCTACACCTTCCTGACCGTGACCGGTTCCTGGCTGCTGGTCGGCGTGCTGTTCACGCTGCATTACGCCCACCTCTACTATGCCGGCGAACACGACACGCCCGGCCCGCCGCTGGGCTTCCCGGGCGGCGAACGAGAGCCCAACTACTGGGACTTCCTGTATTTTTCCTTCACCATCTCGGTGGCGGTCCAGACCTCGGACGTGTCGGTGGCGTCGCGCCCGATGCGCAAGCTGGTGCTCGGCCATTCGGTGCTGGCCTTCTTCTTCAACCTGCTGATCCTGGGCCTGTCGGTGAATATCGCGGCCAGCGTGGTGAACACCTGACTTGAAAACAAGGTGCGGTGGCCCACATGTATTCTTGTACAAGACGTGTAAGATCGGCAAACAGTTTCACAAATGGAGGAAATATATGGAAATCAACATCAATACCGATAACACCATCGACCGCCACCAGGGCCTCGACGAGCGCGTGCGCAGCGCCGTCGAAGCATCGATCGGCCGCTTTGGCGAGCAGGTGCGCCGCGTCGATGTCCACTTGAGCAACGAGAACAGCCAGAAGCACGAAGACGGCAGCAACTACTGCATGATGGAAGCGCGCGTGTCCGGCTATGCGCCGGTGGTGGCGCATGCCCATGCCGAAAACCTGCACCTGTCGATTTCCAACGCGGCCGGCAAGCTGCAGCGCGCGCTCGACAGCGCCCTGGGCCGGCTGAACGACAAGAAAGCCCGCGAACCGCTGGTGGTGGATGCCGAAGCGGACAAGGACCTGACCAGCGATTCCTGACCGCGGATCGTATCCCCGACTCGTGGCCCCAGCGCAGGCAGGGGCGACGTTCATTCGAGCATGCCGCGCAATTCACGCAGGTAGCGCAGCCCTTCCAGCGCCCGCGTGCCATACCACGACATCATCTCGCCATCGACCAGCAGCACCGGAATCCCGAGCTGCTTTTCCAGCGCGTCCGCATGCGCCTGCGTGAAGCGGTAGGGTTCGGTCGACAGCAGCACCGCATCCAGCCCGTCCACCAGCTCCTGCGACCACGCAAAGCGCGGATAACGCGCCGCGTCCAGCGCCGGCACCTGCCAGCCGATTTCCGCCAGCATCGCGGCAATATAGGTGTCGCGCGACACCGTCATCCACGGATCCTGCCAGATACAGTAGAGCACCGTGCGCCCCGGCCCGGGCGCGCGCGCGCGCAGGGCCGCCAGCTCCTGTTCGAAGGCGGCGCACCAGCGCGCGGCCGCCTCCTGCACGCCGAAGATCCCGCCCAGCAGGCGCGCCAGCGCCAGGTTGTCGCGCGGCCCGTTCGGGTGGGTGACGACGATGTGCGGCACGAATTCGGCCAGGCGCTCGACGGTCGGCTTCTCGTTCTCGTCGATATTGACCACCACGTGCGTCGGCGCCAGCGCGCGGATGCGCTCGATATTCACGTCCTTGGTGCCGCCGACCTTGGGGATGTCGGCCACGAGTTCGCGCGGATGGATGCAGAAGCCGGTGCGCCCGGCCAGGCGCGGCGCCAGGCCGAAATCGCACAGCATCTCGGTAATCGACGGTACCAGGCAGACGATGCGCGCCTGCGGATCGGGCCGGTGGACGCGGCCGAGCGCATCGGTCAAATCGCTGCTTTCGAGCTCGTTGGATAAATTCATGTCATTATTGGAACACTATTGTCGGCAGTGCACCAGCGGCGCCGATGGTATTGCGATGCGATGCGGTATTATTGCGGGCTTGTCAATATCGCTTCGTTCCCAGCAGTTACCGGAGTTCCCATGCAACCGTCCGGCACCTTCGGTGCTTCCCATTACACCATCGGCGACCTGCAACTGTTCCAGGACGCCCCCGAAGCGGAAGCCGAGCTTGCCGATTGCGCGCTCATGCGCGTCGCCAAGGATACGACGGTCGAGGACGGCCTGCGCGCGCGCCTGTACATCGTGCTGTCCGGCGCGCTCGGCGTGGAAGCCCCGGCGGCGATGGGCGACAGCGTCGAACGGGTACTGCCGGGCGAGAGCGTGGGCGAACAGTCGGTGCTGGACGATGCCGCCAACCTGGCGACGATGGTCGCGCTGGAAGACAGCGAACTGCTGGTGATCGAACCCGAGCTGGTATGGGGACTGATCGAACGCCACCACGGCTTCGCGCGCAACCTGCTGCGGCTGCTGTCCTTCCGCATCCGCGCCGCCAATGCCCTGCTGCGGCGGCGCCAGAAGCTGGGGGAATTCTACCGCCAGCTCTCGTTCAACGACGCGCTGACGGGCCTGTACAACCGCGCCTGGCTGAACGACATGCTGCCGCGTCTGGTGGCGCGCGCGGGCCAGGACGGCGCCCCGCTGTCGCTGGTGATGATCGACCTCGACCACTTCAAGCGCTTCAACGACACCCACGGCCACATCGCCGGCGACAGCGCCCTGTGCGCCGCCGCCGAGACCATCCGCGACGGCCTGCGCCCGACCGACTACGCGGTGCGCTTCGGCGGCGAGGAAATGACGGCGATCCTGCCCGACACCAGCCATGAGCTGGCGCTCGTGGTGGCGCAGCGCCTGGCCGCGCGCATGCGCGAAACGGCGGTGTTCGGCGACCTGCGCGTGGCGCTGCCGCACATCACGGCCTCCTTCGGCGTGGCCACGCTGGCCCCGGGCCAGGACGAGCGCGCCCTGCTCGCCAAAGCCGACGCCGCCCTGTACCGCGCCAAGCAGGCCGGGCGCGACCGCATCGAAGGCTGATTGGTTCCCTGCCGGCCTTGAGCGGCAGCTGTGAACCGGCCGCCCGCACACGTTAGAATGGCGCGTCGCAACCCATTCGTGCACCTTGGCACCCCACATGAGCACCCATACCTTCCTCTGGCATGATTACGAAACCTTCGGCGTCGAACCGCGGCGCGATCGCCCGGCGCAGTTCGCCGCGATCCGCACCGACGCCGAGCTCAACGAGATCGGCGAGCCGATCATGCTGTACTGCCAGCCGGCGCCCGACTACCTGCCCGATCCGCAATCCTGCCTGATCACCGGCATCACGCCGCAGCATTGCCTGGAACACGGGGTGCCCGAACACGCATTCGCCGCCGCCATCTGCGCGGCCTTCAGCGAAGCCGGCACCATCGGCGTCGGCTACAACACCATCCGCTTCGACGACGAGGTCACGCGCTTCCTGTTCTGGCGCAACCTGATCGACCCGTATGCGCGCGAATGGCAGAACGGCTGCGGCCGCTGGGATCTGCTCGACGTGGTGCGCATGGCCTATGCGCTGCGCCCTGAGGGCATCACCTGGCCGCGCCACGACGACGGCCGTCCCAGCTTCAAGCTCGAGCACCTCACGCGCGACAACGGCCTGGCCCATGAGGCCGCGCACGACGCCCTGTCCGACGTGCGCGCCACCATCGCGCTGGCGCGCCTGCTCAAAAGCCGCCAGCCCAAGCTGTTCGACTTCTGCCTGGAGCTGCGCAACAAGACCAGGGTCGCCTCGGAAATGGGCCTGCACCTCGATGCGGCGCTGCGCCAGCCCTTCCTGCACGTGTCCGGCATGTTCCCGGCCGAGCGCGGCTGCCTGGCGCTGGTCTACCCGCTCGCCACCCACCCCACCAACAAGAACGAGGTGCTGGTCTGGGATTGCCGCCACGACCCGTCCGAACTGTTCGCGCTCGACGCCGACACCATCCGCCAGCGCATGTTCAGCCGCGCCGCCGACCTGCCCGAAGGCGTCACGCGCCTGCCGGTCAAGAGCGTCCACCTGAACAAGTCGCCGATGCTGGTCGGGAACCTCAAGACCCTGTCCGCGGCCCAGGCCGCGCGCTGGGAGCTCGACATCGAACAGGGACTGGCACACGCGCGCATCGCGGCGGCCGGTCCCGACATGACGGCCCTGTGGCAGCAGGTGTTGACGCGCGAGGCCAGTGCAGAGCCGGTCGACGTCGACGAAGACCTGTACGGCGGCTTCGTCGGCAGCGCCGACCGCCGCCGCCTGGAATCGCTGCGCGGCGAAGACCCGGGCCGGCTGGCGGCGGCGCGTCCCGGCTTCGAAGACAAGCGCCTGGCCGAACTGCTGTTCCGCTACCGCGCCCGCAACTTCCCCGACTCGCTCACGCCGGAAGAAATGGAAGCCTGGGAAGAACACCGCGCCGCGCGCCTGTTCGAGGGCCTGGGCGGGGCGCGTACGGTCGACCAGCTGTTCGGGGATATCGACACGCTGTCGGCAACGGCGGACGAACGCGCCGAAGGGATCCTGGGGGCTTTGTACGATTACACCGAGGCGATCGTGCCGGACAGGTATTGAAGTGGTGCGTCGCCACGCACCGTTGGCGCCATCTCGGTAGGGGGGACGGTGAAGCCGTCCACCCTACCCATCTCTTTTATTTGCGGTACCGATTGATCGCGTCCCGCGTCTCCAGCGCCACGCGCCGCGCAGCCTGCGCGAAATCCTCGTCACCCTGCGGCTGCGCATACAAGATCGCGCGCGAAGAATTGATCATCATGCCGGCGCCGTTCGCCGTGCGGCCCGATTTCACCGTCGCTTCGATGTCACCGCCCTGGGCGCCGATGCCCGGCACCAGCAGCGGCATGTCGCCGACGATGCTGCGCACCTGCGCCAGCTCTTCCGGGAAGGTGGCGCCGACCACCAGCGCGCATTGCCCGTTCTTGTTCCATTTTTCCGCCACCAGGCGCGCCACGTGCTGGTACAGCGGCTGGCCGCCGACGTCGAGGAACTGCAGGTCGGAGCCGCCGGCGTTCGAGGTGCGGCACAGCACGATCACGCCGCGGTCCGGCCATTCCATATAGGGCTCGACCGAGTCGAAGCCCATGTAGGGGTTGACGGTGACGGCGTCGGCGCCGTAGCGCTCGAAGGCTTCGCGCGCGTACTGGCGCGCGGTGGCGCCAATGTCGCCGCGCTTGGCGTCGAGGATCAGCGGGATGTGCGGATAGCGTTCGCGCAGATAGGCGCAGATGGCCTCGAGCTGGTCTTCGGCGCCGAGCGCGGCGAAGTAGGCGATCTGCGGCTTGAAGGCGCAGGCCAGGTCGGCGGTGGCGTCGATGATGGCCTTGCAGAATTCGACGATGCCGTCGGGGCGGCCCAGCAGCTGCGCCGGCAGGCGCGCGATGTCCGGATCGAGTCCCACGCACAGCAGGGAATCGTTGCTGCTCCAGGCGGCATGTAGTTTGGCGATGAAGTTCACGGCGGGCCTCGTTGTCGTTTGCAAACCCGCTATTGTAACGCGGCGCCGCCCGGCCGCCACCTCCCATGCCCGGCAAGATCCCGCCACGTCAGACACCGCCCGAGTGTTATTTGATGTATATTTTTGACCATTCGACAATTGCATTGGATTTTCATCATGAAGCCTTCTTTCATCACGCGCTGGTCCGGCATGCTGCTCGGCGCGGTACTCGCCAGCGTCCTGCTCACCGGTTGCGGCTACAACGAGTTCCAGACCAAGGACGAAGCCACCAAGGCGGCCTGGTCGGAAGTCGTCAACCAGTACCAGCGCCGCGCCGACCTGATCCCGAACCTGGTCAACACGGTCAAGGGCTATGCCGCGCACGAGAAAGATACGCTCGAAGCCGTGACGCGGGCGCGCGCCGCCGCCACCAGCTTCCAGATCACGCCGGAAGTGCTGAACAATCCGGAAGCCTTCCAGAAGTTCCAGCAGGTGCAGGGCGAACTGTCGGGCGCGCTGTCGCGCCTGATGGCGGTGTCGGAAGCCTATCCGCAGCTGAAGGCCGATACCAGCTTCCGCGACCTGCAATCCCAGCTCGAAGGCACCGAGAACCGCATCACGGTGGCGCGCCAGCGTTACATCGCCTCGGTGCAGGACTACAACGTGCTGGCGCGCAGTTTCCCGACCAACTTGACGGCGATGGCTTTCGGCTACCAGGCCAAGCCTTCGTTCACGGTCGAGAACGAGAAAGCGATCTCGACCGCGCCAGCCGTCAACTTCGGCAAGTAAGCGGTCCATGAGCGCGATGTTGCATCCGCTGCAGCTGCTGCGCCTGCTGCAAGCCTGCGCCCTGGCCCTGCTGTTCGCGGGCCAGGCCCAGGCGCAACTGAAGGACGTGCCGCCGCTGCAGGCGCGCGTCACGGACCAGGCCGGCATGCTGACGGCCGAGCAGCGCCAGCGCCTGGACGCCGTGCTGGCCGACTACGAAGCCCGGACCGGCAGCCAGATCGCCGTGTTGCTGGTCAAGTCGACCGAGCCGGAAGCCATCGAGCAGTACGGCATCCGCGTCACCGATGCCTGGAAGCTCGGACGCAAGGGCGTCGACGACGGCGTGCTGCTGCTGGTCGCGCGCGACAACCCCAGCGCCTTGCGGCGCTTGCGCATCGAGGCCGGACGCGGCGTGCAGGGCGTGCTGACCGACGCCCAGTCCAAGCGCATCCTGCAGGACACCATCGCCCCGCACTTCCGCCAGAACGATTACTACGGCGGCCTGGTCGCCGGCGTGGGCGCCATCGCCACCCTGCTGAACCAGGAAAAATTCCCGGCGCCCGCGCCCAAGCAGGCGCAGGAAGACGTGGTCGAAGGCCCCGGCCTGATCGCCAGCATCTTCTTCATCGTGGTCGGCCTCTTGATGGTGCGCTCGCTGTTCCGGCGCGGCGGCAGCCGGCTGGCGCAGCCGGGCGCCAACGGCCGCTTCGATAACGGCTGGGGCAACGCCGCCACCGGCTTTGTCATCGGCAGCATCCTCAGCAACATGAACAACCGGGGCGGCGGCGGCGGCTTTGGCGGCGGTGGCGGCGGAGGTGGCTTCGGCGGCGGCGGCTTCTCGGGCGGCGGCGGCGGTTTCGATGGCGGCGGCGCCTCGGGAGACTGGTGATGCAACAGACGAATCCCTTCCGGCGCACCCTGCGCCATTTGCTGAGTACGCGAACCGAGGCCGAACGCGTCTTCCCGCCCGCGACCCTGGCGGCGATCGCCGAAGCCATCACCGCCGGCGAACGGACCCACCGCGGCGAAGTGCGCCTGATCGTCGAGAAGGCCCTGCCCTTGTCCGACGCCTGGTCGGGCACGAGCAACCGCCAGCGCGCCATCGCCCTGTTCGCCGACTACGGGATCTGGGACACCGACGACCATTGCGGTGTGCTCATCTACGTCAACCTGGCCGAGCACAAGGTCGACATCGTGGCCGACCGCGGCATCGACCGCCGCATCGAGGCCAGCACCTGGCAGGCGGTGTGCGACACCCTGACCCAGGGCTTCGGGCGCGGCGACTTCCACGGCGCCACCCTGGCCGCGATCGGTCATGTCAACGCCCTGCTGCGCCAGCACTTCCCCACCGACGGCGACCAGCGCAACGAGCTGCCCGACCAACCGGTCATGCTGTAGCGGCACGGCCGGCGCGGGTAGAA
>Ga0308163_10002713_pt1 | contig 15692 bp, 15 predicted proteins | sample PhyTR1_FD_201037 | JGI IMG/M metagenome (GOLD analysis project Ga0308163, IMG submission 201037) | Phyllosphere microbial communities from UC Gill Tract Community Farm, Albany, California, United States - DLSLT.R1 | ecosystem: Host-associated > Plants > Phyllosphere > Unclassified | place: USA...
AGGCGCTGGCGTCCAAGTTCTCGAAGACTTGAATCCGGGCGACGCCTTGAAGGATGCGGCAGCAGAAGGCATGCAAGCCGGCTCGCGAGCCGACCTGCAACCTGAGCTGCCCGCCTACATCGGCATCGATCCGGCCCATGTGCGGCTGGTGCGTTCCGAGGCCGACGCGCAGCAGGCGCTCGCAGCGCTGCTCGCAGCCGACGTCATCGGCTTCGACACCGAATCCAAACCCACCTTTGCCAAGGGCGAAGTCTCGACCGGCCCGCACCTGGTGCAGCTGGCCACTAACGATTTCGCCTTCCTGTTCCAGACCGCCACGCCCGCTGGCAATGCCCTCGCCTTCACCGTGCTGGAACCCGTGCTCGCTTCCGGCAGCATCCTCAAGGTGGGTTTTGGCCTGGGCGACGACGTCAAGCGGCTGAAGTCCAAGTTTGGCATCGAGCTGCGCCACGTGCTCGACCTGTCGACGGCGCTGCGCCGGCGCGGCGAAAAGAATCCCCTTGGTGCGAAGAGCGCCGTGGAGCGTTTCTTCGGTCAGCGCCTGCAGAAATCCAAGCGCATCACGACCACCAACTGGTCGCTGCCGCACCTGTCCGACAAGCAGTTGCAGTACGCGGCGGACGATGCACACGCGGCGCTGCGGATCTACCGGCGCTGGAAAGCGGAAACGCCGGCAGTCTGAAACCCGCGCGGCGTTCAACGCGGCGTTCAATATTCGCGCTATCATCGTCAGCGTCCATGCTGCCGGTGAATCCATGATGTCTCAAGACTTCCGTTGGCCCGTTGCTGCGCTTTTCTGTGCTGCGACGTCCGTGGCCAGCGCCGCGCCACAGCCCGTCCCCGACACCCTCACCCAGCGCCTGCTCGCCTGCGCCACCTGCCACGCGCGCGTCGATGCGCGCGGCAATCCCGTCAACGACAGCTTCTATCCGCGCATCGGCGGCAAGCCGGCCGGCTACCTGTACCACCAGCTGCGCAACTTCCAGGATGGCCGGCGCCATTACCCGGTGATGACCTACCTCACCGAACACCTGCCCGATGCCTACCTGCGCGAGATTGCCGCGCACTTTGCCGCACAGGTGCCGACCGTGCTGCCGCCCACACCCATGAACCTGTCGCCCGCGCAGCGCGAACGGGGTCGCCAGCTCGTGCACGAGGGTGACCGGGGACGCGCCATCCCCGCCTGCATTGCCTGCCATGGCGCGCGCCTGACGGGCGCGCAGCCCGCGATTCCGGGCCTGCTCGGCCTGCCACGCGATTACGTCAACGCGCAGTTCGGCGCCTGGCGCAACGGCGTGCGGCGCGCCCATGCGCCCGATTGCATGGGCCAGGTGGCCGCGCGGCTGTCGCCAGACGATGTCGCCGCCGTCTCGGGCTGGCTGGCGGCGCAGCCAATGCCGTCCGATCCACGGCCAGCCGATGCCGTCGCCCGGCCGCTGCCAATCGCCTGTGGCAGCGCGCCATGATGAAGACCGTCCGCATCGTTCTTCTCGCGGCGGTGGCGGTTGTCGGCGGCGCGATCCTGCTGGCGTGGCCGCGCGCCGACTTCGTGCCGGCCAGCTCGCCCGCCGCCTGGGCGGCCACACCCGCCAACATCGCGCGCGGCGCCTATCTGGCGCGGGCCGGCGACTGCATCGCCTGCCACACGGCGCGTGGCGGCGTGGCATACGCCGGCGGACGTGCGCTCGATACGCCATTCGGGCGCTTTTACGGCCCGAACCTGACGCCCGACCGCGCCACCGGCATTGGCGCCTGGAGCGCCGACGACTTCTGGAACGCGCTGCACAATGGCATCGCGCCGAATGGCCGCCTGCTGTATCCGGCCTTCCCGTACACGAACTACACGAAGGTCACGCGCGCCGATGCAGATGCGCTGTATGCCTATTTTCGCAGCCTGCCGCCACAGCGCCAGGCAAACCGGCCGCATGCGATCCGCTTCCCGTACGACCAGCAGGCGTTGCTGGCCGGCTGGCGCCTGCTGTACTTCCGGCCCGCCGAATACACGCCGCAGCCGGCGCGCAGCGCCAGCTGGAACCGGGGCGCCTACCTGGTTGAAGGCCTGGGTCATTGCAGCGCCTGCCACAGCACCCGCAACAGCCTGGGCGCGGCGGATGGCGCGCTGGCCGGCGGCATGATCCCGACCCTCGGCTGGTACGCGCCGTCGCTGACGGCCAACCGCGAGGCCGGCCTGGGTGACTGGAGCGACGCGCATATCGTGGCCTTGCTGGGCACCGGCATCTCACCGCGCGGCGCGGCGACCGGTCCGATGGCCGAAGTGGTGGCGCGCAGCCTGCAGTACCTGACGCCGGACGATCTGGGCGCGATGGCGGGCTATCTGAAGTCGCTGGCGGCCACGTCCGCGGGTGCGCAGCCTGCATCGGCGGCAGCGCCAGCAGCTGAACAGGTGCTGGCCGAAGGTGGCCGGATCTACGCGGCGCAGTGCGCGGCGTGTCATGGTGACGATGGCAAGGGAAGGATGCCGGCCTACCCGCCGCTGGCCGGCAACCGCGCCGTGACGCTGACGCCGGCCGTGAACGCGATCCGGATGACGGTCAACGGCGGCTTCCCGCCCGGCACGCGCGGCAATCCGCGGCCGTACGGGATGCCGCCGTTCGGGCATGAACTGGATGATGCGGAAGTGGCGGCGGTACTGACCTGGATCCGTGCCAGCTGGGGCAATGCAGGCGCGCCGGTGACGGCGACCGAGGTAAACCGCTACCGGGCCGTGTCGCTCGACTGAATCACGGGCGACTCACACCATATCGGCAAACGCCACGCGATCGGTGGTGGCATTGCGCGCATCTTCGACACGCACTTTGTGCGACGCCAGCAAGCCTTCAAGCGACGCATTCATCGTGTGGCAACCGGCATCGATCCCGCGATTCATGTGCGCGCGGATGCTGCCCAGGTCCCCTGCTTCGAGCATGCGCACGACGGCCGGACTCGGGGTCAGGCATTCGGTAGCGAGGTGGTAGCGGTTGCCCTCCACCGATGGCAGCAGCGCCTGGCACAGCACGCCGCGCAGCGCATGGGCCAGCGCCTGCGCCTGGGCGTCCGTGTTGCCCAGCAGGCGCAGCATCTTTTGCAGGCCAAGCTCGGTCGAGCGCGCATGCAGCGACGCCAGCACCAGCGGGCCGGATTCGGCCAGCGCCAGCGCTTCCTGCGCCGTCTGGGCGTCACGGATCTCGCCGATGACGATCACGTCCGGCCGCTCGCGCAGCGCGTCCAGCGCGCCCAGGTAGTAGCTGTCGACGTCGCCGTCCTCGCCCACTTCGCGCTGCGTGATGATGCAGCGGCGCTGCGGGATCAGCGTTTCGACCGGGTCTTCGATGGTGATGATGTGGCCCGAGCGGTGCCGGTTGATCTCGTCGAGGATCGACGCAATCGTTGTCGACTTGCCCTGGCAGGTGTCGCCGATGATCAGGACCAGGCCGCTGGTCAGGCGCGCGAATTCGCGCTCGTCGTCCCACAGGCCCAGGTCGGCCAGCGGGATCGGCTCTTTCGGGAAGCGGCGGATCACGCAACCGATCCGCTTGCCGCCCTGGAAGCGGAAGCAGTTGGCGCGGATGCGCGCCGTGTGGAGGTCGATCGAGCGGTCAAAGGCGCGCGAGGCGATGCGCTGGGGCCAGTTCGGCTCGATCACGTCGAAGAATTCTTCCAGCTCTTCCTTCGTGATCGGCGAGTCGGTCACCGCCACCAGGCCCTTCGGCTGGCGCAGCATCAACGGGCTGTTCTGGTGGATGATGATGTCCGAGAACACCAGCTTCGAGTTCAGCAGATGCAGGATCTGCTGGACCAGCGTTTCGAACACCGGATGGTCTTCGTTCTCGATATACGACAGGGTGGGGATCTGCGAGGACTGGTGATGTTCCATCTGGCCGATGCTGGTAAAAGATCAAGTGTCGACCATTATAGAACCTGAATATTGCAGAAAAGAAAAAAATCTTCAGCGTGACATGCTTGCAACAATGCGCTCGCCAAACACCGTGATCGTCACGCCGGCCACCACCACCAGTGCACCAAAGATGCGCACGCCGGACACCTTGCGCGTTGCCATATTGATCAGGCCAAAATGGTCGATCGCCATTGAGCTGAGCAGCTGACCGGCAATCACCAGCACGATCAGGCTGAGGAGGCCAATGCGCGGCGCCAGGAACACGGTACCGAACACGAACGCCGCGCCCAGAAAGCCGCCCAGGAACTTCCAGGCCGGCTGCGATGGCAAGGCCGCCAGCGTTGCGCCCAGGCCGCCGACGCCGCCCTTGGCCAGCGCCACCGCCAGCAACACCGCCGTGCCACAGCTGAACGACACGAGCGCGGCCATCACTGAATTGGCCCCGATCGAATGGGCCAGCTGGCTGTTGACCGCTGCCTGCACCGACATGGCCATGCCCACACAGAAGGCCATCGCCAATAAAATCACGTTCATCGCACTACTCCGTTGCAAAAAGCGCACTAGTTTAGTGCATCTTGGGCGATGGCGTCAGTGTCATGCGTGCCCCTGCAAAAGCACGCGTCTTGCATTTCACACCACGCTGCGTGCAGTCTGTCGCAAAGCACTCGGCGGCAGGGTGGCGCCCTGACAGGATGCAAGCATTCCCAACGACGTTCAAGGAGCCCCACCATGTCGCGTAATCTCTGCTCAACCCCTGCCCTGCGCGCCCTGATGCTCGCCGCTGCCCTCGCCTGCACCGTGGCGCCCCCGACGGCCATGGCCTGGCCATTCGGCGGCGAACAAGTCGAAGGCAGCGGCAGCGTCACGCGCCAGGCGCGCAAGGTCGATTCGTTCAATGGCGTTGCGCTGGGCCTGCCGGGCCGGCTGGAACTGCGTAGTGGCAGCGTCGACAGCGTCACGGTCGAGACCGATGACAACCTGCAAGCCCTGGTCGAAACCCGCGTGGAAGACGGCATGCTGCGCATCCGTCCCGTCAAGCGCAACCTCGACCTGCGCACGCGCAATCTGAAGATCGTCGTGACGGCGCGCCAGATCGAGCGCCTGTCGCTGGGCGGCTCGGGCACCATCGATGCAGACGTCCTGCGCGGCAAGCGCCTGGACGTGGACGTCGGCGGCTCGGGCAAGATCCGGATCGCGCGGCTGGACGCCGAGACGGTTGCAGCGAAGGTGGCCGGCAGCGGCGACCTGCACGCCGATGGCGGGACGGTACGTGACCTGTCCGTCTCGATCGGTGGCTCGGGGAGTGTCGACATGGGCAAGGTCGCCACCGACACGGCGCGCGTCAGCATCGCCGGATCCGGCGACGTGACGGTGTGGGCAAAGAATGATCTGCGCGCAAAGATCGCCGGGTCGGGCGACGTGGGCTATTACGGTGACCCGACGGTGAGCCGCAGCGTGGCGGGCTCGGGAGAAGTGCGGCGCATCGGGAACGCGCCGCGCTGATGCGGTGAACTCGCCGGTGGCGCTCAGTGGCGCTCAGTGGCCGGCGTGGCCAGCATGCGCACCGTGCGCATCCTGCGCTGCCGGCTTGCCGCTGTGCGTCAGCGGCATGACCGGCAGCGTGACTTTCACTTCCTGGCGCTTGGCGGCGGCGTCCTGCACCACCAGGGTCAGTTCGACGTTCTCGCCTTCTTTCAGCTGGCGCTTCAGGTCCAGCAGCATCACGTGGTAACCACCCGAGGCCAGCACGACCGGCTTGCCGGCCGGCAGATCCAGGCTCTTCAGCTGGCGCATGCGCATCACCTGGCCTTCCATCGCCATCTCGTGGATCTCGGCGCGGCCGGCCACCGGCGTACGCACTTCGAGCAGGCGCGCCGGCGTCGCCGATTGCAGCTGCATGAAGGCGCCCGTGCTTTTCTGGGCCGGCACAGTGGCGCGCACCCAGGGTTCGGTCACGGTGACCTGGGCCAGCGCGGAGACGGAAAACAGGCCCGCGGCAAGCGCGGCGATCAGGTGACGGGTCATGGTAATCCTTGGCAAGTTGAGGTCAGTGAAAAATACAATGTTACACGGTGCCGCGCAAGGCTTCACGCTCGACCAGCACGGTGTCAGTGCCGTCGGTCAGCCACACCTGGCCATCCTGGATCGTGCACTGCAGCGCCATTGAGCGCGACGCCATTTTCTCGAGCTGGGCGCTGATGTCGGCCGGGATGTTGATGACGCTGACGTTCTTCGCGCGCTCGATCTTGTTGGCGATGCCCTTGAACCAGATGCTGCTCGTTGCGCTATAGCTGTAGACGATCACTTTTTCGGCGCGGCCGGCCGCTTTCAGCAGGCGCTTTTCATCGGGCTGGCCCACTTCGATCCACAGGTCGATGGCGCCGGTCAGGTCCTTGAGCCACAGCGCCGGCTCGTCGACGTCGAACAGGTCTTTCGTGAACGCCAGCGCCGGGTCGGCGTGCAGCGCGTAGGCCAGCACGCGGATCATCACGCGTTCGTCGGTCTCGGACGGATGCCGGGCGATCGTCAGGCTGTGTTCGTGGTAATAGTTGCGGTCCATGTCTGCAATCGACAGGTCGGCCTTGTAGATGGTCGCTTTGATAGCCATTGGTGCGGTGCTTTGAACGGGATTGATCGGTGGGGTAACCCGCTATTGTCGCATGCGCAGCGCGCGCCGGGAGCCGCCGCGGGGTAGACTTCCTGGCACAGATCATCCAACCAGCAAGGGAGACCCGCATGACCGAGACCTTTCCATCCAATCAGCAATTCCTGCTCGCTGCCCGCCCCGTCGGGCTGCCGCAGGCCCACGACTGGCAATTGCACGAACAGGCCGTGCCGGCCCCTGGCGAGGGCGAGGTCGTGGTCAAGGTGCTGTACCTGTCGCTCGACCCGGCCATGCGTGGCTGGATGAACGAAGGCAAATCGTATATCCGCCCGGTCGCCATCGGCGAAGTCATGCGCGCCGGCGGCCTGGGCGTCGTGGTGGCGTCGCGCTCGCCCCGCTTTGCGGTGGGCGACCATGTCGCCGGCGGCACCGGCGTGCAGCGCTACTGGTCCGGCCCCGCCGATGACAAGAACGCCGGCTTCGTCAAAATCGATCCGCGTATCGGTAACCTCACCGCGTGGCTGAACCTGCTCGGCATGCCGGGCATGACGGCGTACTTCGGCCTGCGCGAGGTCGGCCAGGCCAAGGCCGGCGACACGGTCGTGGTCTCGGGCGCGGCCGGCGCTGTCGGCATGACCGTGGGCCAGGTCGCCAAACGCATGGACTGCCGTGTGGTGGGCATTGCCGGCGGCGCAGAGAAATGCCGCTTCGTCGTCGAGCAACTGGGTTTTGATGCCTGCATCGACTACAAGGCGGGCGGCCTGCACGCGGCGCTCAAGCAGCATTGCCCGCAGGGCGTGGACGTCTATTTCGACAATGTCGGCGGCGACATCCTCGATGCTGTCCTTACGCGCATTAACCTGAAGGCCCGCATCGTGATCTGCGGGGCGATCTCGCAGTACAACGTCACCGCGCCCGTCAAGGGGCCGGCCAACTACCTGGCGCTCCTGGTGAACCGCGCGCGGATGGAAGGCATGGTGGTGTTCGACTACGCCCCGCGCTACCACGAGGCAGTGGCCGAACTGGGCGCGTGGCTGGCCGCAGGCGAGATCGCCAGCCACGAACACGTCGTCGACGGCTTCGAACAATTCCCGCAGGCGCTCCTGATGCTGTTCGAGGGCCGCAACCTGGGCAAGCTGGTCCTGAAGGTGGCCGACGCGTAGGCACATCCTCGCTGCCTTTGCCTGCCCTGGCGTGAAAACGGCGGAACTAACGCTCACCACGTTTCTCTAAACACGAGAGCGCAACCTGTGTGCTCTCGTGGCATCGGGCACGACTTCCATCACTGACAGCCCCAGGGCAGAAGGAGATCGACATGGCGACCAGCAAGGAGAATGGCAGCAAGGGTACGAATACCGGCAGTGCCCAGAAAACCGGGCAACCGGCAAAGCGCGGTTTCGCAGCGATGGACCAGAACCAGCAGCGCGAAATCGCCAGCAAGGGCGGTCAGGCGGCGCACCAGAAAGGCACGGCGCACGAATTCGATTCCGAAGAAGCGCGCCGCGCCGGCCAGAAAGGCGGCGAAGCCGTCAGCCGCAACCGCGCCCACATGGCCGACATCGGCCGCAAGGGCGGCGAAAGCCGGCAGTCGGCGCAGCGCGCGGCAGCAGCGGCGCTGGCCGACAAAGGCAATCGCCAAGGTAAAGACAATTAGCGTTGTCGGCGTCGTTTCCTGCCAGTGCGGGAAACGACGCGTTGCCCCTGCATGCCCGGCCCGGCGCCCTGCCGTCCACGTGCGCCACCCCACAACCTTGCCCACCATTCGGCACGGCACCACCCCCTGTGGTACATTGCCGGCCTTATGCAAACGCTGAAATACCTGACCGCCTATCCCGAGCAACTGCGCACGCAGGTCAGCGGCCTGATCGCGCAGAACCGTCTGGGCGACACGTTGCGCCAGCGCTATCCGGCGCCGCACGGCATCCGCACCGACCGCGCCCTGTACGACTATGTACAGGACCTGAAGGACGAGTACCTGCGCCAGGCCGCGCCGGTGTCGAAAGTGGCCTTCGACAGCAAGATCCAGGTGGTCCAGCATGCACTCGGCCTGCACACGGCCATCTCGCGCGTGCAGGGTGCGCGCCTCAAGGCCAAGCACGAGATCCGCATCGCCAGCCTGTTTCGCGATGCCCCGCTGCCGTTCCTGCGCATGATCGCCGTCCACGAACTGGCGCACCTGAAAGAAAAAGAACACGACAAGGCGTTCTACAAGCTGTGCTGCTGGATGGAACCGGCCTATCACCAGCTGGAGTTCGACGTCCGCCTGTACCTGACCTGGCTCGATCTGGCAGGCGCACGCTTGTGGGAAGTCGAACCAGCAGCGCTGTCACGTTGATGCTACCATGTGCAACTAACGTTGCACATGCGCAACAAAAATCTTTGCCATTTGTCTGTGTTGTCGTGCTCCGCTCGACTTTGAACGCGCCCTTCGCTAGAGTCCTCAGGTTCTGGCGCGGCGTCACCCGACACCGTGCAGGCCCTTGGCGCCAACATCTCATCACATGCTTTTGCACTCTTTTCCCGGCACGCTATTGCCTGCCGCATTCGCTAGTTGTGTGCTCGCCTGCACGCCGCTCCATGTTCAGGCGCAGGTAACCGACGCAGCGACCGACGCGGCTGTCGTGCCCACGTGGAAGCTGTCCGGCTTCGGCACGCTTGGCGTCGTCCATTCGAACAGCCGCGAGGCCGATTTCAGCTCGTCCATCCTGCGCGCCAGCGGCGCCGGCGTGTCCGGTGCCTGGAGCCCGAACGTCGACAGCCGCCTCGGCGCGCAGCTCGACGTCAGCCAGGGTGCCTGGTCGGGCGTGCTGCAGGTCATCAGTGAACAGCGTCTCGACCACAGCTACCAGCCGCGGATCGAATGGGCCAACATCAAGTACCAGATCACGCCCGATGTCGCCGTGCGCGTCGGGCGCATCGCCCTGCCCGTCTTTCTCGGCGCCGAATCGCGCAAGGTCGGCTACACCATTCCCTGGGTCCGCACGCCGGTCGAAGTCTACGGCGCATTGCCGATTTCGAGCAGCGACGGGGTCGACGCGACCTGGCGCTGGAATGCGGGCGCCGTACGCCACGCAACCCAGGTGTTTTCCGGCAGTACCGACCAGGATCTGGGCTACGGCCTGCAGATCGACGCCAACAACATCCTGGGCCTGTCGCACAGCATCGACTACGGCCCCCTGACCGTGCGCCTGTCGGCAGCGCGCGCGCGCCTGAACACCGACATCGCCGCCGACCTGTTCGCAGGGCTGCGCATGTTCGGCCCCCGCGGGCAGATGCTGGCCGAGCGCTACGCCATCGTCGACAAACGCGTGTCGATGATCAGCGCCGGCGCAAGCTACGATCCTGGCGCCTGGTTCGTGACCGCCGAAACGGGCCGCACCCGTACCGACTCCCTGCTTGGTGGCGGCACCTCGGTGTATGTCGGCGCCGGCTGGCGCCAGGGCGCCTTCACGCCATACGTCGGCTACGCGCAGATCCGCGCCGACGTGGCGACGTCCGACCCGGGCCTGTCCCTGGAAGGCCTGCCAGCGCCATTTGCTGCCGGCGCAGCCCAGATCAACGGTGCGCTCAATACCCTGCTGGCGACGATTCCGATCCAGACCACCTGGAGCACCGGCGTGCGCTGGGACGTCGCTGCCGATATCGCCCTCAAGCTGCAGTTCGAAAGCGTGCGGCCACGCGGCGGCTCACGCGGCACCCTGATCAATTCCACGCCTGCGTTTCGCTCGGATCGCACGACCAACGTGACCAGCATTGCGCTGGACTTTGTCTTTTGACGCCGATGAAAACACGCCTCGGTACTTACTCCCGCCAGATGCTGGCCCTGTGCACGCTGTGCCTCGTCGCCACGAGCGCGTCGGCCGAACTGGTCGTCATCGTCTCCAGCCGCAACCCGAACCCGGTGCTCAACGCCGAGCAGGTCAGCGCCATCTTCCTCGGCCAGACCGGCCGCTTCCCCGACGGCGCGGCCGCCGTTGCCATCGACCAGGGACTGGGCGCCGCGCAGCGCGACCTGTTCTATCGCCAGCTCACCGGCAAGAGCCCGGCGCTGCTCAAGGCGCACTGGTCGAAGATGGTGTTTACTGGCCGCGGCCAGCCGCCGCGCGAAGCCGCGAGCGATGCCGCCGTGCGTCGCATGGTGGCCGACAATCCGTCGATGATCGGCTACATCGAGCGCGCTGCGCTCGACCCGTCGGTGCGCCCGGTGCTGGTGCTGCAGTGAGTTCGCCGTGAACATGCTCGCGCGCCCCACCGGACCGGCGCTGGCTGCCGGCGACGAGCCGTCAGCGGGCGCACCGCGCACGCGCGGCCGGCTGGCGCGCTGGCTTGGCCTGGCGCTCGAGACGCATATTTCGCTGCCGCTGTTTGCGCTGGCGCTGCTGGGCGCGATGTGGTTCGGCACGCTGCACGTGATCGACGCCGAGCGCCGCACCGCCGTCGCGGCCGAACGCGACGCCACCCAGGAACTGCTCGACACCTATGAAGCGCAACTGGCGCGCAGCCTGAGCGCGATCGACCAGACCCTGCGCGTGCTGAAGTACGCGGTCGAGCAGAATGGCCCGACCGGCGCGCTGCCCGCGCTCGAGGCCAAGGGCCTGCTGCCGCCCGGCCTCGTGTTCCGGGTCGAGATCAGCGACGCCAGCGGACGCATCGTCGCCAGCAATCCAGCCTCGACCGGCCGCAACCTGGCCGGCACCGCGTGGTTCGAATTTCATCGCCACACCCGCGACGACGTGCCGTTCGTCAGCCTGACAAATCTGAGCGAGTCGTCGCACGAACCGATCGTCCATTTTTCACGCCGTATCAGCGATGGCGCCGGACGCTTTGCCGGCGTGGCGGTCGTGGCGCTCGACCCGGCCTATTTCACCAGCGGTTACGAACGCTCGCGCCAGGGTGATCGCGGCCTGCTCGGCATGGCGGGCACCGATGGCATGCTGCGCGCGCTGCGCATCGGCGAAACGGTCTCGTGGGGCCAGCGCTTCACGCCAGGCGCAAGCGGCGGCGTGGCGGCCGGCACGAGCGCGCACGGCGCCCCGGTACTGGCGGACGAGGCCCGCACCGTTGCCAGCCGGCCGATGAACAGTTTTCCGCTGGTCGCAGTGGCCGGCCTGTCCGAGGCCGAGCAGATGGCCGAGTTCTACCAGGACCGGCGCGCCTGGCTATTGGGTGCCGGCGCCGCCAGCGCGCTGCTGATCGCCGTCGTGATCCTGGTCAGCGCGTGGTCATGGCAGCTCGCCAAGGCGCGCCGGCGCGAACGGCTGGCGCAGGAAACCTACGCCGCCGCGTCCGAAGCCAGCCCTGACGCCTTCTTCGTGCTGCGCACAGTATTCGGTCCGCGCGGCGAGGTCCGCGATTTTGTCGTTGCCACCACCAACAGCCGCGCCGAGCGCTTCACGAGCCTGACCAAGCACCAGATGGCCGCCAAGCCGATTTCGGGCCTGCTGCCGCCATCGATCAGTCAATCCGTCTTCGACGACCTGTCAGCCGTGGCGCGCGACGGCATTGCACGCGAAACCGAATGGCAGGCGCAGACCCTGCCCCAGCCCGGAGTCTGGCTGCACCGCCAGGCCGTGGCCGTCGAAGGCGGCGTGGTGGTGATCGTGCGCGACATCACCGAGCGCAAGATGGGCGAACAGCGCATACGTCACCTGGCCCACCACGATGACCTGACCGGCCTGCCCAACCGCAGCCTGCTGCGCGAACGCCTGGGCCAGGCGATCGTTACCGCCGCCGGGGCGGGCCACGCGGTGGGCCTGGCGTTCATCGACCTCGATGGCTTCAAGCTGGTCAACGACACGCTGGGCCACAACGCCGGCGACGAACTGCTCAAGGTGGTCGGCGCGCGCATGCACCGGTGCCTGCGGCGCGACGACACGCTGGCGCGCTTTGGCGGCGACGAATTCGTGATCCTGCTGCCGGAGCTGGCGGGCGACCCGATGGCCATTGCACCGCTGCTCGAGCGGGTGCGCGAAGCCGTCACCGAACCGGTGCTGGTCGAGGGCCAGGAAGTCCAGGTCAGCTGCAGCGTCGGCGTCACGTTCTACCCGCGCGACGGCGCCAGCGCGAATGCGCTGATGATGCATGCCGACGTGGCCATGTACCGCGCAAAGGAACTGGGCAGCAACAACGTGCAGTACTACGTCAGCGAGATGAACGAGAGCGTCGACGAGAAACTCGTGCTGCTCGAAGGCCTGCGCGCGGCGATCGACACCTGCGCCGAAGACTACCCGGGCCCGTGCCAGTTCCAGCTGCTGTACCAGCCCAAGGTCGACCTGCGCACGAACTGCCTGTTCGGCGTCGAGGCGCTGATTCGCTGGCACCATCCCGAGCAGGGCCTGGTCTCGCCGCTGCGCTTCATCGGCCTGGCCGAAGAGAGTGGCCTGATCGTGCCCATCGGTGACTGGGTGCTGCGCACCGCCTGTGCCCAGGCCCAGCAATGGCGCACCGATGGCCTGCCCCCGGTCAGCGTGTCGGTCAATGTCTCGGCGCGCCAGTTCGAAGACAAGCGCCTGGTCGAACGCGTCGCCGAGGCGCTGCGCATCAGCGGCTTGCCGGCCGACGGCCTCGAAGTCGAAGTGACCGAAAGCCTGATCATGCGCGACCTGGGCCGCTCGGTCGACAAGATGCGCGAGCTCGAGGCGATGGGCGTGGCGCTGTCGATCGACGACTTCGGCACCGGCTACTCGAGCCTGTCGGCGCTCAAGTCGTTCCCGATCAGCCGTCTCAAGATCGACAAGTCATTCGTCGCCGACCTGGCCGACTCGCCGGACGACCAGGCGATCGCCATGGCCGTGATCTCGCTGGGGCACAAGCTCGATCTGCGCGTGATCGCCGAAGGCGTCGAGACCGAGCAGCAGCGCGACTTCCTGCGCGCCAACGACTGCGACGAAATGCAAGGTTACCTGTTCAGCCGCCCGCTCCCGGCCGGCGACATTGCGCGCCTGCTCGCGGGTGGCGCCGGAGACGCGCATGACCCCTGCGGCAAATAACACGACCAGCACCGGCACGGTCACTGCGCCGTCCCAGGACACGCTGATGCTGCGCCGCATGCGCAACTACTGGTTTGCCACCGCCATGCTGTACGTGGCCACCATGGGACTGCTGGCGGCGCAGGTCAGCGCCGGCTACACGCCACGTGGCCCCGCGCTGGTGCTGAGCATCATCGCCGCGTGCGGCACGCTCGCGTTCTATGCCCTGATCCGCTTCAGCACGCGACTGCAGATCGCGCCCGACATGCTCGCCGCGCTGCAGTCCCTGTTCGCGATCGGCTGCACCATCGCGGGCTATGCGATCGCCGGTCCGCTGCGCGCCTCGCTGCTGAGCATGCTGGTGGTGGCCATCGCCTTCTGCACGTTCGCCATGCACCCGCGCCGCGCCTTGCTGCTGGCCGGCGCCGCACTGGCCGGCATGGCCGGCATCATGTGGTATCTGCAGGCCACCGATCCCGTGGGCCATCCGCCCGCCGTCGAGGCGATGAGCTTCGGCTACCTGGCTGCCGCCTTGCTGGCAACCACGCTGCTGGCCAGCGAAATGACCAAGCTGCGCCGGCGCATGAAGGCCAGCCGCCAGGAATTGCTGGCAGCGCTGGAAACCATCCGCCTGCTGGCCACGGTCGACGAACTGACGTCGCTGGCGAACCGCCGCCACATGAACGAGGTGCTGGGCGCCGAAGAACGGCGTTCGGCGGCGACGACCAGTTGCGTCGCGCTGCTTGACCTGGACCTGTTCAAGCAGGTCAACGACCAGTATGGCCACGCGGTGGGCGACGCCGTGCTGCGCGGATTCGCCGGCGCCGCGCACGGCGCGCTGCGTGAGCACGACACGCTGGCGCGCTGGGGCGGGGAAGAATTTTTGCTGCTGCTGCCCGATGCCACGGCGCAGGCGGCGCACCAGGTGCTCGAGCGCATCGTCACGCGCGTGCATGCGCTGCAGATCGACGGCATGGATCCGGCGCGGCGGATCAGCTTTTCGGCTGGCCTCGCGGAACGCCGCGATGGCGAACCGTTCCTGGAGGCGATCAGCCGCGCGGACAAGGCGCTGTACCGCGCCAAGGCGGCGGGACGCGACCGGATCGAGGCGGCCTAGCCTTTCAACTCGTCGGCGGCGGCCGCCGACAGGCCCGATGCCAGCTCCAGCGGCGCTGCGGCGCGCAGGCGCTGGATCAGCTGGTCGGGATCGCTGTCGGCGATCATCAGGCTTTCGTGCTCGGGCCGCACGAAGCCTTCGGCCACCTGGTGGCCCACGAACGCGCGCAGGCCGTCATAGAAGCCGTTCACATTCAGCAGGCCGATCGGCTTGGCGTGGATGCCCAGCTGGGCCCAGGTCACCATTTCGAACAGTTCTTCCAGCGTGCCCATCCCGCCGGGCATCGCGATGAAGCCCTCGGACAGGTCCGCCATCATTGCCTTGCGCTCGTGCATGTCCTTGACGACGAACAGGCGCGTGAGGCCGGCATGACCGACTTCGCGCTCGACCAGGGCGCGCGGAATGACGCCGGTGGCTTCGCCGCCCAGGCGCAGCACTTCGTCGGCGATCACGCCCATCAGGCCGACCTTGCCGCCGCCATAGACGAGGCTGATATTGTGGTCGATCATGGCGCGCGCCAGCAGGCGCGCCGCATCGGCGTGGACAGGGTTGACGCCGTGCGCGGCGCCGCAGTAGACAGCTATGGTTTTCATCGTAGGCATTTTCAGAGGAAATCAGCGCCGGGCCGGGCATCGGCCGACAGCTTTTTCAGGTAATCGTCGGACAGCTTCTCGAACAGCACGCGCGTCTCGCCATTCAGGTAGGGGCCGATCATCGACAGCACCTGGTAGCAGCCGCGCGCGAGCGCATCGGCAATCGCCTGCTGCTCGCTGTATTTGCGGGGATTGCGCACGTATTCGAACGAGAGCCAGTAGGTCGCCACCACCACCATATTGGTGGCCATGGCGCCGATCTGCTGGTCGGACGCATCGAGCGAACCTTCGCTGCGCAAGTCTTCGCACAGCTGGCGCGCGACCTTGATCTTGTGCGCGTGGATCGCCTTGAAGTGCAGTTCGAGCTTGCGGTTGCGCGACAGCAGGTCGTTCAGGTCGCGGTAGAAGAAGCGGTAGCGCCAGATCAGCTTGAACATATGGTGCAGGTACAGCCACACGTCTTCCATGTTCGAGCGGCGCCCGGCCGGCACCGTCAGGATGCGCTCGATCTCCG
>Ga0308163_10002715_pt1 | contig 15691 bp, 12 predicted proteins | sample PhyTR1_FD_201037 | JGI IMG/M metagenome (GOLD analysis project Ga0308163, IMG submission 201037) | Phyllosphere microbial communities from UC Gill Tract Community Farm, Albany, California, United States - DLSLT.R1 | ecosystem: Host-associated > Plants > Phyllosphere > Unclassified | place: USA...
GGGCTACTTCGGTGTGCATCCCCTGGTCGCCGATGTGATGATCGACCGCGCGCGCGAGGCGGTTGCCGGCCGGGCCGCGATGAACTGCTCGCTGTGCAAATACCGCGTGCAGATCGTCGGCTTCGAGCAGCAGGTGGGCGAGCCGCAACGCGCGCACCACCTCGCCGTGCGCGGACTGCTGGCGCAGGCCGATGCGTCGGGCGCGCAGGGCGCCAGCGCGGAACCGGTCTACAAAGCCTACGTTCCGCATCCGATCGAGGCGGAGAGCTTCCGCATCATCGCGGCGGGACGCGACTGGTCGGCTTTTCCCCCGGATCAGCTGACGGTGTTGCAACGGCTGGTGCATACGAGCGGGGACTTCGACGCCGTCAACGACATCTACTTCTCGCCGGGCGCCGTGGACAGCGGTATCCGTGCCCTGTTGCGCTGCAAGCGCGTGCTGACCGACGTGACGATGGTGCAGACCGGACTTAAGCGCGCGCTGCTCGAGGAGCTGGGTATCGATACCTGGTGCGGCGTGCATGACCGCGAGACGCATCTGATGGCCGAGCAGTATGGCATCACGCGGTCGGCCGCCGGTATCCGGCGCGGCTGGGAAAAGTTCGGCAACGACGTGGTCGTGGCGATCGGCGACGCGCCGACGGCCATCTTCGAGGCGGTTCGGCTGATTCGCGATCATGGATGGCGACCGCAGCTCGTGATCGCGCTGCCGGTCGGTTTTGTGGGCACGCGCGAGAGCAAGGACGCATTGCGGCGCTGCCTGCAGGTGCCGCGCATTACCAACAGTGGTACGCGCGGCGGCTCGCCGTGGGCGGCGAGCGTCGTCAACGGCTTGTTGATCGATGGACTGAACCAGCTCGCGGGCTATGGCGTCGGAGATGACGCTCGCTGAACGCCAGCCTTTCGATCTGAGCGTGCCGGCCATGAATGGCCTGCGGCGCGGACGTACAACGGGCAGCTGCGCCACGGCGGCGGTCAAGTCGGCATTGAAGCTGCTGTTGCACGGCGAGCGTGACACGCAGGTCGACATCAGCCTGCCCGATGGCGTGCACTTCTTGACGGTGCCGATACAGCATCTGGAATGGCTGGATGAACAAGCGGTGAGGGCGGAGGTACTGAAGGACGGCGGCGATGATCCGGACAACACGCATGGCGCGACCATTTTCGCCGAGGTGCGCCGCAACGCTTCCTGCGAGGTGCGGTTTTTCGCCGGGCGTGGAGTCGGCATCGCCACCGCGCCGGGCTTGCGTGTTGCGGTCGGCGAACCGGCCATCAACCCGGTGCCGCGTCAGATGATGCGGCGCGCGGTGGACGAGGTGCTGGCGGATGCGATGGCCGAACCGGCCGATGCCGGTTTCGATCTGACGATCGGCTGCGAGGACGGCGAGACCATCGCCAAAAAGACCTTCAATCCGAGGCTGGGCATCGTCGGCGGCATCTCGATCCTTGGTACGTCCGGTATCGTCGAGCCGATGTCGCTGTCGACGTGGATAGCCTCGATCGAGGTGTACGTTCGGGTGGCGCTGGCTGGCGGACAGCAATGCGTGGCCTACCTGCCCGGAAAGATAGGCCGTGAGTATGCGCGCGATGTGCTGCGGCTGCCGGAACAGCGCACCGTGCAGATCGCGAATTTTCTGGGCGATGCGCTGGACTTTACACAGTCTGTGCTGGCCGAGGATGGCCGCACGCTCGATGTCCTTTGGCTGGCCGGCCATCCGGGTAAGCTGGCCAAGGTGCTGGACGGCGCCTGGGATACGCATTCCAGCAAGAGCAACATGGCCATGGGCGGCGTGGCGCGGGTCGCCGCGCGGTGGGGCTACGGTCCCGAAGTGGTGAACGATATTGAAACAGCAAACACAGTGGAAGCGGCAATGGAACGATTAAAGCGGGAACCCGGTGCGCCGGCATTTTGGCGCGAGATTGAGCGCCGCATCGGCGAATTGGCGCACGCGCGCGTGCCTTCGGTGAAACGGCTCGAGGTGCGCTTGTTCGACCTGGCCGGCAATCTGCTCGGGGAACAGGCATGAGCGGCGTGGGCACCTTGTGGGGTATCGGCGTCGGCCCTGGTCCGGCGGGCTATCTGCCGCTGGCGGCGCTGGAAGCATTGCGCCAGGCGGATCTGGTGTACGCACCGCGCGCGCGCGGCACCGCCGATTCGGTGGCGCTGCAATGCCTGGCCGGCACCGGCTTCGAGCCGGACGCCGCCAGGCTGCGCGAGATCGAATTCAATATGGACCCGGACCGCTCGGTCCTGAGCGAACATTATGCCCAGCTGGCGGACATGATCGCCGTGGAACTGCGGGCCGGCCGCAATGTCGCCTACCTGACGATCGGCGACACCCTGACCTATTCGACCTACGGCTATGTGCTGGCGGCGCTGCGCGAGCGCATCCCCGATATGCCGCACCGTACCTTTCCCGGCGTGACCAGCTACGCGGCGGCGGCATCGGCGCTGGCATGGCCGCTGGGCGAGGGCAAGGAGCGCGTGCTGATATTGCCGTGTCCCGAGACGCCGGAGGAGCTGCGGCGCGATATCGAAAGCCACGATATCGTCGTGCTCATGAAAGTGGGCACCCGCCTCGGCTGGGTACTCGATTTGCTGCGCGAGATGGGCATCGCCCGGCATTGCGGGTTCGCCCGCCGTATCGGACTGCCGGGCGAGTTGCTGGCGTCCGGCGTCGGCGATCTGGTGGCCGACGAGGCGATGGGCTATCTCGCCACCTTGCTGATCCGTCGATCCGCGCGAAAGGAACGCTGACATGAAAGTCTATTTTGTAGGCGCCGGTCCAGGCGCGGCCGACCTGATCACCCTGCGCGGCGCGCGCTTGCTGGGCAGCGTCAACATGGTGCTGTACGCCGGTTCGCTGGTGCCGATCGAGATGCTCAACCACTGCTTGCCCGGCACCGAATTGATCGACACTGCCGAACTGGATCTGGAACAGCAGCAGGCATGCTACCTGCGGGCGCAGGCGGCCGGCACCGATGTGGTGCGGCTGCATTCGGGCGATCCGGCAATTTATGGCGCGACTGCGGAGCAGATGCGCCGCCTGGAGGCGCTGGGTATCGAGTACGAAATCGTGCCCGGGGTGTCGTCGTTCACGGCGGCCGCCGCCGCCATCCAGTCGGAGCTGACCAAGCCGGAAGTGTCGCAGAGTGTCATTTTGACGCGTGTTTCCGGCCGCGCCTCGGCGGTGCCGGAACTGGAATCGATCGCGCGGCTGGCGGAACATCGCGCCACCATGTGTATTTTTCTCTCCGGCCCGCACCTGAAGAAAATCGTCGCCGACCTATCGCTGCACTATCCGCCGGATACGCCGGTCAGCCTGGTCTACCGCGCCAGCTGGCCGCAGCAAAAAATCTACCAGGGCACATTGGCTACGGTACTGCAGGACACCAAGCGCGGCGCGTGGAACCTGACGACGATGATGTTGATCGGCGCGGCGCTGGACAAAAGCATCGCCGCCGAATCGAGCTTGTACTCGAAGGACTTTACGCATCTGTTCCGGGTGGTGAAGAAAAAGGACGCGGCGTGACCACAACCCTGGGCATATGGCTGGTGCGAGCGGAAGGCGAAGCGCTGGCGGCCGCCCTGCAAGCGCGCCTGGGTGCCGAGATATATCGCCCCTGGCTGCTGCCGGACACCAGTCAGAAGGCGCAATTTGCCGCCAGCTATCGGCGCCATGCCCAATGGATCATGGTGGCCGCCAGTGGCATCGCGGTGCGTTTCCTGGACGGTCTTCCGGCCGACAAGCACACCGACCCGGCGGTCGTCGTGCTGGACGAGGCCGGGCGCTTCGCCGTCCCGCTGCTGGCCGGTCACGAAGGTGGCGCCAACGCGCTGGCCTACCGGGTAGCGCGCCTGGTGGGTGCGGTGCCGGTGGTGACGACGGCCACCGAGTCGCTCAAGCCGCTGACGGTAGGCATAGGATGCCGCAAGGGCGTCGCGGCGGAGCGCATCGAGGCGGCGGTGCTGCAAGCGTTGAAGGCGGGCGGCGACTATGGCATCGGCGACGTGCGTGAAATGGCGACCGTCGATCTGAAGGCGGAGGAGCCCGGCCTGCTTGAATTCTGCGCCCGGTACGATCTGCCGCTGCGCGTGTTCGCGCGGGCCGATCTGGCGGCGCGGCCGTGGGTCCGCGAGCCGTCCGCCTGGGTGCGGCAGAACGTGGGACTGGACGGCGTCTGCGAGCCATGCGCCCTGGTGGCCAGCGCGCGCGGCGCGCTGCTGGTGCCGAAAACAAGCCTGGACGGCGTCGCCGTCGCAGTGGCACTGGATAAATGGATGGAAATCTGATGAGTGGTGTTTTGAATTTGGTGTCGGTGGGACCGGGCTTCGACGACTTGATCGTCCCGCGCGCCATCGCGGCTTTGCGCGATAGCGACGTCATCGTCGCCTATGAATTGTATCTGCGCTGGATAACGCCGCATATCGAGGGCAAGGAGATCCACACGCCGCCGCTGACACAGGAGCGCGAACGCGCGATGCTGGCGATCGGGCACGCGCGTGCCGGGGCGAAGGTCGCGCTGATTTCCAGCGGTGACATCGGCATCTACGCGATGGCCGCGCTGGCGTTCGAGGAAATGCGCGAAGACGACACTTACGAAGTAAATGTGGTGCCGGGTATTACCTCCGCCAATGCCTGCGCCTCCTTGCTGGGTTCTCCGCTGTCGCACGATTTCGCCACGCTCAGCCTCTCCGACCTGCTTTGTCCGTGGGAGTGGATCGAGCACCGCGCCCGTCATATCGCGCAGGCGGATCTGGCCTGCGTGATGTACAACGTGCAAAGCGCCAGCCGGCAGCAGGGCGTCTACCGCGTGCTGCAGCTGATGCTGGAATCGAAGGCCCCGCACACGCTGTGCGGCGTCGTCAAGAATGCCTACCGTCCGGGCCAGGAAGTGGCGATTTACCGGCTCGACGAACTGCCGTCGCTGCAGTTCGACATGCTGACCACCATCGTCGTCGGCAACCGCTTCACGATGCGCAAACGTGGCAGCATCTTCACACCGCGCGGCTACAACGATTGGGCGCAACCGGAAGCGAAGGACACATCGCGGGAAGTCAAGCTTCCGGATGGCGCGTTGTGGGTTTTCTCGGGCACCAGCGACGGCAATGCGCTGGCGGCGCAGCTGGCCGAGGGACAAGACCGGAAAGTGGTGGTATCGGCGGCCAGCGACCATGGCGGCGACATGGCCCGCCAGGATTGCCCCGGCGTCAGCGTGTGGTCGGGCCGCCAGGGCGTGGAAGCACGCCGCCGAGTGCTGACGCAAAAGAGCGCCCGTGTACTGCTCGATGCCACCCATCCCTACGCCAGCGGCATGTCGGAACAGCTGATTGGATTGTCGAAGGAGTTGGGGATTCCTTATCTGCGCTATGAACGTCCCAGCGAGTACCAGCCGCATGACGGTGAACTGTGCGCCTCGATGGAGCAGGCGGCCGAGCGCGCAGCGGCGCTGGGGCTGCGTATTTTCCTGGCGACGGGATCGAAGGATCTGGCGACGTTCATGCGCACTCCTGGCGCCGCCGGCAAGCAGTGGTTTGTGCGCCAGACCGCCGAGCCGGAACTGATCGAGCGCGCGCTCGCCCTCGGTATTCCGCGTGAACGTATTTGCGCGATGCAGGGGCCATTCTCCGCCGAATTCAACACGGCCCTGTGGCGCGACTGGGCGATCGATTGCGTGGTGACCAAGGATTCCGGCGGCGCTGGAGGCTATCAGGCGAAGGTGCGCGCGGCCAAGGCGCTGGGAATTCCACTTTTGGTGGTGGCGCGTCCCAAGCTGGATTACCCCGCAGTGGTGGCCGATGTCGCCGACGCGATCAGGCAATGCGCGGCCTTATGAAGCAGCTGATCCCTGTCACCATCGTCACCGGTTTTCTCGGCGCCGGCAAGACGACCCTGTTGCGCGGCCTGGTCAAGCGGCGGCAAACGCGCCGCCTGGCCCTGCTGATCAACGAATTTGGCGAGATTTCGGTGGACGGTGCGCTGGTGCGCGAGAGCGTCGGCGACGATACGCAGGTGTGCATCCAGGATTTTCCCCACGGCTTGATCGCGTACGGCGACGATGTACTGTTCGTGCCGGCCATGCGGGCGATCGCCGCGCGGCGCGCACAGATCGATCATGTGCTGATCGAGACATCCGGTCTGGCGTTGCCGACTGCGGTCATGGAGCTGCTGCAAGGCGCGGAGCTGGCCGACGACTTTATCCTCGATGCGACCCTGGCGGTGGTGGACACGCCATTGCTGCTGTCGGATCGCTTCGAGCACGGACCGCACCAGGGCGACAGTGCCGCAGCGACGATGTTCGATCAGCAGTTGGAATATGCCGACGTGGTCGTGCTGAATAAAATCGATGAGCTGGACGAGGCGGCGTTGCTGCTGGCCGAGACGCGCGTGCGCCGGCGCGCGCCCAAGGTGCGCTTCCTTGAGCTGGCGTACAAGGCGCAACTAGATGTCCGCCTGGCGCTAGGGCTGCGGCTGCACCAGCCCACCCGCACCGAGCATACGCACGTCTTCACACCGCTGGCGACGATGCCGGGCGCGCAGGCGGCGCCGCTGGCGGGCCAGAGCCGCTTGAACGGCCACGCGCATTCCGGACTGGGCGCGCACAGTCACGGACTGGCCACCCACAAGCATTTTCACGAGCAGGATCCCGGATGGCTGTCGTTTGTGCTACGCAGCGATGCGCCGCAGGACGAGGAACAGCTCAAATCCGCGCTGCTCGAAGCGGCGCGCGCCGAGCCTATCTTGCGCAGCAAAGGCTACATCCGCCTGCGCGATACGGAAAACGCGGTGCTGGTGCAGGGCGTGCGCGCCCGCTTGACGCTGCAGGCCGATGCCGCCCGGGCTGCGGCGCCGCGTTCGCAACTGGTCTTTATCGGCTATCACATCAACCGCGTCAAGGTCGCCGCGCTGCTGACGGAGCGCACCGGCACAGCGTGGCGTTGAACCCTCGAATTTGTCATCCACTTGAAGGAGTACTTATGAAATCCAAACTGATCTTGACGTTGCTGGCGCTGAGTTATGGTGGCGCCGCGCTGGCCCATCCCGGCCATTCGGAAGGCGCGATGGCCGGCCTGATGCATCCGCTGACGGGCGTCGACCATATTCTGGCGATGCTGGCCGTCGGCCTGTGGGGCGCGCAGTCGGGCGGGCGTGCGCAATGGCTGCTGCCGGCCAGTTTCGTCGCTTTCCTGGCGGTCGGCGGCGCGCTGGGCGTCAGCGGCGCGGCGCTGCCGATGGTTGAAGCGGGCATCGTCACCTCGGTGCTGCTGCTTGGTTTGCTGATCGGATTCGCGGTCAAGTTGAAGACAATGCCGGCGGCGTTGGTTGTCGGCGCCTTCGCTGTGTTCCACGGTTACGCGCACGGCACCGAGATGCCGGACATGAGCAACGCGTGGCTCTACGGCGCTGGTTTCGTTGCCGCCAGCGCCGCGTTGCACGTCGCCGGGTCGGGACTCGGGGTTGCGGTGCGTCGTCACAGCGCCTGGTTACGGACTGGCGGTGGCCTAATCGCACTGGCCGGCATGTGGCTCGGCATGGCGGTTTAGTTGTTTAAACGGTGACCAAGTCGCGTAAAATATTAGCTATAAATTATTTTACGTGCGCTGCATCCAAAAGCAGTGGCCAAGGGTAGTGTGTGGGTGCACTCCTCGTCATCACGGCCTGGCGGCACGTCCACTCACATTTAAAAGAAGAGACCAGCCATGCCACTGCCACTCACCAAACTGTTGTTGGTTACCGCCGTCGCCGCTTCCCTGTCCGCCTGCGGCTTCACCGAAGATATCGACAAGGACGATGACGACAAGCCGCCGCAAGCCGATACGGGTGACGTAATCGTCTTGACCGCCAGCAACAAACTGCTGTCGTTCGATCGTGCCACGCCGGCCACCATCCGCACCACGGCCACCGTTACCGGCTTGCAGTCGGGTGAAAACCTGATCGGTATCGACTACCGTCCCGCCGACGGCCAGCTGTATGGCGTCGGCAGCACCGGCAGGATATACACGCTGAACGGCGCCACCGGCGCCGCCACGCTCAAATCCACGCTGGCGGCGGACGGCGCGGATACCAGCTTGCCGTTCACGGCGCTCGCGGGCACCGAATTCGGTGTCGATTTCAATCCGGCGGCCGATCGTTTGCGCATCGTCGGCAACACCGGCCAAAGCCTGCGCGTGAATGTCGACACCGGCGCCACGACCACCGACGGATCGATCAACGGCGGCGTGGCCAATACCGCCGTCAGCGCCGCCGCCTACACCAACAGCTTTGCCGGCACCGCCGGGACCACGCTGTTCGTCATCGACGCCGTCAACGGCATGCTCTACACCCAGAACCCGCCCAACAACGGTACGCTGGCCAACCCCGTGCCGCTGGGCGTGGCCCCCACCGGCGTGGCAGGTTTCGACATCGATGGCCGCACCAACACCGGCTACGCCGTCATGACCGTCGGTGGGGCGCGCAATCTGTACACCATCAATTTAAGCGCGACCGCCAACGCCGCCGCGCTGGTTGCCGCCATCGGCGCCAGCGAGGATCTGCGTGGTGTCGCCGTTCGCACGCCGTCCGCACCGATCGCCTATGGCCTGACATCCGACGGCCGTATCGTTTCGTTCAAAATCGCCACGCCTAACACCCTGGACACCAGCGTGGCGATCACCGGCCTGACCGGCAGCGAGCGGCTACTGGGCTTCGATATCCGTCCCAAGGATGGCTTGCTGTATGGCCTGTCCTCGACCGGCCGCATCGTCACCATCGATCCGGCCACCGGCGCCGTTACCGCCAAGACCACACTGGTCGCCGACACCGGCGACGGTTCATTGCCGTATTCGAACCTGATTGGCACCGGCTTCGCGGTCGACTTCAACCCGGTTGCGGACCGCCTGCGCGTGATCAGCGATTCCGGTCAAAACCTGCGCGTCAACGTCGATACCGGCGCTACCACGACCGATGGCCCTATCAACAGCGCGGGCGTGACAGCGGCGGCCTACACCAACAGTTACGCCGGCGCCAGTGCGACCGTGCTTTACGATATCAATACCAGCGGCGGCAACCTGGCGACGCAGAATCCGCCGAACGACGGCATTCTGGTCAACGTCGGATCGCTGGGCGCCAACGCGGTTGGCGATGTGGCGATGGATATCGCCGGCGGTGCCAATGGACTGGCGCTGGCGGCCTTGCGCAGCTCGATCAACGGCGCGAGCCTGCTATATCGGCTGGATCTGGCCACGGGCGCGGCGACGCCGGTCAATGGCACCGGCACGGTCGCGAATTCGGCGATCGGCAACGGCCAGGTGGGCTTGATCGACCTGGCGATCGCGCTGAAGTAAGGCCGGTCCCCAGGCTAGCGCCGATCGGCGATGTAGAGCAGGGTCTTGACGTCGTTTTCGCTGGCGATGGTCCTTCGCAGTACATCATCGCGATACACCATCGCCGCCGGGTTGGCGCGATAGTAGGTCATCAGCTCGATTTCTCCGGACGGGGGATACGGCGGGGCGGTAGCCGCCATCCGTCCAAAGATCGACGAAGTGCCGCCATGCCCCCAGGACCAGTGTATGCCGAAGGCGCTGGTGAGGAAGGCATGGCCAATCTCGTGCGCGGCCGTCATTGCGAACATGGCGTCGGCGTCGCCTTCATGCCGAGGTTCGTAGTAGAGATTTCCGCGCAATAGCGGGTAGGGATTGCTGGACCGGCTGCTCAATGGCCCGAGCAGGGGACTGCCAATGTTGGCCAGGATCAGGGGCAGGCCTGCGCTGGATTGACGAGCCGAGACCCTCACCGCGTAGTCGTCGCCATTCAGGCAGACGGTGCGGCTCCAATAGCGGCTTAACCCGAGGTCCGCCAGCTCCGCGTAGTGGCGGAAGCTGTCTTCGGCGACGCGTCCGGACTGGCCGAGAACCCGCGCGGCAAGCGAAGGCATCCGGTATTGCATCGCCACTTCAATCTCGATAGCGCGCTGTTGATGGTCTATCGTCGCTGTCGCGTAGCGCACGGGTTTGACGCGGCCGGACAGCAGTTGAGAGCATTCGAACGCGGTGACTGGATGAGGCGGCGGGATATTTTCTCGGGTATCGCGGGGAGGCTTCGCCATCGAGGTATTGTAATCCAGAACAGAGAACCGATAGATCAGAGAATTTCACAAGAAATTCAGGACTTCCACGTAGCAACAGCCCGAAGGCGGCAATGGCGCCATCAGGCCGTGTTGCATCATGCTATGCCGCGCCAGGCGGCGCCGGTACCGATCAGCGAGCCGGCGGGGTCGACTCGGGCGTGGTGGTTGCCGGTGGCGTGGTTGCCGGTGGGGTGGTGCTGTCCGTTGGATTGGTGCCAGCAGGCGGCGTCATGGTCGCGTCCGGAGTTGTCGCCGGCGCGGCAGGGGCCGCGCTAGGCGCTGGCGTCGGGGACGTGACTTCTGGTGTTACTGGATCGGCTTCTTGCTTTTTGCAACCGGTAACAGCTGCGGCAGTCAGGATCAACGCAAAAGCGAACTTGGCGGGTGCATTCAGATGTTTCATGGTGACCTCCTTGGTGTAGTGTTGATATGTATATTAGATACACCTGAGTTCGGGCGATATAGGCGTTCTTGCGGCCTGCTTGTAGGACTAGTCTTAAATGGTGTCGTAGAATAAAAAGCCAGTTCACAGTGGGCCGGACGGGCGATGCTCACTCTGCCGACGAAACGTTATCTGGCGTTGCGCTTGACAATACGCGCCGGGGGGCGCATCCGTGGCGCGGCGTCCGACTGGCGGCGTATCAGCGCGTAATCCATCAGCGCATGTTCGGGCGCCTGCGGAGCGCCGCTGTGGCGCGCGCGCACCTGTTGCACCAGCGAACGTAGCGCTGCTTCCGCCATGCCGGTGATGGGTTGGCGCACGGTGGTGAGTTCGGGCCAGATCGTCGTGGCCAGCGCGGTATCGTCGAAGCCGGCCACGGTCAGGTCGCCCGGCACGTCGAGCCCTAGCCTGTGCGCGATCGCCACGACGGCGGCGGCCATGTCGTCGTTGCTGGCGAAGATGGCGGTGGGACGCGGCTCCACCGACAGCAGGATCTCGGCCGCGTCCAATCCCGAACGATAGGTGAACATGCCTTGCACGATCAGGTCGGGGTCGACTTGCGCGTGGTGTTCGGCGATGGCGGCCTTGAAACCGGCCAGTCGACGCGCGCTCGCGCTCTGGTTCGGATGGCCGGCGACGAAGCCGATGCGCTGGTGTCCCAGCGCGATCAAATGACAAGCCATCGCATGGGCCGCCGCGTAGTCGTCGATGCTTACGCCGCTGACGCGCAGGTCCGGTTGGCCGCAGGCGACCGTCACGGCCGGCGTGCCGGCGTCGGTGATCAAGTCGATCAGCTGTTTGGAATCGCACAGCGGCGGTGGCAGGATGATGCCATCGACGCCATTGGCGACCAGGCGGCGCGCCTGTTCGACGCCGTGTTCATCGGCCTCGCACTTTTCCACCACCAGCTGGACGTTGTTGGGGCCGGCCTGGTTGAGCAGCCCGACCAGGAATTCGCTCAGGTAGCCCGCACTTGGATTACTGTACAAGAAGCCGATGCGAATCGAGCGCGAACCCGCCAGGCGGCGCGCCGCCTGATTGGGCACGTAGCTCAGCGCTGTGACGGCGTCGGCCACGCGGTTGCGGGTCTTCTCGCTCACTTTGGCGTCGCCGTTCATCACGCGCGAAACGGTCATCGGCGACACGCCGGCCAGCCTGGCGACATCGGTCATCGTCGGTGCTTGCGCGGTCGGGTCTTGCGGGCCTCGTTCTCTACTTATCATCTTCACTCCAGGGTCAGGTCCACCAATGCTACACGAGCTGGTCGTTGGATGTGATTTTAGCAAATGATTTTCCTGATATCCCTGTTATCCCCGGCCCGGCGCGTACGGGAAGTGGATGGCCTTGTAATACTCCAGCGGTTTTGGCGGCGGCTGCACTCCCGCCGGCAGCGGCAAACCGTTCACCGACTGGAAGTAGGCGATGCAGGCGTTGCGCCACAATTCGGCGTTGGCGACCTGCCGCTGCAGGCGTTGCGCCACTTCGGCGTGGCGGCGGGCGTCGATCAGTGGCCGCAGCGTCGCCCAGCGCGATTGCAATTCGCGCGCGCCGCGCACACCGGTGTCGTAGCGGTGTATCAGTTCTGCCCACAGCGTGCGGCCGGACGGCATCGCGTAATCCCACGGCAGATGGTGGAACCACAGCAGCAACTGCGCCGGCGTGGTGCGCGGATCGGCGTACTGGCGCGCGATCTCCGGCGCATACTGGGCCAGCGCGTTGGTGCCGCTGGCGGTGCGGTCGAAGCCAATGCCATCGCGCGCGGCACGATGGTAGTAGGTGGGATTCCAGTCGGGCCGTTCCAGGTTGTCGATCCATGGCGCCGGGCCGTGGTGGTGGGAGGTGCCCATCATGTGGTGCAGTCCCAAAGGCGTCATGTAGTCGACCACCGTTTCGCGCGACATCATCATGATGTCGACCACCGGCGCGGTGACGCGTGAGTCGGCACTAAACGTTTGGGCCGCCCATTCGACGGCGATGTCGCGCGCCGACGCCTGCGGGTTCCACGCCAGGCGGCCGAACGCGTACCAGTTGGCCTGGTCGAAATGATGGCCGGTCCAGTTGCGGTCCGTGCCGATGTTGGCCACGCCGGCCATGCCGGTCAGTGCCGGGTGCCCGGGCGACGCCGCCGGCAGGGCTTTGCCTTCGATGATCTGCGCGACCGTCAGCCCCTGGGCTTGGCCTTGCAGGGTGCGTTTGGTGTCGGCATGCAGGGTCTCCTCGAACATCGTGCCCAGGTAAGCCAGGTCGGTCGAGAAGCCGAGATATTCTTTGGTGATCTGGAACTCCATCAGCAGCGGCGTCTTGGGCATTCCACCAAACAGCGGGTGGAATGGTTCGCGCGGCTGGAAGTCGATCGCGCCGTTCTTCACCTGTACCAGGACGTTGGACGCGAACTTGCCGTCGAGCGGCTTGAATTCGTCGTAGGCTTGCTTGGCGCGGTCGGTGGCCTTGTCGGCGCCGTGGGCGTAGACGAAGGCGCGCCACATCACAATACCCTGGTGTGGCGCGACGGCGGCGGCCATCATGTTGGCGCCGTCGACGTGGGTACGGTGATAGTCCTGCGGGCCGGGCTGGCCCTCCGAATTGGCCTTGACCAGAAAGCCGCCGAAGTCCGGGATCGCACGATAGACCTCGTCGGCCTTGTTGCGCCACCAGGCTTGCACCGCCGGCGACAGAGGGTCGGCGGTGTCGGTTTCCTTAAGTTCCAGCGGCGTCGAGAAGCGGGCGGACAGATACACTTTGATGCCGTAGGGGCGCAGAATGTCCGCGACAGCCGCGGCCTTGGCGATGAAGGCGGCGGTCAACACCTCCGGTTTGGAGTTGACGTTATTGAGCACCGTGCCATTGATGCCGAGCGACGCGTTGGCGCGCGCATAATCGGTATAGCGGCGGTCGGCGATGTCCGGCAGCGCCCACCAGTCCCAGATCGAGAACCCGGAATAACCCCGTTCCACCGTGCGGTCCAGATTATCCCAGTGGTTCAGAAGGCGCAGTTGCAGCTTGGGCGCCGAACTGGCTTCCGGCGCCGCGCCGATGGCGGCCGCACGCAGCCAGGCGAAGGAGCCGTACAGCAGGCCGATGTCGCTGTTGGCGGCGATCAGCGTCACATTGTGGCCTTGCACACGGGTCTTGCGAAGCAGGTAGCCTTCGCCCCCGAGCGTCGCCAGTTCCGCGCGCAGCGGCGAGGACGACGCTGCCAGTTCCGGCAGCGTCGCCGGCGTCGCGAGCACCAGCGATCCATCGCGTATCGTCGTCGATGTCGCCGGGGCGCTTCCCAGCATGCGTTGCAGACCCCTTTGCAGCTCGCTCAGCGCGGCCTGCGACGTTGGCGAGGGCTTGCCCGCCAGGACCAGCGTGCGCGCCTGCGGCTGCAGTTTCGCCTGCGCCGCGCGCTCCAGTGGCTGGTAGCGCAGCCACAGGTCGTAGCCGTCTTCGTCGGCGGCGCATGCGGGCGTCGCCGCAGCCAACGACAACAACACAGTCGCCATCAGCTTGATAAATATATTGGTCATCTTGTCTCCGTTTGTATTTTTTTAGCGGGCGCGCGGGCTTTCAGGCGGTCCCAGATAGCTGTCGCGCTGTCCGCCGGTGTCGACCACCAGTTTCTGCAGCACCAGCGCGGGGTCGATCACCCAGAATTTCAAGGTGTGCTTGCCCGCGGTTTCGATCACATGGCGGGAAGTCATCACGGTGGCGCCATCCGAGACGCTGCGTTCCCACGCTTTTTCGGAGCTATCCGCGTGCAGGTTGACGATCTGCGGTGCTTCGTCGTCAAACGAAATCGCGTAGCGCAGGCCCGGTCCCGGTTGAATCTTCTGGGTTGGCGCCAGCGTGGCATGCACGTTGACCTTGCCCTTTGTGGTGAGCTGCATCTGGTACTCCAGCCGCATTTTCGGCGCCTCGTCGGCTGGTGCATCGACCGGCAGCGTCGTCATGCCGGACAGCGTGCGGCCATGGTCGGGAATACGCAGCCATTCGCGCTTCTCGGGCGCCACCGCCCGCGTGTAGTGCTCCGCCTCCATCGACACAACGCCGGCGGTTTCGATAAAGTCGCCTTTGGCGGCCTTCGACATCCCCGTTGCTTTTCGCAGCGGCACGGCGACGGTGGTCTTGGCGCCGTTAGGGCCGGATACGGTCAACGTTGCGCGCTCCACGCCGGCCGGCACGTCAGCCCAGCGCACGTCGACGCCGACGCGCTGCTCGCGCTCCACCCGGCCGGAAGGTTTGTCGAGCACGATCCACGGTACGCTGGCGGTCACCTTGTAATCGAAAGGCAGCTGGCCGCGATTGAAGATTTCGATGTGGCGCGCGCGCCCCTCGAACGCGTCGAGGACGGGCAGCGCCAAGGTGTCGCCGGCGGGGCCCGGCCACACGTTGGCATTACCTTCGACCGCCACGCCCATGTCGCCCTCCCTGGGAACCTGCACCTCGGTCACCGGCGGCATCACGTTGCGCGGTGGCTGGTTCCAGTAGGTGTAGCCCAGGTGGGTCTGCGACATCATCTGATTCCATTTGCCGCCGCTGATGTCCTCATGGTAGCGCCGAACCAGCTCCGCATCCTGCTGGAACAGCTGGCGGGTGCGCGCCGCCAAGTCGTTGGTGGAGGTGCGTCCCTGCAGCCCATACAAGCGGTTCATGCCGGCGGTGACATACAGTTCGTTGACAACGGCGCTGGCCTGGACCGGATACAGCACCAGCTGGAAGAAGGCGTCGCGTTTGGCCGCAGGCAGCGCGGCCGAAATGCGCTCGGCGCGCGCGGAGATGTCGCGATACTCGTCGACGATGCGCGACGCTTCGCCGTAGTTGGTCAGGCTGTAGGTGGTCGGTTCCAGCTGTTCCGGCTTGCGACGGCCGTTGTACTTCGCATACTTGGCGACGATGTCGGCGATATCGTCGGCATGTTCGGGTCCGAACTCGCGCGTCGCCCACAGTTTCAGATAGTCCGGCAGGCGCTGCGCCGGCCAGGCGGCGGGATTCCACGCGTAGGTCAGGAAAAACTCGATCGGTACTTCCATCGGTTTGAGGTCGCCGACGTTGACGATCCACATGCGGTTGGCCTGGTACTGCCACGCGAGATGCATCTGTTCCCAAATCTTGGGCAGCGGTGTGACGTTGATCCACTTATAGGAACGCGGCCCGCCA
>Ga0308163_10002716_pt1 | contig 15687 bp, 9 predicted proteins | sample PhyTR1_FD_201037 | JGI IMG/M metagenome (GOLD analysis project Ga0308163, IMG submission 201037) | Phyllosphere microbial communities from UC Gill Tract Community Farm, Albany, California, United States - DLSLT.R1 | ecosystem: Host-associated > Plants > Phyllosphere > Unclassified | place: USA...
TGCTAAAGGCGATCTGTCGCGCACCATTCCCTATGCCGACAACAAGGATGAGATCGGCGACATGGCCCGCGCCGTACTGGTTTTCAAGCAGAACGCCGAGAAGGTCCGCGACCTCAATGCGCAGGAGGCGGCGCTGCAGGAGCAGAACGCCGATCTGCAGAGCAATATTTCTCAAGTGGTTTCGGCCGCCGTTGCCGGCGACTTCTCCGCCCGCATTCGCAAGAAGTATGAAAACGAAGACCTGAACCGCTTTGCCGCAGGCGTCAACGAACTGGTGACCTCCGTCGATCTCGGTGTGGCCGAGACCAACCGTGTCGTCGCCGCGCTGGCCCAAGGCGACCTCACCGAGGAAATGCGCGGTGAGTTCAAGGGCGTCTTCTTCAATCTTCAGACCAATATGAACGCGACGATGGCAAGCCTGCGGGCTGTCATGCTGGAAGTCCGTGCTGCCATCGACACGATCAATTCCGGCGCCGGCGAGTTGCGCCACGCCTCCTCAGACCTTTCCAAACGCACGGAACAGCAGGCGGCCTCGCTCGAGGAAACGGCAGCAGCGCTTGAGGAAATCACGTCTGCGGTGAAAAGCTCCACCGATCGCTCGGCGGAGGCGGCTACGATGGTGTCGCAGGCGCGCCAGAGCACCGACCATTCGCATGAAGTGGTCAAGAACACCGTGTCTGCCATGGAACGCATCGAGCAGGCCTCGAACGAGATCGGTAATATCATCAACGTCATCGACGAGATCGCCTTCCAAACCAATCTTCTTGCCTTGAATGCGGGCGTTGAAGCGGCGCGCGCGGGCGAAGCCGGCAAGGGCTTTGCCGTTGTCGCCCAGGAAGTGCGCGAACTGGCCCAGCGTTCGGCAACGGCGGCCAAGGACATCAAGACGCTGATCACCCGCTCGCGCACCGAAGTGGCCGGCGGCGTGGCGCTGGTCACCGAAACCGGCGATGTGCTCGGCACGATCGGCGGTCATGTCGTCAAGCTCAACGAACATATCAAGTCGATTGCGCTTGCCGCGACAGAACAGGCAACCGGCCTCTCCGAAGTCAATTCCGCCGTCAACGAGATGGATCAGACCACCCAGCAGAATGCCGCCATGGTGGAGGAAACCACCGCCGCCACCAGCAAGCTGGCCGACGAAGCGAGCAACCTCGCCAACCTGGTGTCGCGCTTCCGGCTGCAGGCCGGCACGGATCTTCCGTCTCGGGCGTCAGCGCGTCCTTCTTCGGCGGCCCGGCCGGCAGACCTGGCAAGTCCACGCGGCGGCCGCAGACCGGCATTGTCAGGTCACGGCAGTGCAGCCGTTGCGGTGCGCAGCGACTGGGAAGAGTTTTGAGGCGGAGGCCGCAAAAGGACCGGCCTTGGAAAAAATTCGAGATCTTTCAGTTCTTGCTTGAATTTATGAAAATCTCGATTACCTTATAAGCATGTTCAACGTAACGAAAGGAAGGTGATCCAATGTCTAGTGAGCTTATGGTCTCTACGGCAGGCTTTGGTAAGGTGATGATCGGAAAGGGGCAGCCCTCGATCTGATCCCGTCTTCCTTCGGTGGCCTGTTGCTACCGGGTTTGCTTATGAGACTTGGTCTCATGGAAGGGTCGCGAGAGCGACCCTTTTTTGTTGCCTGTTTTCCGCCTCTCTTTGCTTTATCCGAACTTCGCTCCAGTTCCGCGCAAACTCCCGGACCTACGGTATCGTGCGTTTTATCGAACGCACATAAGATGCTGTAGCAATTTACATTTGCGGCATGATTTTCTCCTCAAATCGATTTCGATTTAGGATTTATGCAGTAGGAGCAAGGCGCATGCTGCCTGAGCTGTGCCGTCGCCGAGGGTTTTGGTTTGGGAAAACATGCGACCGAACAGCTTGGCGTATGACCCCGGTGTTTGATCTGGCGGCGCGCTGTAGCGGGCTGGGTTCGTCGCGATGTTGGGTTCCGCTTCGGGCGTTTGCCGGGCGCGACCGTGAGCCAGGGGCGGCAATTCGAGTCTGTGGCGTGGGAGTGATCGCTTGACCAGCTTGGAAACGGTTATATCGGCCTATCAGAACGGCGATCCAGGCGAGGTCCTCGTTCTGGCCGGAAAGGCTGTCGAACACGATCCGCTGCGTATCAGCCATCTTGATTTCATCACCGCCTCCGCGCTGCTGAAGCTTGGGCGTCTGGGTGCGGCCGCGGAGGCCTTTGCGAAGGTGGGCCGCAGTGTGTCGCCAAAGGCGGATGAGTGCCTGGCGATCGCCGTGACGCTGCTTTTTTCCGAGCGCGCCTTCGAGCGTGTCGCCGACCTGCTCGACGATGTCGAAAGCCGGCTCTCGACCGATGCCGGTGTGGTTTTCAAACTGGTGAAATCGCTTGCCGAGCTTGGCCGGTTGCCGCAAGCGCATGCTATTATCGGCGGGCTCGATTGCGACCAGCGCCCGCATCTCGATCTGCTGATCGGCTTCCTGCAGGCGACCAAGGACGATGTCGACCGGCAATATGCCATCCTGCTTGCCAATGCGGCGCGCTATCCCGACAATGCCTTCGTGCTCTCGGCGCTGTCGATGCGCGCCATGGAGCGCTGTGATTTTCTCGTGCAGGATCATTTCGCGGCCCGGCTGCGCGAGCCAGGCTTTGGCGAGCGCCTGGCGAGATTCGAAATGGGTTGGGCGCGATTGGTGCGCTCAGATGACGAGCGCGAGCTGGCTGCGCCGTCTTTCGCCGCACTCGAGGTGATGCGTCATGCCGCGCTATCGGGCGAGCGGGTCCGCCGCCGCCCGGTCCGACCTGACGGTCGTCTCTGCATCGCCTATTTTTCCAGCGATTTTCGTTTGCATGCAACCATGACCCTGTTTGAGGACGTGCTGCTGCGCCATGACCGCAGCCGGTTCGAGATCATCCTGCTTTGCTACTCGCCCGAGGGGGCGGAGATCTACCAGGAAAACTGGCCGGAAGCGCTGCGGTCTTGCGTCATTCGCGTGCGTGACATGACGAGCGAGGCGATCCAGGAAACGATCCGCACCCGCAACGTGGATATTCTTGTCGACCTGCACGGACATACGGCGCGGGCGCGGCTCGACGTTGTCGACCGCTGCGACGCGCCGATCAAGGTGACCTATCTCGGCTACCCCGGCACGGTCGCCGGCGTCGATCTCGATTACGCCATCACCGACCGGATCGTTACGCCCGATAGCAGCAAGCCGCACTTTCACGAAAAACTCTGCCGCCTGCCGGAAACCTACCAGGCCAACAGCCTCTCCGGCCGCACCTGGCAGAGGCCGGCAGCGCGCGCGGCGGTGGGCCTGCCGCAGGACTGTCTCCTGTTTGGCTCCTTCAATGCCACGCAGAAGATCGACCGACAGGCCGTGATCCTCTGGTCTCGGGTCCTCGATAGTGTGCCGGGCTCGGTGCTCGCCATCCATTGCGCCCGCCCGGTCACGGCCGACAATCTCCGCTTCGCCTTCAAGCGACAGGGCATTGCTGCCGATCGGCTGGTGTTTTTTGGCAACTGCGACCACCCCACCTTCCTCGCCCGGATGTCGGCGACCGATCTGGTGCTCGATACCTTCATCTACAACGGCCATACCACGACGTCTGACGCGCTCTGGGCAGGCGTTCCGGTGCTGACGAAAAAGGGCAGGGCCTTTGCCGGTCGGGTCTCGGAAAGCCTGCTTGGCGCGGTTGGCCTACCTGAGCTTGTCGCTGATGATGGCGACGATTTTGTCGCCCGGGCCGTCGATCTCGCCCACCATCCGGACAAGCTTGCGGCGCTGAAGGCGAGGCTTGGCGAGCAATTGCCTATCGCGCCGCTGTTCGACAGCGAGCGTTTTACCCGCCATCTGGAACACGCCTATGAGATGATGGCCGCGCGGGCGAGGGCTGGGCTTGGCCCTGATCATATCGACGTGTCGGCCCTGCCGTCGCGCACGGAGCCGTTTTTTGTTGCTGATGGAGCCGATCCATGACTGGCCCCATGACAGGCCCTGCAACAAGCCTTGAGGCAGCGATTGCGGCCTACAAGGCCGGAGATCTCCAGGCGGCGCTGGCTACGGCACAGGCTGTCGCCGCCCGCCTGACGCCGCAGCGCGCCATGGCCCATGCGCTCGCCGGCAATATTCTGGTCAAGCTGGGCGACAAGAAAGCCGCTGCAAAAGCCTTCGAGCAGGCAGCGAATGCCAAACCAAGTGAGGCCGCGACCTTTCTAAAGCTCGCCACCGCCTTGTTTTCCCAGGCTGGCGAGATGGACGAAATCAACCGCATCGGTCTTCAGGCTGCTCTGCTCAATCATGAAGACAAGGCGTTCGTCTTTACCATGGCGCAAGCGCTGATCGCACCCTGGGACAAAGCCGCCCGCGCAGCGGTGGTGCAACTGATCCCTTATCTCGACCGGTCGAGCGCTCCGGCGATGGTCTTTGCCGCCGGCTTGCTGCGGGCCAATTGGCAGCTGGAGCCGCTGAAAGCACTGCTGGACGAATGCCGGCAGACGCTGCCGGATGATGTCGGTCTCGAGGGCCTGCGCTTTCATGCCGCCCACGATATAGTCGATCTCGAGACGATCAGCCGGCATCAGGCGCTCGCCCAAAACCCTGACGACCCCTATACTGTAGCCCTGCTCGCCCATGAGCCGGCGCTGGTGCGGCTGCTGTGGTGCGAGGACGAGGCGTTGCAGGCAAAGCCTGTGCGCGAGCATCTGGCACTCGTCGAAAGTTATGCGGCCCGGCCGCCACGCCGGCGCGTGTCGGCGCAGGATGAGCGCCTGCATATCGGCTATCTCTCCAGTGATTTCCACGCGCATGCGACGATGACGCTGTTTCTCGACAGCCTTGTCGCCCATGACCGTGACCGTTTCCGCATCAGCCTGTTGTGCCACACGGCGGAAGCTCATCTTGCCGATCAGCAGGCTATGCCACCCGTGTTGCGCGGCGAACTCGTCGGCTTGCGCAACCTGTCGGACGCAGAGGCTGCTGCCGAGATCGATGCACGCGGCGTCGATATCCTCGTCGACCTCAAGGGCCATACGCCGGGCGCGCGGCTCGGCATCGTCAATCTCTCGTCTGCACCGGTCAAGGCCACCTATCTCGGCTTTCCCGGCCCGGTCTCCGGCGTCGATCTCGACTATGCGCTGAGCGACCGGATCGTCACGCCAGACAGTGCGGCTGACTTCTACACCGAGAAATTCTGCCGCCTGCCGGACAGCTACCAGGCCAATAGCGCCGCCAGCCGGCCACAGCCGAAGCCCGCCCGCCGCAGCGATCACGGCCTGCCTGATGATGCCTTTGTTTTTGCCTCCTTCAACGGTGTCCAGAAGATCACGCCGCAAACGCTGGCGCTCTGGCTGCGGGTGCTGCATGCCGTGCCCGGCAGCCTGATCTGGGTCCTCTGCCCGGAGCTTTTTGCCCGCGACAACTTGCGCGCAGCCTTGGCCAAAGGCGGCATCGATCCCGCCCGGATGGTGTTTGCGGGACGGACGGATTACGGCGAGCATGTCCACCGCCTGCCGCTCGCCGATCTCGCGCTCGACACCTTTCCTTATAACGGCCACACCACGACATCGGACATGCTCTGGACCGGCCTGCCCGTGCTGACCAAGCGTGGCACCTGCTTTGCGGCCCGGGTGTCGCAAAGCCTGCTGACGGCTGTTGGCTTGCCTGAACTAGTCGCCGAGGACGAGGCCGATTTCGTGCGGCTGGCCACCGAACTTGCCGGCGACCCGGCCCGCATCGCCGCGCTGAAACGGCATCTCGTTGCGGCACGCGGCACGGCGCCACTGTTTGACAGCACGCGCTTCACGCGCCATCTGGAACGGGCCTATCAGGCCATGGCTGCCCGCGCCCGCGCCGCTCTGGCTCCTGATCATATCGACGTCGAGGCCATCGATGCGGGATGAGATCGCTGCAGACAAGGCTCGGACAACCGTGGTGGCCGACATGTCACCTTTGATGACAGAGACAGGTGGCGCGGCACGGCATGGCTGACAATATCAATCTGGCGCTCGATGCCTACAAGCGCGGCGCCTTTGAAGAAGCGCTGCATCACGCCCGGGCCGCAGCCACGTCGATCGACGAGGCCGGCAAGGCGGAAATGCTGAGCGCCAACATCCATCTGAAGCTCGGCCAGAAGCTCGCCGCTGCCGAGGCCTTTACCCGCGCCGCCGAGCATATTGCGGAAAAGCGAGCCGAATTCCTGACCTTCGCCGCTCGGCTTTACCTCACCGAGCGACGCGCCGACCGGCTGGCCGATATTGCCGTCGAAGTCGGCCAGGCCAATGCCGGCGATGCCGCCTTGATCCTCGACATGGCGCAGATGCTGCTCGGCGCCGGCTTGCATCCCGTTCTCGACGCTCTGGTGCCGCTGCTCGATCTCAGCAATAACTGGCATTTCCAGGTAATCATCAACCACTATCAGCTGACGCGCAAACCCGGCAAACTGAAGCCGTTGATCGAGGCGCGTTACCGCGAGACGCCGAAAGACAGTTTTGTCGCCACCAATTATTTCCTGTTCTGCCGCTCCAGCCTTTATCTGCCTGCAACGCGGCAATGGCAGGAGATCGTCAGAGACCCCGAAAATAGGCTGGTCGCCGAAATCCTCTACCGCGACCAGCCGCTGTCGCGCTGCTACTGGAGCGACGATCCGGCTGTGTTGAACGGCCCTTCCGGCGCCATCGACAATTTCCGCAACAAGCTCGGCACGGCCGTTCCCAGCGGCGACACGCCCCGCCGCGGCATCCGCCCGGCCGGTGAGCGGCTGCGGATCGGCTATCTCTCATCGGATTATACCGTTCATGCGACGATGTATCTGCTCTACGATGTCTTCGTTGCCCATGACCGCAGCCGCTACGACATCACCTTTTTCTGCCAGACGCCTGCCAACCAGGCGCAGGTGCAGAAGACCTGGGATGCCCAACTGCAGGCGGAGATCGCGCCGGTACGCGGCATGAGCCATGAAGAGATCGCGCAGGAAATCAGCCGGCGCGGCATCGATATTCTCGTCGACTTGAAGGGCCATACCGCCGGCCATCTGCTTGGAGCGACGGTTCTCTCGGATGCGCCGGTCAAGGCCACCTGGATCGGCTATCCTGGCTCGGTGCGCGGTGCGGATCTCGACTATCACATCACCGATCCGATCGTGACGCCTGATAGTGCCAGGCACAGGTTCGAGGAAAAGCTCTGCCGGTTGCCGGACACCTATCAGGGCAATTGCAGCCGCACCAAGCCGCAGCTGAAGCCGGTCAGCCGCGCCGACCAGGGGCTGCCGCAGGACGCCTTCGTCTTTGCCTCCTTCAACTCTCCGGCCAAGATCAGCCCGCAGACGGTGGATCTCTGGGTACGGGTGCTGAAGGCCGTGCCCGAGAGCTTGCTCTGGATCCTGGCCTCGGGTCCGCTGCTCCAGGAGAATTTCGCCACCGAATGCGCACGGCTCGGCATTGGCCGGGAGCGCATAATCTTTGCCGAAGGTGACGACGACGTCCGACCTGCTCTGGGGCGGGTTGCCTGTTTTAACCAAGCGCGGTCAAACATTTGCCTCGCGCGTCTCCGAAAGCCTGCTCACCGCCGTCGGCCTGCCGGATCTGGTGGCTGAGGACGAAGACGATTTTGTCGTGAAAGCCGTGGATTTCGCCGCGTATCCGCACAAGATTGCAGCGCTGAAACAGCGGTTGGCCGAAAACCGCCGCATCGCGCCACTGTTCGACACCGACCGCTTCACGCGCCATCTCGAACGCGCCTACGACATGATGGCCGAGCGGTCGCGGGCAGGGCTCGCTCCGGATCATATCGACGTGCCAGCACTGCCGCCGAGGCAGACGCCGTTTCTGGCGGAAAGCCTGCCGGAGCAGCTGCTGTCGATGGCTGCCACACTAGACCCGGCATCGGCCTTAACCGCCATCGCCGCCGCCTATCGTCACCGCGACCATGCCGGGATTCTGACGTTGATGTCGCAGCTGGAAGCGGACGGACAGATGGATGACGTGCCTGTGGCGATTGCCGCCATGATGGCCGAAGCCCATGACTGGGCGGCAAAGCAGGGCGCGGCAAAGCAAGCAGAGGTGGGGCCGCAGCAAAGCAGCCAAGCCGAGAAGGCCGCCGCCCTCTATGCCGCCGCCGCCATGGCGCCCGGCGATGGCGTGCCGGAGCCGGCCCGCCTGCTGCTGCTCGAGCGAGCCATGCAACTCTATGACCGGATGCTGGCCGAAGGCGGCGCGATCCACCTCACCGGCTATGAGGTGGCGCGCCGGCTGTTTGCCGCAAAGCCCGATCATCAGCGCGCCTACCTCTACCAGCGCCACGCCATGCGGCAGATGGCTGCGATAGAGGATCTCAGGACGGCCAACGCGCTCGCTTTCGACAAACTCTGCGCCGGCGACAGCTTCTTCCGTCGCAACGAGCTATTGGTCGATACTGTCGTCTGGTGCGCGGACGAGGCCGTCAGTGCGATGATCGATGTCAGCCGCCTCTACCAGCCCTTCGACGCGGCGATGCGCGACACGCGTCGTGCCCGCCCGCATCTCTACGGCGACAGGATCAGGCTCGGCTATCTCGTCCCGGATCTCCATGCAGATCAGCCTTTGGCACGGGCGCTGCGTAGCGTTTGTGCCCGGCACGATCCTGCCCGGTTCGAGGTGATGCTGTTCAGCATCGCCCGCCGACCGTTGACGCCACAGGAAATACAATGGTCTGAGGGATTGGTGCGCGAGGGGCTCGGAAGGCTTATTCCGCTTGGCCATCTGCCGCTCGGCGCTGCCGTCAAGGCAATCCGGGCTGAAGGCGTCGATGTGCTCATCGATCTCAGCGGCCCGACATCGGGCGGCTGGCCGGAACTGGTCAATAGCGGCCCGGCGCCGGTGCAGGTGGCCTATATGGGCTTTTCCGGCTCCGGCCTCGGCATCGATTGCGATTATGTCATCGGCGACCGTTTCGTCACACCGCCTGCTAGCGCCGTCCACTACCACGAGGCGTTCTGCCGCCTGCCGGAAAGCTACTGGCTCATCGATGGCAGCGACCGGTTGAAGCCGCCAGTGCTCCGCCGTGCCGATCTCGGGCTTGCGGAGGGTTTGCTGTTTGGCGCCTTCACCGATCTGCGCAAGCTCTCGCCTGAGAGTATCGATCTCTGGTCGGCGGTTCTCGCCCGCGTGCCCGAGGCAAAGCTGCTGCTGACCCGCGCCAATCCGCTGCAGGAGCGCAATCTTCTGGGCAGTTTTGCTCGCAATGGCATTGGTGCAGACCGGATCGTGTTCGGCGCCCGCCTTGATGAGGGGGGTGAACTGGCGCGGATGGCCGTCTGCGATCTCGGTCTCGACAGCACGCCTTATAACGGTCATGCCGCGAGTGCCGACATGCTCTTTGCCGGCCTGCCAGTGCTGACCCTGAAGGGTATGCATTTCGCCTCGCGCACCAGCGAGAGCTTGCTCAACGCGGCGGGGCTGCCTGATCTCGTGGCGCAGACCGCGCAGGATTACGTCGAGATCGCCGTGCATCTGGCGCGTGCGCCGGACGCACTGGCTGCGCTGCGCTCAAGGCTGGCGGCTGGGCGCGCCGTGGCGCCGCTGTTCGACATCGGGCGGTCCGTCCGGCATCTGGAGCGCGGTTTCGAGATGATGGTGGCGCGGGCAAGGGCTGGGCTTGCGCCCGATCATATCGATGTGCCGGCCCTTTAGAGATTTCGTTTGAAAGCGAACCGGCATAAAGGCTTGTCTCTTCAAGCACGCCGTCGCATTCTGCTGCATAATTCCTTACACCGGAATCGATTTAAATCGTCAGAGATCAAGGCCTCCATAATGACCAATCCCATTACCGTTGAAGTCACCCGTGGCAACCGCGTCGAGAGCCGCCACCGTGGCATGGCCGTGGTGGTCGATGGCGATGGCAAGGTTGTCTTTTCCGCCGGCGATATCGAGGCGGCCACCTTTCCGCGCTCGGCCTGCAAGGCCATGCAGGCGCTGCCGATGATCGAAAGCGGCGCGGCGGATGCTTTCGGCTTTGGCGACAAGGAACTGGCGCTGGCCTGCTCCTCCCATTCCGGTGAGGACGAGCATGTGGTGCTGGCGGCGCTGATGCTGGCGCGGGCCGATACCGATTCCGATGCGCTGGAATGCGGCGCCCACTGGTCGGCCGATCAGAAGACCCTGATTCACCAGGCCCGCACACTGCAGGTGCCGATTTCGCTGCACAACAATTGCTCCGGCAAGCATTCCGGCTTCGTCTGCACTTGCGTCCATACCGGCTACGCCGTCGAAGGCTATGTCGAATACGATCACCCGCTGCAGCGCGACATCCGCGCCATCATGGAGGGCCTGACCGGGGCGGTGCTCGACGCCGATCATTGCGGCACCGACGGCTGCTCTATCCCGACCTATGCCGTGCCATTGAAGGGCCTTGCCCACGGCTTTGCTAAGATGGCAACAGGGCAGGGGCTTGAACCCGTGCGTGCCAAGGCGTCAAGACGCCTGATCGACGCCTGCATGGCAGAGCCCTTCTATGTGGCCGGCACCGGCCGGGCCTGCACGAAAATGATGGAGATCGCGCCGGCCAAGATCTTTGCCAAGACGGGTGCGGAAGGCGTGTTCTGCGCTGTGCTGCCGGAGCAGGGCCTGTCGATTGCCGTCAAAGCCGAAGACGGCGCCAGCCGCGCCGCCGAAGCCATGATCTGCGCCCTGCTGGCCCGATATTTCGAAAAGGACAGCGCCGAACAGGCGGGCCTTCTCGCCATGGCCAACAAGCCCATGCACAACTGGAACGGCCGCCATGTGGGCGACGTCAGGGTGACGGACGTGTTGTTCGGGTAATGCCGCTGGGGCGCATCGATAGAACGCTAAGGCCCAGAGACGGATTTAACCGACGGGGTGCATTTTCTGTCGGGTGTATGATGCTTTAGTCTTGTTCTCTTCTCCCCAGCGGGGAGAAGGTGCCGGCAGGCGGATGAGGGGGGCGGCGCCATGTGACAGTCATGCTGGGTAGGCAATTGCCTTACCGCAGATCGCATCGTGCCGCACCCACTTCACGCCACCATCAACGAAACCCCTGCCGTTCGGTAGGGCGCCAGCCTTTCGGCCTCCACATCCCTGCCCACAACCACGCCGGAAAGATCTGACAGCGGCAGGATCTGGCAGGGTGAGAGCGCATCCAGCTTGTCTACCGTTACGCACAGAAAGGTTTCGGCGCTGACCGAGGCAATCAGCCGCTTGATCGCGGCTTCTTCGGGGTCACCGGTCGTGGCGCCGTGCTGGGCGTGCAGGGCGGTGGCGCCGAGGAAGAACAGGTCGGGCCGCAGCCGGCCGATCGCTTCGGCGGCGATAGCGCCGACCGCCACCATGGAATGGCGATAGAGACGCCCGCCGATCAGCAGCACCTCGATATCCCCCCGCTGTTCCAGGTCGACCGCAATGGTCGGGCTATGGGTGACGACAACAAGGCCGAGATTTTGCGGCAGCAGCCGGGCGATTTCCGTATTGGTAGTACCGCCGTCGAGAAACACCATCTGGCCCGGTTTCACGATCTCGACCGCCCGCGCCGCAAGCGCCTGCTTTTCAGTGCTGGCCCGGCTCTTGCGGGCGGAAAAATCCGGCAGGTCGGGCGAGATCGGCAGCGCGCCGCCGTGCACCCGCGTCAACAGGCCAGCAGCTGCCATTTCCCGCATATCACGCCGGATCGTGTCTTCGGACACGTCGAGTTCCCCCGCAAAATCCTTGGCGATTACCCGCCCGTCCCGCTGCAGCCGCGCCAGAATGAGAGACTTTCGTTGACCTGTCAGCATTGCACGAAATCACCTGTTATTCCACGACACTGAATATTTAGACGAAAAAGACTCGACTCTCAAGCAATTTCATGCAGATTTAAGGACATTCATGCAATTTCAAGGAGAGAAGAATGCTGATTTTGATCGCGGGTCCCTATCGGTCCGGCACAGGCGATGACCCGGAAAAGATGGCCGCCAACCTGAAGGTGCTGGAGGCACCGTCCTATGCGCTGTTCAAGGCGGGGCATGTGCCCATGATCGGTGAATGGGTGGCGTTGCCGGTCTGGCACGCGGCCGGCGGCAGCCACGTTGGCGATGGGCTTTACGAGGAGATTTTTCATCCGGTCGCTGGCCGGCTTCTGGCCCTGTGCGATGGCGTGCTGCGCCTGCCCGGCGCGTCGAAAGGGGCCGACAATGATGTGCGGATCGCGCGCGAGCGCGGCATTCCCGTCTGGACCCGGCTTGAGGAGGTTCCTGGAGTGGCCTAGGAGCGTCCGCCGCCTGACATGTTCAACGTGATCTATTTGCTCGTCTGCAGGGGCAATAGAGCATCGGCCGAAAAGGAGGAGCCTGCTTTCGGGTCACTCCTATGCCAGAGACAAAAGTCTAGAGCATCGTACCGGTTCGGTTTCAGGCACGATGCTCTAGCACATGTGAGCTAATGGATTCCCTTCATCTCCCGTGCCATTGCCATAAGCGACATCGGTTTTGCGCAATTGCGACGATGGAGTGGAGCAACCGGCCCGAAACGGCCGGCGTGCGAGAGGTGAAAAGGGGTGGCACATATGAAATTGTTGATCCACGGGCTTGCGGGACTGGTCCTGCTGTCAGGTCTGGCCTCCTGCCAGACGCCGCAGGAATCGGCTCAGAACGCGGAAATGACCTGCAGCGCGCAAGGCTTCAAGCCGGGGACCGCGCGTTATCGCCGATGCGTCGGCGCGACCTATAACAGCAATCGCCAGCAGGCCAAGCAAGCCGAAAGCAATGTTGCCGCCGGTGCTGCCATCGGCGTTCTCGGAGGCGCCGTGCTCGGCGCGAGCCTCGACCGACATCCCCATTACTATCACCGTTGCGGGCCGTGGGGCTGCTATTACTGATCTCATCGGATCGGGCCGAGCCAGATCAGGATAGCCAAAGGCCCGCTCGCTTCGTCATGAAGCGGGCGGGCCTTTTGTTTTTCACCCCGGGGGAGCGCCCCAGACATTCCTGCGAAGCATCATACCCGTCTCGCGCCAGAGGCGTTGCTGCCCAGGGGCGGCCGGCAATCGGCCGTGCTCTCCGTAACCCAGTGAGCTTACCTCAGGCCCGCAATCTTCGAGATATGTCTTGCCTCTACTGGACGGTATCGTCGCCTTCGCCGAGCAGGACGGAAAGATTGTCCTTTCGCTTGGCGGTGACCAGAGCAAGGGTAGGATCAGCCAATTCAGGATCGACGGCCTTGGCAAATTCAACCCAGGCGTCGCGATAGGTGATCCAGAGCCGCTGTACGGTGCGAATGCCCTCCACCTTTACCAATCCGGGCGAACGGGTGCCATCCGGATCATCAGCATCAGGCTGGTAGTCGGGAACGGCCATGACCCTGCGATAGGCCTCGTTGAGCGCCTTGTCCTCGGCTTTCGGGTCCACTTTTCCATCCTGCGGCAATGTTTTGGACATGACGGCGCGCATAATCTCCATGAAATCTGTCCAGTCCACAGCTGCCTGATCCTGGACCATAGAGGAGCGAGCCGTGCCTGTTGTGTCGATTTCCTCACCCGACTGTCCGGTGATGAAGGCCGAAGCGGCAGTATAGAGTTTCTTGTAGCGTGCCTGCACGGCCTTGGGCGCGGCCTTCATCAGCGTGTCGAGCTCGACCTGGCGCTGGTGTGTCAACTTTTCAGTGCCGATGCTGGAGCAGAAGCCCATCATAAAGCCACTGGTGATGTCGTCGCAGAAATCGATCGGATCTGGTTTCGGCGTCTGCGTCATTTCGACGAGATGCTTCAGGCGGCCGCTGATCTCAGCCCCAGCCCCACCTGCCTCGCAGGCAAAGCGGAAGGCGAGCGGCCAGTTGCGGTCAACGCCCTGGCCATTGGCATACAGCATCATCAGGATGGCGTGTCCCTGGATGGGTGTGGCATTCGTGTCGGACATTTCGCCGATGGCGCAAAGGCGGGCTCGGCGATAGTCCGCTCCCTTGCCTTGATAGTCGTAGTAGAGCGCGTCGGATTGGCAACCCTTCAGCTCGGCCAGTTGCTCCGGCCTTGGCTGATCCGCAGCCGGAATATCAGCATTTTCCGCAGCTTCGCAAAGCGCTTCGGCATTCGCATCCTTCCGCACCTCGTCGTCGCTGGCGATCGCTGCGGCAAGATTGACCAGTGCCGTGTTGAAATCCGCCGAGGCGCAGCGCCCTGACGTGGTGATGGCGTCCAGATGTTGCTGCGCCAGCTTTTTCAGGTCATCGGTGGAGGTCATCGTTGCGTCTGGATGGCCGTCTACAGCCATTTTGTACAATTGCCTCGCCATGCAGCCGTCTTTCTCAACACCGTTTCCGAGCTCGTAGAGTTGTGCCAGCTTGTAGCGAGCCTGGGCGCTGACGCCGTGATCGATGCCCGCCTGGCGATACCAGTGCGCGGCCTCTTTCGGGTCCTGCCTGCCGGAGAGGCCGGTCAGCAGCATATCCCCGAGCTTCACCCGGGCGGCGGCTATAGAGTCCTCATCGTCGGCGCTGGCCTCCGCTTTTTCTGCGGCGGCCCGCAGATAGCGCTCGGCCTCGGCTTGATCGTTGTCGGGGCCAAGACCGTCGAGATAAAGAAGCCCGAGCCGAAGATCCGCCTTTGCGCTGCCTTGCAATGCGGCGGTTTTATAGAACTGAACGGCGTCGCTCAGGCTCTTATGGGTTCCAAGGCCCATGGCCGTCATCTGGCCAAGCTGGAAATAGGCCTCGGGCGCACCGTCATCGGCGGTGACGGAGCGCTGCCATTGGGCGACAGCCTCTTCGAAATCACCTGCCTTGTAGGCCTGTTCCGCCTTGTAATTGTCTGCGAGCGCCGGTCCGCATAGCAGCGAGCCGGTCACGCATGCTGCGTAGAAAAGGGAGAGAGCAAAGGCTTTTGGCTGCAACATCAAAACAATCTCCCACGGCAATCCGCAGGAGATAGGACGGGGCACGGCCCGGTCAAGGCGGTCGGGGCAGGCTTGCCCCGGACCGCAGGCCTTTTCCTTACATCGGCGGTACGACGCCCTTGGTGCCGACGACGACGCGGCTGGAGGTGAGTGTGCCGTCCTCGGCCTTTTCGGCGGGCACGAAGACCACGGCGCCGGCTTTGAGATCGGATTCGGTCGCGGGTGCGAAGGTGACGACCGGGGTGCCCTCAGGAATGGAGATGGTCTTTTCGCCGCCCTTGTATTCAAGCGTCAGGGTCGGGCCGGTGCCGGAGCTGCCGACCGATTTGACGGCATTGGCCACGGTGGCGTTGGTCATGGTGCTGCCGGGCTGCAGGTCCCAGGGGCGGCTGCCTTCGCCGGTGCCCTTCATGGCGGCGGGGAAGATCACCACTTCCAGCGCGTTATTGCCGCCATTGGTGCCCGGGGCCGAGGCAATGCCCACGAAGTCGCCGGGCTTGATCGCGTCGGCTTCAGCCTTGGCGACGCTGGAAATCTTCCAGCCTTCGGCGAGCTTCACCTTGGCCGTCTCGCCCTCGCGGGTCTTAATCGTCAGCTGTTTGCCTTCGAAAGCCTCCACCGTGCCGCGCAGCCGCAGCTGTTCGGCCGCCTGGGCGGGCAGAAGCGGGGCGGCGAGGCTGGCGGTGAGCAGTGCGCCTGCAAGAAGCGCAAATCGTTGATGTCGTCCGGTCATCGGCTGTTCTTCTTCCCTTGGGAAGCCCATTGCAATGGGCTGGCTTGATGAGACCGGTCATCGGCCGCATCATCCAAGCAGACTTGTCCGCTGGCGGCCGTCTTTCAAGTCCGCAAAGCCTGGGGACACGAATAGTTGA
>Ga0308163_10002717_pt1 | contig 15686 bp, 14 predicted proteins | sample PhyTR1_FD_201037 | JGI IMG/M metagenome (GOLD analysis project Ga0308163, IMG submission 201037) | Phyllosphere microbial communities from UC Gill Tract Community Farm, Albany, California, United States - DLSLT.R1 | ecosystem: Host-associated > Plants > Phyllosphere > Unclassified | place: USA...
CCACCCTGACGCCCGCAGCTGTCCGGCAGGCATGGCGGCAACCATCACCTGACCGATTCATGAATTCCGCACAGCAGTGCATGCGTGTGCACCGCGTAATCGGCGCGCGCGCTGCCCTTAGAATGGGTCGACGATTCCACGAAAGCGCCTGACATGAAATTCGACACCCCAGCCGGCAGCAATCCCATCGATCGACTGAACGTGGTCGGCCAGCCGTTGACGCGCATCGACAGGCCGTTGAAAACCACGGGCACTGCCACCTATGCCTACGAACAGCATGCGGTGGCCGCCAACCAGGCATACGGCTACATCGTCGGCGCGCCCATTGCCAAGGGGCGCATCGTGTCGTACGACCTGGCGGCGGCGCGGGCCGCGCCCGGCGTGCTGGGCATCGTCACGGCCATGGACGCGGGCCGGCTGGGCGTGGGCGAATTTTATGTCGCCCCTGCGCTGGCCGGGCCGGACATCGTCCATTACCACCAGGCCGTGGCCATCGTGGTGGCGGACACGCTGGAGCAGGCGCGAGCCGCTGCCTCGCTGGTCAAGGTGCACTGCGTGGCAACGGCCGGCGCGTTCGACCTCGCCGCCGCACGCGACCGGGGCGTGATGACCAAGTCCGCATGCACCGCCCAACATAACGATATAAACTATATATACTTTTTTGGAGGTGCAGCAGTACGACGTGCTGGAAGTCTTGAGGATCTCGGTGTACTCGATGGCGGCGCTGGGAATCGCGTCGACATTGGTAAAACTGTTCTGGCCCGCGTCGGCAATCGCATACTGGGCCACCCGGCGGCCGTTGACCAACACCAGAGTAAATACCTCGCCCAGGTTGCGCATACCCACCGCCGAAGCCCCGGTGGCAAATGCGCCGGAACCGGTGGTGATCGAATTGGCCCCGGTGCTGATGGCGGCGGCCGAGTCCAGGATGCCGAGCGCCGTGGTCTCGCCCGTGCGCTCGATGTCGTCGCCAACAAGCGTGTCCAGTGTCTGCCGAAAACACGGTCAACCGCAGCGGTGGGATCGCATCGATTGTCCATGCTCATGGATATTGATTCCACGATTGGCTAATTTACCGCGGCACTTCAATAAAATAAACTCGTGAAATAAGCCGAGGCATTGGTGGGCGTGGCAGGACCACGCCCGGCCTCGGCAAGCCACCCACCAGTGACTCCGAGTACATGATGACCATTATTCCGCCCCCCACCGTCTCCAGCGCCGGCGACCACGACAAAACGGCCGCCACTGAGATCCTCGTCAGCGCTTATTACCGCGTCCACCCTGAAGACCGGCAAACCTTCATCGATGCCGTCAGGCCCGAGATGCAGGCAGCCCAGCAACTGCCGGGCTGCGTGTTTTATGCCTTCTCTCAGGACCTGGTCAATCCTGACGCCTTCCACCTGTCGGAAGGCTGGGCAAACCTCGAAGCGTACGAACACCATGAACGCGCCGACACGTTCCTGACCGCCCTGGCCACCGTCGTGCAGCATGTGCGGATTCTGCACCGCGAGGGCATCCGCTACGACGTGGCAAAACAGCATATCGACGACCCGCGCGACAAAGTCGCCTCCTGAGACAAGCAATCGATCTGTTTGATATTCGTTATGCAATCTCTGTCGCCTGCAATGTGATAAAAATTGCATAACTACAATTAGCGGCCAGACGTTAGAATGCGCGGTCTCTCTTTCGTCATACCGATGCCTCCACGCGCCCTCTTCCATTTCCTGCGATTGGCCTTGCCTCTCTCGCTGTTGGCCGATGCCGGCGCGGCGGCCTTGGTACAGCGCCCCTATTGGCACACCAGCATGGTGCATCAGGCGTGGACCAAGCGCGATGGCGCTCCCGGTTCGGTCTACAACATGGCACAGGATCAGCGTGGCATGTTGTGGTTTGCCGCCACCGACGGCGTCTACCGCTTCGACGGCGTGCGCTTCGAACGCCTGACGGCGATCGATGGCAACGCACTACGTTCATCCAACATCATTGCGATCACGACTGTCGGCACCGCGTTATGGGTCGGCTACAACTTCGGCGGCATCAGCGTGTTCGACCAGGGCAAGGTGCGCCATTACGGCACTGCCGATGGCTTGCCTGCGCGCACGGTGCTGCGCATGGGCGCCGCTGCCGATGGCGTGATGTGGGCCGCCACGCCAGATGGCCTGGTGTGGCTCGACGGCCAACGCTGGCGCGCGGTCACGCCCGCCGACGGACTGCCTGCCGGCCGCATCGCCCTGTTTGCTGCGCTACCGGATGGCAGCATCCAGGCCAACCACCTTGATGGGATCTATCGCAACACGCCCGGCGGTCACCATTTTCGGCGCATGGCGCCCGGTACAGGAACCGAAATCCAGTACTTGCTGCAGAACGGCATGACCTTGCTGAGCGATCCCCAGGGCCGCTACGTGCGGTACTCGCCGCTGACGCATCGTTTGACACCGCTGCAACTGCCGGGAGGAGCCAGGCTGGTCGACCCATTCCTTGACATGCGCGGCGCAGTATGGATCAACCCGGCAGCCGGCTTGACCTTGCTGGGGCCGGACCTGCGGCCCTTGCACGTGTTTAATGGTCTGAATTCCTTGAGCGGCAAGCAAATCTTCACGACCATGGATGATCGCGAAGGCAATCTGTGGCTGACCACCGAAAACGGTATTGATCGCATCCGCGAGTCGCGCCTGACGACGATTGCGCTCCCCAACCGCATGATGCGCAGCTTGAGCGTGCAGTCCGACGGCGAGGGCACCGTCTGGATCGGTAATTTCAAGACCGAAGACGATTACCAGGTGGAATCATTCGGCCTGCGGCCCGACGGCCGGCGCCTGCCTGCTCCCCCGCACAACGTCAGCGCCACCACCCGCGCTTTCGACGGCAGCGCATGGTTCGGCAACGATCAAACCTTGTGGCAGGGTGTTGCCGGGCGCTGGCGCGCATGGCCCCTGGCGCCCGGCCTGCGTGGCAACCAGGTCCAGGCGCTGGCGGTGGATACGGCCGGGCGGTTATGGGTCTCGGTGACCCACAGCGGAGTGCACGTATTCCAGCACGGCCGCTGGCAACCAGGTGGCGGTATCGCCGCGCTCGCCGGGCGCACTGCCATCTCGCTAATGGCCGACGATCGCGGACGGGTGTGGTTCGGCTATCCGGACAACCGGCTGGCGGTGCTCGACGGCGGCGCATTGCGCGAGTACGGCCCGGATGACGGCCTGAACGTGGGCAACGTGACCGTTATGGCCAGCCGCGCCGGCCGGCTGTGGGTGGGCGGAGATCAGGGTGTCGCGGTGCTGGAACAGCAACACTTCACCGCCCTGAAGGATGCCGATGGCGCATCGCTGCACGGCGTCTCCGGACTGGTGGTCACCAGCCAGGGCGAGCTGTGGCTGCACGGCGGCGATGGCCTGATCCGCATTACCGCTGCGGACCTGGCGGCCGGGGACCGGGTGCGCGTGGACCGTTTCGATTATCTCGATGGCCATGCCGGCAAGCCACCGCAAATGCGGCCGCTGTCCGCGTTGACCGAAACCACGGACGGAAAGCTGTGGTATGCCACCAGCAGCAGCGTAGGCTGGGTGGACCCTGCCCGCATTGCACATAATCCCCATGCGCCGGCCACCCAGATCACGGCGCTGCGCACCGACTTGCACCAGTACGACGCGCGACCGGGCCTGGTGTTACCCGATGGGACACGGGACCTGGAAATCAATTTCACGGCGCCCACGCTGACGATTCCGGAACGAATACGGTTTCGCTACCGCTTGAACGGCATGGACGATAAATGGCGCGATGCCGGCACCCGCCGCGCGGCGTTTTATACCAATCTGGGACCGGGCGATTATCGCTTCGAGGTGCTGGCGGCCAATGAGGACGGCGTCTGGGCAGCCACGCCGGCAACGTTGAGTTTCCGCATCGCACCGACGTTCCTGCAAACAGGCTGGTTCAAGTTGCTGTGCAGCGTGCTGGTGCTGGTACTGGCAGCGTTGCTGTATTGGCGCAGGATGGCGTCGGTAGCCGCGCGCATTACCGATCGCCTGCGCGAACGGCTACGCGAACGCGAACGCATCGCCCGCTCGCTGCACGATAATTTCCTGCAAAGCGTACAGGCATTGATGATGCAATTTAACCTGATCAAGCATGGCTTGCCACCCGACGATCCGGTCCACGCCAAGATCGATGCAGCGCTCGACACCGCCGAAGACGTACTCAACGAAGGCCGCGAGCAGGTCCTGGCACTGCGCCTGAACCATGAGCTGACCGGTGACCTGGAGTCGGCGTTGTCCGGGCTCGGCCACATATTGGCGGCGCGTCACGGAGCGCGCTTCGTGTTGCTGGAGCAGGGCAAGCGGCGCCCGTTGCGGGCGGTGGCGGCGGCCGAAGCGTATGCCATTGGCCGCGAGGCGCTGCTGAACGCATTGCGCCACGCGCACAGCGCGGAAGTGGTGGTGGAACTGCGTTACGCACGTACACAATTTTCACTGCAGGTGCGCGACCAGGGGTGCGGCATGAGTGCCGAAGTGATCGCATGTGGCCACCGCCCCGGCCACTTTGGCCTGACCGGCATGCGCGAACGTGCGGTCGATACAGGCGGCACGCTTGATGTCCGCAGCAGGGCCGGCGTCGGCACCGCTGTCACGCTGCGCCTGCCGGCACGGCGAGCTTACGCCCGCAACGCCGCCGACAAATTACCCAAAATCCCGAGTTGAGCAAAAAGTATGGTGGCGGCAGTGTAGCAATCGAATGACAGCACTTTGCCGTCCTTCAGGCGGAACACATCGCAGCACGGCGTCTGGATAGTCTGCCCGGTGGGCGCCACCGTGCCGGCCGGCAGCACCAACGGTCCCTTGTGAGTACCATTCAACGATAGCTGCACCACCACCACGTCGCCCATCACCACCAGCTGTTCCAGCGCGCGGTGCATGTCGGGGAACGCCGTGGCGTAGATGTCCACGGTCTTGCCGATCGCCGCGCCCACGTATTTCTGGCCGGCCGACACATCATAAAAATAACCGCCCGGTGCGAACAGCTCGGTAAAGCCGGCGCTGTCCTGGACTTCGGCGCGCCGATACAGTTCACGGATAATGGTTTCGTTATCGGTCATCATGGTTCCTTACTTGATTGGTCAAGTGACACAGTCTGCGCCGCACCGCGTGCGCTGTCATCGGACGAACGTCGCATCACCATCCATCAGCGTGCAGAAAGATCAGAGGTCGATAAAGCCGCGCTGCGCCGCCAGCGTCACCGCATGGGCCCGGTCAGCCGCTCCCAGTTTCATGAGCAAGGTGCTCATGTGCGCCTTGACGGTGGCCTCGCTGATGAACAGCGTGGCCGCAATTTCGCGGTTGGATCTGCCGCCGGACGCCAGGCGCAGGACGTCCAGTTCGCGCAGCGACGGTCCGCTGCCGTTGTACTGCGACGCGATCGACGCGCGCATGGCCGGCGGCAGCACGTGCCAGCCCTCGTGCACCTGGCGCAGGGTTGCTGCCAGTTCGGCGCCAGGCACGTTTTTCATCAGGTAGCTTTGGGCGCCTGCCTTGAGCGCGGCGGCGATGCGGGCATCGCCGCAAAATGTGGACAGCACGATCAGGCGCGCACCGGCATGCCGGCTGCGGATCACGCGAATCGCCTCCAGCCCATCCATGCGCGGCATGTGCAGGTCGATCAGCGCCACGTCGGGCCGCGTGCGATCGTACATGGCAGCAGCTTCCTCGCCGTCCGCCGCTTCGGCCACGATGTCCACCTGCGCATGGGCCCGGAGGGTGGCGCCTATCCCTGCGCGCATCATCGGATGGTCGTCGGCGATCAGCACGCGGATCGCCGAGCCATTCAGGTTATCGGAAGATAAAAGCTGTGCCAAGAGAGGCTCCTGTGGTGGTGGGCTGTCCGATTGTAGCGAGAATCGCTGTACCGCAACCCTGCCTTTCAGGAGGGCCATAACCCTGGTGGTCCGCCACGTCAACGAATTTGCGGGCCAACACGGGCGTCCACGGCCGCAAACACCTCGACCGCCCAGTCCACGAACACACGCACCTTGGCATTCAGGTGGCGATTGGGCGGATACATCACGTGCAGCGGATGGCGCGGCGGTTGCCAATCCGGCAGCAGCTGCACCATGTCGCCGCGCGCCACGGCCTCGCGCACGAACCATGCAAAGGTCTGGCCAATGCCCAGCCCCGCTGCAAGCGCGTTCAGGTGGGCGGTACTTTCGTTGACGGCCACCACTGCTTCCATGTTCAGCTCGAGGGTATCATCGCCGCGCTGGAAACGCAGCGGAAAGACCTTGCCCGTCAGTGAAGAGAAATAGCCAACAATACGGTGTGCGTCCAGATCGCGCGGATGTGCCGGCCGCCCGTATTGTTCCAGGTAAGACACGTGGCAGCAGGTGATGAATTCCATTTCGCATAGCTTGCGCGCGATCAGCGTGGTGTCGGCCAGCGGCCCACCCCGGATGACGCAGTCGATCCCTTCGCTGATCAGGTCCGTTGGCCGGTCGCTCACGCCCAGCCGCAGCTCGATATCGGGATACGCCGCCTGGAACTGCGGCAGCGCCGGCAGCAGGATCTGGTTGGCCAGGATCGAGCCGATGTCGACGCGTAGTTTGCCGCCGGGCCTGGCTCGTGTCTGCCGCGCCGCGGCATCCATCTCTTCCAGATCGACGATCAGGCGCCGCGCGCGCTCGTAGTACTGGGCGCCTTCGGGCGTGACAGTGATCGAACGCGTGGTGCGGTGGATCAGCTTGGTACCGAGATGCTGTTCGAGGTCCTGGATCAGCTTGCTGGCGGTAGAGCGCGGCAGCGATAACTGGTCGGCGGCCTTGCCGAAAGTACCCGCCTCGGCGATGCGTACGAACATGCGCAATGCTAATAAATGATCCATTACTCCTCCGTTATGCGCCGATTATACATCCACATGAATAGTGATTCCACTATCGACCAATTTACACAGGTGGATGCACAAAATATACTGGACTCCATCAATTAACCCAACCAGGAGTCAGACCATGAGCAAGCTTCAAGGAAAAATTGCAGTCGTTACCGGAGGCACCAGCGGCATCGGACTGGCCACCGCCACTTTGTTTGCCGCCGAAGGCGCGCGCGTGTTCATTACCGGCCGCCGCCAGGCCGAACTGGACGCCGCTGCCGCCAGCATTCCGAATGCCACCGGCATACAGGCCGACTCGTCCAACAGCGCCGACCTGAAACGCCTGTTCGACACCATCAAGGAACAGGCTGGGCACATCGATGTGTTGTACGTCAACGCCGGCGGCGGTTCGATGGCGCCGTTGGGCGCCATTACCGAGGAACATATCGCCGATGCGTTCGACCGCAACGTCAAGGGTCTGATCTTCACCGTCCAGAATGCGCTGCCCCTTCTGGGCAAAGGCGCCTCGGTGGTGTTGACCAGCTCCACTGCCGGTGTGGTGGGCACCCCGGCCTTCAGCGTCTACAGCGCCAGCAAGGCTGCGGTGCGCAACCTGGCGCGCAGCTGGATCCTCGACCTGAAGGACCGCGCGGTGCGCATCAATGTCGTCAGTCCCGGCCCGGTCCGCACGCCCGGCCTGGTGGAACTGGCCGGGCCAGAAGCGGCCGCCCAGCAAGGACTGCTGGACATGCTGGCTGCGCAGGTGCCGCTGGGTCGCGTGGGCGAGCCGGAAGAAATCGCCAAGGCAGTTTTATTCCTCGCTTCCGATGATGCCAGCTTCGTCAACGGCGCCGAACTGTTTGTCGACGGCGGACTGGCGCAGGTATAAGCCATGAACCAGTTCCCCGTACCGGACACGGCGCGCCGCGCCACCCTGCGCGGCATGGGTGCCGCTGCGGCCGCCGGTGGCCTGGCCGGTTTGCTGCCGGCCGACGTACTGGCCAGTGTGCAAACCAGTGCCGTGGTCGCCCCCATCCGCTTCGAGCGCCCTGCCCCGCGTGCCGGCGTCCACCCATTCAAGGTCGCGGTGCCGCAAGCGGCACTGGACGATCTCCGCCTACGCCTGTCGTTAGCGCGCTGGCCCGAGCCGGAAACGGTGACAGACTGGTCGCAAGGCTTGCCATTACAACGCCTGCAGTCACTGGTGCACTACTGGCAGCACGGCTATGACTGGCGCCGTGCGGAGGCCGCACTGAATGCTTTGCCACAATTCAAGACCAGCATCGACGGTCTCGACATCCACTTCCTGCACGTGCGCTCGCGGCACCCGGACGCGCTGCCGATCGTGCTGACCCACGGCTGGCCAGGCTCGATTTTCGAATTCCTGAAGGTGATCGGCCCGCTGGTTGATCCCACTGCGCACGGCGGCAAGACTGAGGACGCGTTCCACGTGGTGATTCCTTCGCTGCCGGGCTACGGTTTTTCCGGCAAGCCGGCGGCCAGCGGCTGGGGCCTGCCACGCATTGCCCGCGCCTGGAGCGTGCTGATGGACCGGCTTGGCTACGGCAAATGGGTGGCGCAGGGCGGCGATTGGGGCGCGGGCGTCGCCACGTGGCTGGCCAGGCAGCACGCGCCAGGGCTGGCGGCCGTGCACTTGAACTTGCCGATCCTGTTTCCGCCGCCGCTAGACGGTGCGCCGGACCAGCAGGAACAGGCCGCCCTCGTGCAACTGGCGGCATTCGACAGCGCCCGCTCCGGCTATGCCAAGCTGCAGCGCACGCGCCCGCAGACCATCGGCTACGCACTGGCCGATTCGCCGGTGGCACAGGCCGCCTGGATCTACGAAAAGCTGGGCACCTGGACCGACAGCGGTAACGATCCGGAAGCCGTGCTGTCGCGTGATGAAATCCTCGACAACATCACGCTGTACTGGCTGACCGACAGCGGCGCCTCGTCGGCACGCCTGTACGCCGAGAGCTTCACCACCGATTTTTCCACCCAGAAGCTGGACCTGCCGGTCGCGGTCAGCATCTTCCCGGGTGAGCTGTACCACCCGCCGCGCAAGTGGGGCGAGCGCGTGTATTCCAGGCTGTATTACTGGAACGAGGCCGCGCGCGGCGGCCACTTTGCCGCGTTTGAGCAGCCGCTGCTGTTCACGGCCGAGTTGCGCAGCGCCTTCTCCACCATTCGTTGACCGCAGGAGCACATGATGCACACCTCACCCATCCAACCGGGTCGCCGCGCCCTGCTCACGGGCAAACTGCCGGCCATGACGTCACAGCCAGGCCTGGTGCTGCCGCCCGCCACCAGCGCCGTCACGCCCTTCCGGGTCGCAGTGCCACAAGCGCTGCTGGACGACTTGCAGCAACGTCTGGCATTGACGCGCTGGCCCGACCGCGAGACCGGTCCCGGCTGGTCGCAAGGCGTGCCGCTACAACGCATGCAGGATGTCGTGCGTTACTGGCAGCGGACCTACGACTGGCGCCGCGCCGAAGCAAAGCTGAACGCCTTCCCGCAATTTCGCACCGAGATCGACGGTCTCGGCATCCACTTCCTGCACGTGCGTTCAAAGCACGAGCATGCGCTGCCGCTGATACTCACCCACGGCTGGCCCGGCTCGGTGTTCGAATTCTTGAAAACCATCGGTCCGCTGGTGGACCCGACCGCGCATGGCGGCAAGGCAGAGCACGCGTTCCACGTGGTGGTGCCGTCGCTACCAGGCTTCGGCTTTTCCGACAGGCCGCGCAACAAAGGCTGGAACGTGGTGCGCATCGCCAAGGCCTGGGGCACGCTGATGGCGCGCCTGGGCTACACCCGCTGGGTGGCCCAAGGCGGCGACTGGGGCGCCGGCGTGACTACCGCACTCGGCCATGTCAAGCCGCAGGGCCTGGCCGGCATCCACCTGAACTGGCAATTCGTCTTCCCGGAAAAGATGCCGACCACCCTGTCGTCCGAGGAACAACGCGCGGTCGATGGCGTGAGCCACTTTCTCGGCAGCGAGTACGGATACTTCAATACCCAGTCCACCGTGCCGCAAACCGTCGGTGAAGTGCTCAGTTCCACACCCGCGGGCCAAGCGGCCTGGATCTATGAAAAATTCCAGGCCTGGAGCGACAACGGTGGCGACGTCGAGCGCGTGCTCACACGGGACGAGTTGCTCGACGATATTTCGCTGTACTGGCTGACCAACACCTCGGCGTCCTCGGCGCGTATTTATTGGGAGAACTCGCCGTCGAGTTTTTCCGGTGGCCGGCTCGATCTACCGGTTGCAGTCACGGTATTTCCGAAAGAAATATACAGGGCGCCGAGGTCGTGGGGCGAGGCGACTTACCCACAGCTGATCTACTGGAACGAAGTGGACCGCGGCGGCCACTTTGCCGCCTTCGAGCAACCGGCCCTGTTCGCTGCCGAACTCCGCGCCGCGTTTGCCACATTCCGCTGACAAACGCGCTGTCACCACCGACGAAAGGACTGCTCATGCGCAGCATCATTTATCACCAGTATGGCGAGCCGGCCGAGGTGCTTCAGGCCACCGAGGCGCCCGAGCTGCCGCCACCGGGCGTGGGCGAAGTGCTGATCCGCGTGGACAGCCGGGCCATCCACCCGGGCGACTTGCTGGGTATCCGCGGACGCTATCGCGCACCGGGCAACAGCTCACCGGTCGGGCCCGAAGGCGCGCGTCCGGGCTTCGAGGGCATGGGCGTGATCATCGCCACCGGTCCCGGCACCGAGGCGGCGCGTGACCTGGTGCCAGGCGCACGCGTCGCCTTTTTCCCGGCGCGCTGGGCCTGGAGCGACATGGTCCTGGCACCAGCCCGTTACGTCACCCGCGTACCAGACGACGTGCCCGATCAGGCTGCCGCGCAGCTCCACGTGGCGCCGCTGACGGCGGCCTTGTTGCTGCGTGCGGTGCAAGCGGCCGGCGCCATTGCAGGCGACGTCATTGCCTTGTCCGCCGCCGGTGGCCTGGTGGCGCGGTTAACGGCGGTGCTGCTGCAGGAGCGCGGCTACCGGCCGCTGGGAATCGTACGTTCGGCCGACGCGCTGCCGTTACTGGCGGCGCAATTGCCCGGCATGCAATGGATCAGTACGGACCAGGCCGATTGGGCCAGGCGCGCCGCTGCCCTTGCACCGGGAAGATCGATCAAGGTTGCACTCGACCCCGTGGGCGGCCAAGTGGCCAGCGCGCTTGCCGCGCTGCTGGCCGACGGCGGTACGCTGGTGTCGTACGGCGACCTGTCGGGACAGCCAATCGTCATCCCTGCACTGGCGTTCTCCACCCGCGACATCAGCATCAAGGGCATCTCGGTGGGCCGCTGGGCCGGCACGAGCGATGCCGCACGCGCGGCAGATATCGAGGTCGCACTCCACCTGGCCCGTACCGCACCTGCCGCCTTTGCGGCAGCCGCCGAGTACAGCCTGGGCGACGTGACGCTGGCGGTGGCCCATGCCGAGCGTCCCGGCAAGCATGGCACCGTCCTGCTGCGCCGTACCTGACCTGATACCGAAGGAGTTCGCCATGAAATTAACCCTGCATAACGCTGACTTCCGCGCGCTCGCGGTGCTGCTGCTATGCGCAGCAGGCGCGGCAACGCCGGTCCACGCCGGTTCGCCGGCGGAGGCAGAGAGCGCCTTTCTGGCGCAGAACGACCAGGCAATGACCCGCATGATGACGCAGATGACCATTCGCCCAAGCGGCGACGTGGACCGGGACTTCGTCGCCATGATGGTGCCGCATCACCAGGGCGCCATCGACATGGCGCAGGCCGTGCTGCGGTACGGGCGCAACGAGCAACTGCGCCGCATTGCCCAGGAAATCATCGTCGAGCAGCAGCAGGAAATCACCGCCATGCGCCTGGCGCTGGGGCAGCCGCTGCCGCCCGCGTACCCTGCGCCGACCGGCGGCACCCCCGCCCCTGCCGTGCCGGCACCGCCGGTAGTACCTGCACCCCCAACTCCTGCCCACCACGACATGCACATGTAAAGGATCATTATGCCTAAGCTGCAATTAACGACCATCATCGCCGCCGCCTCCATTATTACGCTCACCGCGTCCCCGGCGTGGGCCGGCCAGGCCCCCCTGTCCAGCGACAGCGCAGACGTCGCGGTCAGCCACCGCGATCGCGTGTACGCCGCTGAGCAGTTTTCAAATACGGTCTCCGTGATCGATCCCGCTGACAACAAGCTGCTCGGTGTGATCCGGCTGGGCGACCCTTCGCCGGGCAATTTCAGCCCCTTGTATCGCGGCCAAGTCCTGGTGCACGGCATGGGCTTTTCACCCGATCACAAGACCCTGGCCGTGGTCTCGATCGGTTCGAACTCGGTATCGTTCATCGACACCGCAACTAACACGGTCAAGCACACCACCTACGTCGGCCGCTCGCCGCACGAAGCGTTTTTCACTCCCGATGGCAAGCAGGTATGGGTGACGGTACGGGGCGAAAACTACGTATCCGTGATTGATGCCGCCACGTACGAGGAAACCAGCCGCGTCGTGTTGCCGAACGGGCCCGGCATGCAAATTTTCTCGCCGGATGGCAAATACGCCTACGTTTGCTCGTCCTTCGTTGCCGAAACCACCGTCGTGGCGTTGTCTAACCACAAGATTGTCGGCAAGGTTGCCCAAGACAGTCCATTCTGTCCGAACATCGCGGCTACGCCTGATGGCAAGCAGGTCTGGTTCACGCTCAAGGACGTGGGCCGCACTCAGGTGTTCGACGCGCGCCCGCCTTTCGCCCTGCTGAATACGCTCGACACTGGGCCAATCACCAACCACGTCAATCTCGTGCATAACGCCCATGGCGATTTTGCCTATGTCACGGTCGGCGGCCTGAACCAGGTGAAGGTATTCCGCACCGATAACTATGCCCAGGTGGCCACCATCGACGTAGGTAAGCTGCCGCACGGAATATGGCCGTCGGGCGACGGCAGCCGCGTCTACGTAGGACTGGAAAATGCTGACGCCATGGCGGCGATCGACACGCTGACCAACAAGGTCATTGCCACCATTCCGGTAGGCCAGGCACCACAGGCCGTGATGTACGTGCCGAACGCCGTACCGGCCGGCGAAGCCGGTCTGGCAAACCTGCAGCCATTGGGGGTCGCCGGCAGCACCACACACTTGACGTTGCGGGCCGCAGGCGCCCCTAGGTCAGTATCTGCACCAACCAGCGTCACGCTGTTCGATCAGGGGTTAACGCAAGTGTTGCAGGCGGCCGTGAGCGGCTTGTCGCCCAAACGCCCTTATGTCCTCGGGCTGGCCGACAATCCCCAGGGCAGCGGCAAGCTCGACACCCTGGCCACTTTCATGACCAACCCTGCCGGTTCGGCAATTGTGAATGCGATCGGGCAGATACGCGAGGTAGTGCAACCCGGTCAACCCGGTGCCCAGCGCTACTTGGTAATAGCACCTCAACAGGACGGCAAGGTTGGTCAGCCCGTTCAGCTACAACAGCTGTAGCATTCATGAACTCAGCGCCCCTTCCCCGTGCCACCCATCCTGGCCCGGCATCCGCATCGTCATGGCTGGCGGTGTTCTCGCTCGCGGTCAGTACTTTCACTTCGGTCACGACGGAATTTCTACCGATAGGCCTGTTGACGGATATTGCGGCGACTCTGCGGCTCAGTGAAGGCGAGGCAGGATTGATGGTAATGTTGCCCGGAGCAGTGGCCGCACTGACCGGTCCGGCCCTTTCGGTGGGTGCACGCCGACTTGATCGACGCACACTGCTGCTGGCATTGTCAGTGCTGCTCATCACCTCCAATCTGCTCGCGGCGGTGGCCCAGAACCTGCCCACGCTGCTGACGGCACGGGTATTACTCGGCATGGTCGTGGGAGGTTTCTGGACCTTCGCTCCCGGCGCAACTGCCTCCATGGTGCCGGCAGCCCAAGGTCCACGCGCCATATCGTATGTGCTGGCCGGCATTTCCGTAGCGACCGTGGCGGGCGTGCCCGCTGGCGCGTTGCTGGGCAACCTGGCTGGCTGGCGCAGCGCCTTCCTCGTAACAGCGGCGCTCGCCGCCGCAGTCTTGGTGCTGCAATTTAAAATCTTGCCATCGATTCCGGCAGCGCGCGCATTGCGACCAAAAGACTTGCTCTCACCGTTGCAAAGCCGCAGCGCGCGCAGAGTGCTGGCCGTCGCACTGCTGATGATGGCTGGCCACTTCATCGGCTACACCTACCTCACACCGGTACTGCAGCAGGTGTTCGGCATCGCGCCCGACGGCATCAGTGTGCTGCTGCTAATCTATGGTGCGGCGGGTCTTGGCGGCACGTTCCTCGGCGGGCAACTCGTAGTGCACAGTGTGAAGCGCACGTCGTTGATGGCGGCGCTTGCGATCAGCGGAGTGCTGTTTTTCGCGGCTCTCACCGGCGAAGGCAGGATCAGCGCTGCGATAGCGGCTTTTGTATGGGGCGGTGCGTTCGGTCTCGTGCCGGTGGCGATGACCACCTGGATGCAACGGGCATTGCGTGACACTCAGGAAGCCGGACAGGCGCTGCTGGTTACTTTCTTTCAGGCCGCAATCGCTGCAGGGGCATTCATCGGAGGTTACACGGTCGATGCCTTCAGTATCACCAGCGCGCTTATGCTGGGCGGGACTTTGGCTTTGCTGGCAGCGCTGGTGGTCGCAGTGAGTGACGATCTAAGGTCAATCGACTAGCTCTGTGAATCGCCACGAGTTTGCTAGACTTCCGCAAGCCTTTCAAACGACCGTTTTTAAAAATTGACCGGCGATGCCCTCTCGTTGAAACCTGTCCTAGAGCAAAAAAGTGGTAGCGCCATCTCGCCGACGTGAGATGGCTCGCTGGTACGTTGATGCTGGCCGAGCGACCATTCAGAACGCTAGCCTGGCATTCGGCATCAGCCAGACCTGTTTTCGCTACCAGGCCAAGCGCCATTCTGAAAATGAAGTAATCGCCGACTGGTTGGTGCGTCTGACGAACAATCAGCGCAACTGGGGCTTCGGCCTGTGCTTTCTTTACCTGCGCAACGTGAAAGGCTTCAAATGGAACCACAAGCGCGTCTACCGTATCTATCGCGAGCTGGAGCTGAACCTGCGCATCAAACCGCGCCAGCGCCTGGTACGTGAGAAGCCATTGCCACTTGCGGTACCCACGGCGATCAATCAGACCTGGTCGATGGATTTCATGCACGACCAACTGGCCGATGGACGCAGCATTCGCCTATTCAACGTCATCGACGATTTCAACCGCGAAGGCTTGATCATCGATGTCGATTTCTCGCTGCCGTCGGAACGTATCGTCCGGTCGCTGAACCAGCTGATCGAATGGCGCGGCAAGCCGCGCGTGATCCGGTGCGACAACGGTCCCGAATACATCAGCGAGACGACCAAGACTTGGGCCGCCAAGCACGGCATCGAGATCGCGTTCATCCAACCGGGCCAACCGCAGCAGAACGCCTATGTCGAGCGCTATAACCGCACCGTACGCTATGACTGACTGGCGCATCACCTGTTCGATTCCTTGGACGAGATCCAGGACTTTGCCACGCGCTGGTTACGGACATACAATCACGACCGGCCACACATGGCACTTGACGGCATCACGCCAATTCAGAGATTGGCCCTCGCCGCATAGCCTCTACTTCTGGTGCGCATCATTAATGGGGGGATTACCCCACGAACTGGCCGGCCAGGATTATCACCTCAAGAAAAATTGGAACTTTGGAATCGATGGAAGGATGGTCAGTCGCTAAGTGAGATTGGTCGTGCGCTCGGCAAGCATGCCGGCTCCATTCATACTGTCCTTGCCGCTAAGGGCGGAATAATGCCGAGGATACGGGCCCGAAGAGCCAACGCGCTGACTTGTACTGAACGCG
>Ga0308163_10002718_pt1 | contig 15680 bp, 10 predicted proteins | sample PhyTR1_FD_201037 | JGI IMG/M metagenome (GOLD analysis project Ga0308163, IMG submission 201037) | Phyllosphere microbial communities from UC Gill Tract Community Farm, Albany, California, United States - DLSLT.R1 | ecosystem: Host-associated > Plants > Phyllosphere > Unclassified | place: USA...
CCGTCCATCTGGGCGGCACCGGTGATCATGTTTTTGATGTAGTCGGCGTGGCCTGGGCAGTCAACGTGTGCGTAGTGACGGGCAGCGGTTTCGTACTCGACGTGCGCGGTGTTGATGGTGATGCCGCGTGCTTTTTCTTCCGGCGCCGCATCGATCTGGTCGTATGCTTTAGCTTCGCCGCCGAATTTCTTCGACAGAACGGTTGCGATCGCAGCGGTCAGGGTGGTCTTGCCGTGGTCGACGTGGCCGATGGTGCCGACGTTGACGTGCGGCTTGGTCCGTTCGAATTTACCTTTTGCCATTTTAGACTCCTAACGATTTGGTGTGATTGCCCGGGCTCGCGCCCGACTGTCTGTGAATACTGCTGAATTTTCTGCTGAATTTTTACTGCGGTGCCGCTCTCTCGCGGCGTGCTGCGTATTACTTATGCTGATACTGCGAATTCTGGTGCCCTTTACGTGGATTGAACACGTGGCCTCTCCCTTACCAAGGGAGTGCTCTACCACTGAGCTAAAAGGGCTGATGGGGTACTGCTATTTGATGCCCTGCCTGCGCATCTGCATTGCAACAACACTGGAGCGGGTGAAGGGAATCGAACCCTCGTCGTAAGCTTGGAAGGCTTCTGCTCTACCATTGAGCTACACCCGCGAGGTATCGTTCATTTCACTTTTGCTACTCAGTCTCACCGCAACAACTTGGTGGAGGGGGCTGGATTCGAACCAGCGTACTCATAGAGAACAGATTTACAGTCTGTCGCCTTTAACCACTCGGCCACCCCTCCGCGAGGAACCGCAGAGTATGAAGCAATTACTTTGACCTGTCAACCCTCCAATTTCGCTTGGAGCGCGATATTTTGCGTTCCTGAGGATGAACCGTCTGCTTCGGGGCGAGATTTTAACTGGACCGCGTGCAAAAGTGCAAGTGTTGTTTTTACGTCGAATGATTTCCTATACAATCGGTCGCAGATCGGTGCGCCGGTCGACCCGCTTTCGACGATTTCAACCGACCCACCACGCGACCCGGGAGCACCGCAGTTGAACACCATGCAGCTGTATTCTCCCCGCCAGAGCTGGCGTTACTTGGCGCTGGCCAACCTGGCGCTGCTGGCCGCCTATCTGATCGCCGGCCGCTTCGGCCTGATGCTGGCCTTGCCGCCGGGCTACGCGTCCCCGATCTTCCTGCCCGCCGGCATCGCGCTGGCCGCCTGCGCGGTCGGCGGCATGCGGCTGCTGCCGGCCGTCGCGCTCGGCGCGTTGTGCGTCAACCTGTCGGCGTATTGGCAGGGCTTGGGCGGGGTCACCACGCCAGCCCTGCTGGGCGCGCTGTCGGTTGGCGCCGGCGCCACCCTGCAAGCCTGGGTCGGCGCCAGCCTGTTCCGCCGCCACATCGATCCGGCCATCGGCTCCGGGCGCGACGTGGTGCGCTTCATCCTGCTGGCCATCAGCGTCACCGTCATCAGCTGCACCGTCTCGCTGTCAGGCATGCTGCTGGCCGGCGCGCTGCGCTGGGACGGCCTGGTGGGCGACTGGCTGGCCTGGTGGATGGGCGACACCATCGGCGTGCTGCTGGGCGCGCCGATGACGTGGATCGCGATCGGCCGCCCGCGCGCGCTGTGGGAGCGCCGCCGCCTGCTGGTCGGCCTGCCGCTGGTGCTGTCGGCCGCCGCCTTCATCGCCATTTACGTGCAGGCCGATAAATGGGAAAGCAACCAGCAGCTGCAAACCTTCCGCCTCAAGGCGCAGCAGACCGGCGACCTGCTGCAAGCGCAGTTCAGCGAACACGAACGCTTCATCTACGCCATGGCCAAGGCGCTCAACGATCCGAGCCGCACCTTGGGCGCGGACGACTTCAGCAACCTGGCCCACGGCTACCTCGACCAGCGCCCCGAGCTGCTGTCGATGGGCTGGCTGGTGCCGGTGGCCGGCGCCGACCGCGCCGCCTTCGAGGCCTGGGCGCACCAGCATGTGGCGCCCTCCTTCGGCATCCGCGAGCGCTCGCTAGCGGGCGCGCTGCGCGTGGCGGGCCAGCGCGCGCAGTACTTCCCGGTCACCTTTGTCGAACCTGCCGAAGCACGCGCGTATGTTGGCATGGACTTCCTGTCCGAGGACCAGCGCCGCGCCGCGCTGGAACGGGCGATCCAGTCGGGTCAACCGACGGCGACGGCCCCGCTGCAGTTCGCGCGCGCCCTGCCCGGCAACGGCGTGCTGCTGCTGCAAACGGTGTATCCCAACAGTGCCCAGCACCGGCCGGTCGGCGCGCTGCTGATCGCGCTGCAGTTCGACGCCTACCTCGATCAGGCGCTCAAGCGATCCGAATTCGAGCACTTCCTGGTGCGCTTCGAGGACATGGACGACGAGACGCCGGGCCGCACGCTGCGCGACACCCTGCAGCGCACGCCGGCCGACGGCGACTTCCAGCACCAGCTGCACTTCGGCGGCCGCATCTACGAGCTGACCTTGGCGCCGACGGCGGCGTATCTGCAGCAGCAGCGCGGCTGGCAAAGCTGGACGGTGCTGACCTGCGGCCTGCTGCTGACAGGCTTGCTGGGCACCTTGATGCTGCTGATCAGCGGCGAGCGCGCGCGCATCCAGGCGCAGGTCAAGGACAGCACGGCGCGCCTGCGCGAACGCGAAGCGAGGCTGCAGGCGATCCTCAACAAGGCCGCCGACGCCATCCTCACCATCGACGGCGACGGCCTGCTGATGTCGGCCAACGCCGCCGCCGGGCGCCTGTTCGGCTACACGCCCGAGCAGATGACGCGCCTGCGGCTCGAGCGCCTGGTGCCGGTCGGCGTCGGCGAAGCCGATGGCCTCGACGCGGCCGGTCTGCTGCGCATGATCGCCTGCGGCGTCACGCACGACTACACCCTGACCGGCTGGCGCAGCGACGGCAGCGAGTTCCCGCTGGCGATCTCGGTGAGCGAGGTCGAGCTGCCCGACGAGCACCTGTTCGTCGCCATCCTGCACGACCTCACCGAGCAGCGCATGGCGCAGGAGCGCATCCACCGCCTGGCCCACCACGACACCTTGACGGGCCTGGACAACCGCCTGTCGCTCAACCTGCGCCTGGAGCAGCTGCTGGCGCAGACGCGCCGCGCGCACGGCGCGGCGGCGGTGCTGTTCATCGACCTCGATCACTTCAAGAAAATCAACGACACCCACGGCCACCAGACCGGCGACCTGCTGCTGGTGGCGGTGGCCGAACGCCTGCGCGAGCTGCTGCGCGAGGTCGATATCATCGCCCGTCTCGGCGGCGACGAATTCATCGTCGTCGCCTCCGGCGCGGTCACGCCGGACGACATCACCCACGTCGCCGTGCGCATCGTCGACTCGCTCACCGCGCCGTACGACCTGCAGGGCAAGACCATCCACAGCGGCGCCAGCGTGGGCGTGGCGATGTTCCCGTCCGACGGCGACGACGGCAGCACCCTGATGCGCCACGCCGACACCGCGATGTACGCCGCCAAGAGCCAGGGACGGGGCAACTTCCAGTTCTTCTCGGCCGAGATGAACGTCGCCACCCACGAGCGGCTGATGCTGGAGAACCGCCTGTGGCAGGCGCTCGAGCAGGAGGAGTTCGAGCTGTATCTGCAGCCGCAGGTGGAGCTGGCCACGCAGCGCGTGATCGGCGCCGAGGCGCTGCTGCGCTGGCACCATCCGGAGCTGGGCATGGTGGGGCCGGACCGCTTCATCCCGATCGCCGAGGAGTCGGGCCTGATCCTGCCGCTGGGCGACTGGGTGCTCAAGCGCGCCACCGGCCTGCTGGCGTCGTGGCGCGGCACGCCGCTGGCGCATCTGCGGCTGGCCGTCAACCTGTCGGCGCGCCAGTGCCACGGCGCCAGCCTGCTGCCGCACCTGGACCATCTGCTGGCCAGCCAGGGCATCGATCCGGCGCTGCTGGAACTGGAGATCACCGAGTCGGCGGCGATGCAGGACCCGGAGCGCAGCCGCGCGCTGCTGGTTGAATTGCGTTCGCGCGGCATCAAGGTGGCGATCGACGATTTCGGCACCGGCTACTCGTCGCTCAGTTATCTGAAGTTGTTCGAGATCGACCGCATCAAGATCGACCGCGGCTTCGTGAAGGATATCGAGACCGATCCGGACGACGCGGTGATTGTCGCCGCCACCATCGCGCTGGCCCACTCGCTGGGACTGGGCGTGGTGGCCGAAGGCGTGGAGACCGAGGCGCAGCGCGACTTCCTGCGGTCCAAGCAGTGCGACGAAGCGCAGGGCTATTTGTTCGCGCGGCCGATGCCGGCGGCCAGCTTCGAGGCGATGGTGGGAAATGCGCCATCCAACCCCACCCGCGTTGAACGTACGGCACGCGTCGCCACTTAGGGGTCGTACCCTACAGGGTACGACCCCGTATGGGGGTGCGGGTTTATCGCCGCGCGAACATCAATCCGGCGTGCGGCCGATGGTCGGATCGCGCTCGATCAGCTCCAGCAGCGACGCCACCACCTCCGGATCGAACTGCTTGCCGGCGCGCTCGGTGATATAGGCCATCACCTCGGTGTGCGGCCACGGTTCCTTGTACGGCCGCTCGTGCAGCAGCGAATCGAACACGTCGACCACGGCGACGATGCGCGCGGCGACCGGTATCGCGGTGCCCTTGAGCTGGTTCGGATAGCCGTTGCCGTCGAAATGCTCGTGATGGCCGCCGGCGATGGCGGCGCCGTAGGTCAGGTAGCTGACGCCGTCGACCATGCCGGCGGCGCGCTCCAGGATCGAACGTCCCACCGCCGCGTGGGTCTGCATCTCGGCGCGCTCCTCGGGCGTGTGCGCACCCGGCTTGAGCAGGATGTGGTCCGGCGTGGCGACCTTGCCGACATCGTGCAGGATGCTCGCCAGCCCGATCATCTCGAGCAGCTGCGGCGTGATCTCGTCGGGGTAGGAGCCTCGTTCGGCCAGCCGCGCGGCCAGCGACGACGACAGCTGCTGCACGCGCCGCACATGGCCGCCGGTGCCGCTGTCGCGGAACTCGGCCAGGTCGGCCAGCGCCACCACGGTGGCCTCCTGCGCATTGCGCAACTGGCCGTACATGTACAGGTTGTCGAAGGCCGCCGCGATCCGCTGGCAGAACACCTCCAGCAGGTCGCGCTGGATCTGCGCCAGGGGCCATGGCGGCGTGACCGAGATGGCCACCTCGCGGTTTTCCCGCGTGTGGATGAACAGCACATTGGCCGGATGATCGAACTGGCTTTTCTTTTCGGCGAAGGCCTTGGCGATGGTCGGCCATAGCGGATGGCCGGTCGGCATCAGCTCCGACTCGCTCAATTGCGCGTAGCCGCCGGTGGCCGCCACCACGCTGGTGACGCCGGTGTCGCCCTGCATCAGGCATAGCACGCCGTCGGAGCCGACGTCGAGGATCGCGCTGACCTGATTGAGCACGCCGGAGGCGAATTCGCGCAGCGAATGGATCTGGTACAGATTGGTGGCCCCGGCCAGTATTTTGCCCAGGCCGATGCGGCTGCGCTCAAGCATGTTGAGGCTCTCGTACGCGCGCAGCGCCGAGATCACGGTGGTAAACAGCTTCTGCGTGGTCAGCTCGGTCTTGGCCTTGTAGTCGTTGATGTCGTATTCGATGATGACACGCTGCTCGGGCGCCTGGCCCGGCTGGCCGGTGCGCAGCACCACGCGCACGATGGCGTTGTGCAGTTCCTCGCGGATGCGGCGCGCCAGTATCAGGCCGGCGTCGTCGGTCTCCATCACCACGTCGAGCAGCACCAGCGCGATGTCGGGCGTGTCGCGCAGGATGTCGAACGCTTCGCGTCCGCTGTAGGCGGAGAACAGTTCCAGCTCGCGGCCCTTGAAGCTGACATTACGCAGCGCCAGCCGGGTGACGGCGTGGACGTCGACATCGTCGTCGACGATCAGCACGCGCCATTGGCGCTGTTCGGGAGCGCCCGCGCCCTCCGGCGGCGGTGATTCCTCGTCTTCCTCGATCAGCCAGTCGTCGTCCGAGGCGGTTGGATCTGTCATACAAAAATCTCCTGGAGGGTGCGGCGTCCGGCCGCGCCGTATGCCTTCGCTGAGGCTAGCATAATCAGATTCCCCCCCTGTGACAAGCTCCATTGGAAGCGATAGCAACAGCGCGCCGAATTTTACGAAATAGCGCTTTTCCAACGCTCGTCACGGCGCCCCGACTCTGATACTCTTATGAGGCCATCGACACCGGTGGATCAACATTTCAAGGAATACAAGGACCATCGCCATGCAAGAAAACGCATCCGATATCGCCGGCAGGGAGTTCCTCGCTTTCACGCTCGGTTCCGAGGAATACGGCATCGACATCCTCAAGGTGCAGGAGATCCGCGGCTACGAGGCCGTCACCCGCATCGCCAACGCCCCGGAGTTCATCAAGGGCGTCATCAACCTGCGCGGCATCATCATTCCAGTGGTGGACATGCGCATCAAGTTCAACCTGGGCGAGCCGGTGTACGACCAGTTCACCGTCGTCATCATCCTCAACATCAATGGCCGCGTGGTCGGCATGGTGGTCGATTCGGTGTCCGACGTGACCACGCTGACGCCCGAGCAGGTCAAGCCGGCGCCGGAGATGGGCACCGCCTTCAGCTCCGACTACCTGATCGGCCTGGGGACCATCGACGACCGCATGCTCATCCTGGTCAACATCGACAGACTGATGTCGAGCGAGGAAATGGGCTTGATGGAGACGGTGGCCAGCTAATTGCTGATCGGCGGGGTGTTCGCGCCGGTACCGGCAGCGGCGGTGCGGCTGGGCGCCGTGCCGGCGCCGGGACCGGAGCCCGAGCAGCCGCCGCGGCCGGCGCCGGGGTCGAGGTTCTGGTAGCGGATCTCGTACTTGCCATTCGATAGTTTGTCGACCATCAGCTTGTCGTGCGCCTGCACGTAGGCGTAGCGCACGTTGGCGCGCCGCTCGACATCGTAGACCTTGATGAACACCGCCGAGGCGTTGTTGGCATTGTCGAGCATCAGCTGGATGTCGTCGCCGCGATTGCCGATGGTGAAACCTTCGATATAGCCGGAGTTGGCCGGCCACGGTTCGCCGTTGGGCGCGACCAGGGTCTGGCTGTCGGTGTCGCAATCGGGCGTAACGCCCGGCAGCACGATCTGCGACATCGCCAACACCTTGACCGGGGCGCCCTTGGGCGCCGGCGAGGTGTCGGCGTCGGGGGAGAACGGCCGGTGGCCGGCCCAGTCGTCGGGTTCGCGCTCGCGCGGTTCGGCCTTGGCGGCGCGTTGCGCCTCCGCCTTGGCGCCGCTGCGCACCTTGCCGCCCAGGGCCGCCTCCAGCAACGCCGACTCGGACGCCATCGTCCCGCCGATCCAGCCCACCACCAGGCAGCCGGCAAGCGCGGCCCACCACTTCCATTTGCGCAGCGGCGCCGGCAACGGTTGCGGCTCGTCGACCGGCTCGGGATTCCAGCGGTCGGCGTCGTGGCGGTGCTTGTCGGCGCCGCGCCCGTCCTCGTTGCGGGTGCTCTCGAGCCACTCGATCTCCCACTCCTCGGCGGCGATCCACTCGTCGTGCTCGCGGCGGCGCTGGGTGTCGGACAAGGTGTCGTAGGCGCCATTGAGAATGGCCATGATGCGCGCAGCCTTTTCATCACCGGGATTTTTATCCGGGTGATATTTTTGGCTGAGGGCCTTGTAGGCGGCACGTATGACTTCCTGAGGCGCCATGCGCGACACTTTCAGGTTGTCATAGTGAGTGTGTATCTTTCCCATTGTTCCTAAGGCGTTAAATCGACGCTCGATCTTCCATCATAGCCGATCTTCGCCCGCCCATCCCACCGTTGAGGCGGCGAATGCCTTTGCTTTTCCAGCTATTGTGCCATTTTATCTACAAACGATGACTACGGTCATGCATTGTGATGGCTTCAGGCAACGATACGTTCTTTCCTATCACCAAGACTTTAAACAATTCGCCCATCTCCGCCGGCGACAGCAGTTTTTGCACGGCGCCCGCCTGCGGCAGATAATTGAGGGTGTCGGATGGGTCGGTGCGCAGCAGCAGATCGCCGATGCCGGCGCCGATCAGGAAGGTGGCCTGGTTCAGATAGGCCAGCACGCCGGCGCCGGCGTCCTGCGCCGCCAGCGCCATCGCCGTGAAATCGACGTGGGCGGTGATGTCCTGCAGCCCCGGATAATAGAACGGGTCCGGATGCGCGTGGTGGCGGTAGTGGCACATCAGCGTGCCGGTGGCGCGCAGGCCCAGATAATATTCGTGCGCCGGGAAGCCGTAGTCGAACAGGAAGGCGGCGTTGGCGCCGCCGTCGCGCAGCATGCGCGCCAGGGTGGCCATGAAGCCGCAGGCGACGCCGTGCACCTCGGTGACGTAACCGACCGGCAGTTCGGCGTGGTCGACGATCTGGCGTTCGATCTGCGCCAGCAGCGCGTCGCCGGCCGGCGCCTCCTGCCAGTCGAAGCGGCCGTCGCGCACCGTCACGCGCAGCTCCTGCCAGCCTTCCGGATGCTTGGTGACCAGGTGGACCGGCATCGCGTCAAGCACCTCGTTGCCGAAGACGACGCCGTCGAAGGCGTCCGGAAGCGCGTCGAGCCACTCCACCTGCGGGAAATCGCGCAGCCGCTCGCGCTGGCGCGCGCGCAGTTCGCCGGACAGCTCGACGATGAAATAGCGCTCGACGGCGACGCCGTCGGTGGCCATCGCGGTCAGGATGTCGAACGCCAGCTTGCCGGTGCCGGCGCCGAATTCGAGGATGCGCGGCGCGCTTTGGGCGATAATAGCGGCTGCGACACGCGCCAGCGCGGCGCCGAACAGCGGCGTCAGTTCCGGTGCGGTTGTAAAATCGCCATCTTTACCCAGCTTGGCGGAGCCGCCGCTGTAGTAGCCCAGATCGGGCGCGTACAGGGCCAGCTCCATGAAGCGGGCGAAGGAAATCGCGCCGTCATTGCGTTCGATGTCGGCGGCGATCAGGTTCTGCAGGGCGTGGGACGCGGCCAGCGCGTCGCTAGAAGGTACGGGTAGGGACATACCGGCATTGTAGCGAATCGGGGCTTAACCCGCACGGCCATGCGGGGTCGTACCCCGTACGGGGTACGACCCCTAAGTGGCGACGCCGGCGCATCGGCAAAGGCGTATCGGGTTTGGGCGGCGCTCGCTCCACTCAACAATTTTTGAACATCGACTATGACAACCACGCAGCATCCCCCCACCCAGGCCGCGCCAGCGACCGTCCGCGTCGCCCTCGTGACCGGTGCCGGGCGCCGCATCGGCCGCGCCATCGCGCTCGGCCTGGCGCGCGCCGGCTGGGACGTGGCGGTGCACTACCGCGCCTCGGAGGACGAGGCGCGCCAGGTGGCGGCGGAAATCGTCGCGCTGGGCCGGCGCGCCGTCACGCTGCAATGCGACCTGTCGGACGAAGCGGCCGTGCGCGAACTGCTGCCGCGCGCCATCGCCGCCCTGGGCCCGGTGCGCTGCGTGGTCAACAACGCCTCGCTGTTCGACTACGACAGCGCAGCCGACTTCACCGCCGCCCGGCTCGACGCCCACATGCGCGCCAACGTCGCCGCGCCGATCCTGCTGTCGCAGGCGCTGCACGCGGCAACCGTCGATAGCGGCGGCGAGCCGGCCGCCGTCATCAATCTGCTCGACCAGAAACTGTACAATCTCAATCCTGATTTTTTGTCGTACACCTTGTCCAAGGCCGCGCTGCACACCGCCACCACGATGCTGGCGCAGCAGCTGGCGCCGGCGGTGCGGGTGGTCGGCATCGCGCCCGGCATCACGATGGTGTCCGGCGACCAGACCGAAGCCGGTTTCGCCAACGCGCACCAGCAAACCCCGCTGGGCCGCTCCAGCACTCCCGAGGACATCGCCGACAGCGTGGTCTACGCCGCCTCGGCGCGCGCCATGACCGGCACCACCTTGCTGGTCGACGGCGGCCAGCACCTGATGCCGCTGCCGCGCGACGTCATGTTCCTCGCCAAGTGAATTAGTAGAATTTAAATCGAAAGAAGGTAATCCCATGTTGTCCGCCCTGTCCCACCCGAGTCTGACCGACTGCCGCCGCCTGTTCCTGCGCAATTACGAAGTGCTGATCAACATCGGCGTGTACGAATTCGAAAAGAAGGGCGAGCAGCGGCTGCTGATCAATGTCGACCTGTACATCCCGCTGTCGGTGTCGACGCCGACCCACGACCAGCTGGACGAGGTGGTCGACTATGACTTCATCCGCGACACCATCGCCAAGCTGATGGCGCGCGGCCACGTGCAACTGCAGGAAAGCCTGTGCGACGACATCGTGCGCGCGATGCTGGAGCACCCGCGCGTGCGCGCCGCCCGCGTCTCGACGATGAAGCCGGACGTGTATCCGGACTGCGAAGGCGTCGGCGTCGAAGTATTCAAGATCAAGGAAAACGTCTGATATGAACGCCCCACTGCATCTCCCGCAAGAGCTCCACGCGCCGGCCGCCACGCCGGAGCGCGACCCGACCGATTCGCGCCGCTTCGAGCTGCTGCAAAAGAAGCTGCGCACGCAGACCGGCAAGGCGATCGTCGACTTCGACATGATCACCGAGGGCGACCTGGTGATGGTCTGTATGTCCGGCGGCAAGGACAGCTACACGATGCTCGACATCCTGATGCATCTGCGTAAAATCGCACCGGTCAAGTTCGACCTGATCGCGGTCAACCTCGATCAGAAGCAGCCGGGCTTCCCGGAGCATGTGCTGCCGGAGTATTTCGAAAAGATCGGCGTGCCGTACAAGATCGTCGAGCAGGACACCTACAGCATCGTCACCGAAAAAATCGAGCCGGGCAAGACCACCTGCTCGCTGTGCTCGCGCCTGCGCCGGGGCATTTTGTACCGCACGGCCAAGGAGCTGGGCGCGACCAAGATCGCGCTGGGCCACCACCAGGGCGACATCCTCGAGACCTTCCTGCTCAATATGTTCTACGGCGGCACCATCAAGACCATGCCGGCCAAGCTGACCGCCGACGACGGCGAGAACGTGGTGATCCGGCCGCTGGCCTACTGCCGCGAGCAGGACATCGAAAAATACGCCGGCAAGATGGGCTTCCCCATCATCCCGTGCAACCTGTGCGGCTCGCAGCCTAATTTGCAGCGCCAGGCGATGAAGGAAATGCTGGCGACGTGGCAGCAGAAAAATCCGCTGTGGATCAAGAGCATGTTCACCGCGATGGGCAACATCAAACCGTCGCACATGATGGACCGTGGCCTGTTCGACTTCAGCAAAAACGAAATGCGCGAAGCCGAAGGCGCCTTCACCGGCGACATCCTGTTCGACAAGGACGAGAGCATCACGCTCGACGGCGTCAACGGCGCGTTCGCGATCCAACGCAAGGGTTGAAAACCCAGGCCGGCGCCCACGCCATGGGGTCGGACCCTGTCGGGGTCCGACCCCGCCCTGTCGTGCGGGTTGGCGGCCACCCGACCCGCATCCGTACTTAAAACTTCTGCGCCGTGCGCATCACCGGATAGAGGTTGAAGCGCTCGTCCCACGACGAGTGCCGGCGGGCGAAGAACTCCAGGCGCGCCTCCTGGCTCTTGTTGAACTCCGCGTCGGTGTCGAGCTTTTTCTGGAACTCGGCGCGCAGCGCGGGATCGGCTTGCAGCTGCTCACGCGCGACATCCTCGGCCACATACTCCTCCATGTACTCCTTGCGCTCGAAGGCGTTATTGAACTCGCCCCAGGCCAGCAGCGAATCGGCGCCGCGCGGCTCGAGCATCGTCATCACCAGGCGCGCCTTCGGCTGCGCGATCGGCACGAATAGCGCACCCTTGGCGACGCTGCGCCGCTCGCGGCCCCAGTCGCCTTCCACCGCCAGCGACTGCCGGCCTTCGAACGACTGCGCGCCGAATTTGGTTTTGCTGGCGCGGAAGGTCTCCACCTCCGCCGCCATCTGGTCCGCGCCGAGCACCTTGAATGTGATGCCGTGCTGTTTCAGCTTGGCGGCCACCCTCGGGGCGTCGGCCAGCGGCACCAGATAGCCGCCCTTCGGCGCGGCCACCCGCAGATCGGGCACGATCTCGTCGCGCAGCGGCACGGTCCACACCTGCGGCTTGGTTTCGTCATAGTGCGTCATCAGGCCGCCGGACACCTCCGAATGGGCGCGGGTGTACTCGTAACCGGGGAACTGGATGGTCTTGGCGTTAAAGGTGGTGCGATAGCTGAGCGGCACTTCGGCGCCGGCCAGCATTGCCGCGCGCGCGTCCGCCTCGCGCGCCGTCTTCAGCCACTGCTGGCCGTGCGCGCCGACTTGCGACAGCAGCGAGACGATGGTGTTGTGCGTGATGCGCACGCGGGTCGGATAGTCCTTCCACGAATGCGTTTCGACCAGCATCGCGAAACGGTTACGCATCGGGAAGTAGCCGGTCGAAAAACGCGGCGAGGGCATGCTGTCGACAAAGCCGGAGGTCGGGTCGTCGTTGACCGCGAACGAGATGTAGTACGGCTTCGGGTCCGAGCCCTGCGCCGTCAGGTCCGCCATCACCGCCGTTCGCAGCGCCAGGCCGGCCTGTTTGAGCTCTTCGTCGCCGCCGTGCACCGGTTCGACCTGGATCGAGACGTCCGGCTGGAACTTGGCGCCGTCGGTCACGTGCAGGTCGATGTAGGCCAGCGGATCCCAGGCGTTCACCAGCGCCAGCATGGATTGCGTCTCCGGCGCGTCGGCTTTGACGTAGTCGCGATTGAGGTTGTAGTTTTGCGCCGTCGTGCGCCAACCCATTTCGACCGGGCCGCGCTGGTTGGGCCGGTTCCACTTGCCGAAGCGCTCATGGCCGTCGACGTTGAACACGGGGACGAACAGCAGCACCTGTTTATCCAGCGCGCCGGGGGCAACCTTGTTCTCCAACGCCTCGCGCAACGCCAGGAAGCCGGCGTCCTTGCCGTCGATTTCGCCGGCGTGGATGCCGCCCTGCACCAGCAGCACCGGCAGGCCGCGCTTTTTCGCCTGCTCGGAGGTCAGCGCACCGGTACGCGAGACGGCCAGCGCCAGCATCGGGCGTCCTTCCGGTGTGCGGCCGAACTCGAAGCACCGCACCTGTTTCGGATAAGCCTTCTGGAAACGCGCGCACAGGTCCACCACCTCGTCGTAACGGCCGGTGTTCTGGAAGCCGGATCGCTCGGCAATGGTGCTCAGGGCGGACGACGGCGCGGCCGCCAGCGTGGGGGCGGAGGTGGCGACTGCGGAGGTGGCAAAGGCAAGCAGTATGGCGGAACGAATCATGGACAGGTTTCCAGCGTGGGGTTGATCGACCGGTGCCTGCGCCGGCACCGGATACGCTGGAAATTATAGTCGGCTTTGCGCGCTAGCGATTGCGGATCGCTATTTCCCTCGCTGCCGGGCGGACCAGCGTCATGGCGCCGGAGGCGGGGCTCGAACCGGAGCGCGACCGGTTGAACATCGGCTGCGCCGGGCAGATACCACTCTCGCGGTAACTGAGCGCGGTCGACAGCAACCGCTCGGAGGTGTCGCCCAGCGCGCGATCGAGATCGTCGTCGGCCCGGCAGGTCGGCTGGAAGCCGTCGGCATAGTCGCCGAAGCCCTTGTGATTCGTGCCCTGCATCTGGATCGCGAAATAAGTGGTGCCGCAGTTATCCGCCGGCAGGAAGCCGTACGGCTTGCCGCAGGTTTCGCCGCCGATCAGATTGACCTCCACGTCGATGCCGCGCAAGCCGTTGATCACCGCTTCACTGGCCGAACAGGTGCCCGGCGTGGTCAGGATGGTGACGCGCTTGAGGCCCAGATACGGCAGCGTGCTGCCGCCCGGCAGCTGCGACGACTTGAAGCCATAGGCCTTGGTGCGGAACATGTCCGGCGGCTGCGGCGTCGTCTTGTCGTTGTACTGCGTTTGCTCGAAGATCTTGCCGCTGGTGGCGGCCGGTCCGGCGATCATGTAGGCCAGCTCGTTGGCCACGGCCAGGTAGCCGCCGCCGTTGTAACGCATGTCGAGCACCAGGTCGACGATGTTGGCAGACTTGAACGTGCCGATCGCCTTCGCCAGTTCGCTTTCGGACAGCTGGTTGTGGTCATCGAACTGCAGGTAGCCGACCTTGCCGGTCGGCGTGTCGATGGTTTTGACGTTTTGCACCGGCGGACTGCTTACCTGCGCGGCCGCCAGGCTGGCCGTCAGCGGAACACCGGCGCGCGTGAGCACCAGCGTGTGCCGCTCGCCGGCGGTGGCCGGAAACAGGCCGGCGTTGAGCCGCGCGACGCCGTCGCTGGTGTTGTCGGTGAGCGCGACGCCATCGACGGACGAGAGGAAGTCGCCGCGGCGCAGGCCGGCCAGTGCGGCGGGCGACGCCGGCGCCACCATGGCCACGGTCCATACACGCGGCGCTGCCGGGTCGGCGTTGCGCGCCCACGTTACCCCGTAGCCGACCTCCGTACCGGAACTGGACAACCCTTCCCAGACCTCGGTCGCATACGTGAAGTGGAAACGGTCCTTCAGGCGGCCGGAAGCGGTGGTGTTAAACGTCTTGTAATCGTTGAAGAAGTCGACCGCGCGCGTGTAGTTTTCCAGCCGCAGAGCCGTTGGCAGCTCGCGGTACCACAGATACGTCTCGCCGTAGAAGGAGCGCAGCCACTTCAACTCGTCCATCAGCGTGCCTTGGGCGTCGGAACGGCCCGGGCGTGGGTGCTCGCAGCGGTTGGACAGCGCGAACCAATCGGGCGGGTTATCGGGATCGATCACAGGCGGCCCCACCGGCAGGGTCGGCGCGGCCGGGTCGACGACGGGTGGCGTGGGCGTGCCCACGACAGGTGGTGTCGGTTGGGGGGTGACGGCGACCGGCGGCGTGGTGTTGGTGGCGGGCGTGTCGCCACCGCCGCCGCCGCACGCGGACAGCAGCGCCAGCGACGTCGCGACAGCGACGGTTAAAAGCAGGGCATGTTTTTTCATGGGAACATTATAATCGTCCGCCGCGTTTCGGACGCCGGAAAAGTGCCGGTAAAACAACCATATCTTGCAACTCAGGCTTGCAGGTCGGCGTCTTGGCGAAACAGGCCGGCCAGCCAGGCGGCAAACACGTTCAGGCGCGGCGACGCCATGCGCCCCTGCGGATACAGCAGCGAGATCGGCATCGGCGTCGGCGGCAGGTCGTGCAGCACCTCGACCAGCGCGCCGCTGGCCAGATGATGGCGCACCTGGTAACGCGCCGCCTGGATCAGGCCCATGCCCTGCAGCGCGCAGAGGATGTAAGCATCCGGATCGTTGACCGCGATGGCGCCGCGCACGGCGATCGTCACCACGCTGCCGTCGGCGACGAAATCCCAATCGAACGGGCGGCCGGTGCGGCCGGAAAAATGCGTCACGCCGCGATGCGCGTGCAGATCTTCCAGGGTGCGCGGCACGCCATGGGCGGCCAGGTAGGCCGGCGCGGCGCACGTGAGGAACCCCATATTGCCGATGCGCCGGCCGATCATTGATGAATCCTGCAGGTCGCCCACCCGCAGCGAGCAGTCCAGCCCCTCCTGCGTCATATCCTTGACCTGCTCGCTGAGCGAAACGACCAGATCGATGTCCGAATAGTCGCGGCAAAAAGCGCCGATGTGCGGCATCACCAGATTGCGGCCGACCGCGCCGGGCAGCTCCACCCGCAGCCGGCCTTTGGGCGTGGCCGCGCTCTGCCCGCGGAAGGCGCCCTCGGCGTCGTCCACCGCCTGCAGGATCTCGAGGCATTTCTTGAAATAGTCGGCGCCGTCGGATG
>Ga0308163_10002719_pt1 | contig 15679 bp, 10 predicted proteins | sample PhyTR1_FD_201037 | JGI IMG/M metagenome (GOLD analysis project Ga0308163, IMG submission 201037) | Phyllosphere microbial communities from UC Gill Tract Community Farm, Albany, California, United States - DLSLT.R1 | ecosystem: Host-associated > Plants > Phyllosphere > Unclassified | place: USA...
ATTACTTGAAGAAGTGTTCGAAGGCTTCGCTGGCGCGCTGCACGTTGTCGACCAGGGTTTTCACCTCGGTGACCACGTTGGTCAGGCTCGAATCAGCGCTGAGGGCGCCGAACATGTTGTAGACGGTCTGCCCGTTCGGCATCGATTCGATTCCGATCGACGACAGCGGGAACATCTCGCGGCTGCGCAGCACGGCATCGTTGAACGCCTGGACGTTGCTGATCGAATCGATGTCCACCAGCACGGTGTCGACGATGATCTGCTGGCCGGCCAGGGCGATGTGAATCGGCAGGCCGCCGAATTCGTTCATTTCCAGCTTGATGCTCGGTTCGGAGCTCTGGATCAGGGACAGCGAAATCTCTTGGGAAGCCACCTCGTCCAGCGCCTTGAGGGCATTGAAGAGGCTGTCGATGGTCCAGTTGTTGCCTGCGCTCATGTATTTCTCCGACATGAAAGAGCCAGCCAGAATCGGTTGGCGTAGCTGTTGCTCCATTTGCTTGAGCAAGCTTCGGTTTTCCGGAAGCACCCAAGTTTCGTGTTTCACATAACCGGCGGCGGCCAGGCCTGAGCGCATCTGCTTCATGTAGAAGCTCGACGGTTTTTTCGCTGACGTCTTGCCACGCTCGCCCTTGGGGGTGGCTGCGGCAGGCGTCGGAGTGCGGCTTGTCATGGCTGGAATCCGGTTATGAGCGTCTCACGCGTGGGCCACACTACAACCAATGCAAAGTGCCATCAATGACTCACGCGTGAGATTTTCATGACAGACGCAAAAAGGCCCGCAACGGGGCGGGCCAGGGGATTGCGCAGTTGTTGCTAGGCGTTGCTGCCCAGGAACTGCTCAGTCGATACCACGCTGGCGTAGGCAAAACCCAGCGCCGCCATGAATGCTGCGTGCACATGAGCGGCCGGCACCGTCAGGCCGTTGAATTCCAGATCACGGCTGGCGCAGGCATCGTGAATCACCGTGACCGCATACCCCATGTCCGCCGCCGCGCGGGTGATGCCATCGACGCACATATGGCTCATGCTGCCGACCACCACCAGGTCGCTGATGCCGTGTTCGTCGAGCACCGCTTTCAGTTCGGTTTCACGGAACGAGTTGACGAAGTGCTTGAGCACCACCGGCTCGTTGGCGCGGTTGAGCACTTTCGGATGCAGTTTCGCGCCTTCGGAGCCGGGAGTGAAAAACGGCGCATCCTCGGAGGTGAATTCATGCCGAATGTGCACCACCGGATTGCCCGTTTCGCGAAAGGCTACGATCAGCCGTGCGGCGTTATCCGCAGCGGCGTCGGCGCCAACCAGCGGCCACTTGCCTTGGGGGAAGTAGTCGTTCTGGATATCGACTACGATGAGCGCTTGCTTGGCCATGGGATTGTCCTCGAGACGGTGATTGGGTGTGGCCTCAGTATTGACGCTGGCCGAGGATTCGAGGATTGGCCGCACCGACAATAGACGGGGGAAAACTGACAATGGCTGCACAAAGAGCCGCCACCGCTGAACTGGGCGTGCTGATTTACCCCGGCGCGCAACTGGCGGCGGTGCACGGTCTGACCGACCTGTTCGCCGTGGCCAATCGCATCGCCGCCGAGTATCAGGCTGTGCAATTGCCCGTGCTGCGGGTCAGTCACTGGCAGGTCGAGGACGAGCAGTTGCCGACGCGGGTCTATGACAGTCATCCCGGTGCCGAAGACGCTTTGCTCGCCGTGCTGATTCCGCCGTCCCTCGGCGGGTTCGATGCGGCACAGATGACTGCGAGTCTTGCGCACTGGCTGCGCGATCAGCATGCGCACGGCGCAACCCTTGGTGGTGTTTGTGTGGGCTCGTTGATGCTCGCCGAAAGCGGCTTGCTCGACGGTCGCAGCGCCACCACCCACTGGACCTCGGCCCAGGCGTTTGCCGAGCGTTACCCGAAGATCAAACTCAAGGCCGACACGCCGATTGTCGACGACGGTGACCTGATTACCACGGCGGGGCTGATGGCCTGGTCGGAACTGGGACTGCGCCTGGTCGATCGCTTGCTAGGCCCGAGCATCGCCACCGCGACCGCGCGTTTTCTGGTGATGGAACACAGCGACAGCGCCAGCGAATGCGGAAGCAATTTTGCGCCGATTCTCAGCCATGGCGACGCGGCGATTCTCAAGGTCCAGCACTGGCTGCAAAGCACCGGGGCGACGGATGTTTCGCTGAACGCGATGGCCGAGCGCGCGGGCCTTGAAGAACGCACTTTCCTGCGCCGATTCCGCGCCGCTACAGGCTTGAAACCGACCGAGTATTGCCAGCACCTGCGGGTTGGCAAAGCGCGAGAAATGCTCGAGTTCACCAATGGCACGATCGACCACATTGCCTGGACGGTGGGCTATCAGGATCCGGGCGCGTTTCGCGCGATTTTCAAGAAGATTACCGGGTTGGGGCCGAGTGAGTACCGGGGGCGGTTTGGTGTGAACCCCGCTCCCAGAACGACCATGAACTAATGTGGGAGCGAGCCTGCTCGCGAAGGCGCTGGATCCACAGAATTGTAGTCGGCTGACACTACGCTTTCGCGAGCAGGCTCGCTCCCACAATGATCGCGGCGAGGATGAGAGATCGTGCAATTTGCCGGAGTTTTGCCCGCTGTCGTGCAGTTTGAAACAGGCGTGATGCCAGCACAGTCACGGCAAGCTCCCGATTATCGGGCGGTTCGTGGGGATCGTTGATTGGCCTGATCTCTGCAAATTCCCTGAGTGAACCCATCGACTGATGCAAGGGGAACGCATGACCCCGACACCCAGCAACAAAATCGTCGTTGCCCATTCGGTGCGTGCCGAGGCGCCGCAACATGAAGTCGAGACCAACAAGGCTCTGGCGCGCTGGTTGGCGCAGATTCTCGGTTGCAAGTTCGGCGGCAGTTACGCCCCGGCCAAACATTCGGGTCGCGACCTCTATCTGCTGCCGACACAAACCATCGTCGGCGCGGCCCACGCGCAAGCACTTGGCATCAACGGCCCCGATGACTTGTGGGGCGGTTACGTCGAATACGATTTCATCTGCACCAAAGCCATCAGCCACGGTTTGCGCAGTCATCTGGCGCACGCGCCGCAGGGCTGGTCGCCGCTGTTTTCGGAGCGGGTGCGCAACGTTGTGCTCGACGGTCTCAGCGTATTTGCCCTGGAAGATGCACGGCCCGCCGCAGAACATTTGCTGTACGCCGGGCCGATTCGCTTGAAGCCGGTTCACGCTTGCGCCGGTCGCGGTCAGGAAGTGATCAAAAGCCTCGACGCGTTCGATGAGATCCTCGCGCGGCCCGAGGCGCAAAATCTGTTCAAGGACGGCGTAGTGCTGGAGCAGGACTTGAGCAACGTCGTCACCCACAGCGTCGGCCAGTCGTTCATCGGCGGCAAAGTGTTGAGCTACTGCGGTGATCAATACTTGACCGAGGACGGCGTGGGCGAAGAGGTCTACGGCGGTTCGAATCTGCTGGTGGTGCAAGGGGGCTATGACCAATTGCTCGCGCTGGATCTGCCTGATGATGTGCGTCTGGCCATCGAGCAGGCGCAGGTCTTCGACAGTGCCGCCAACGAAGCTTACCCGCGCTTCTTCGCCTCGCGGCGCAATTACGATATCGCCCAGGGCCTCGACGCCAGCGGCAACCCGCGCAGCGGCGTGCTCGAACAATCCTGGCGCATGGGCGGTGCCAGCAGCGCCGAAGTGGCGGCGCTGCAAAGCTTCGTCAACGATCCACAGATGCGCGCGATTCGCGTGTCGTCGGTGGAAACCTATACCGATCAGGCGCTGCCGGCGGACGCCATCGAGGTCTATCGCGGTCCGGCTGAAAACAGCGCGTTTCTTCTCAAATATGTGACGGTCCAATCCTATGACGGCTAGAAGCGAAAGCATTCAAATCGACATTGATGACGAACAGATGAGCGGGACTTTTCTCAGTCCCAAATCGAAAGTCCCGGGGGTGTTGTTTGTTCACGGTTGGGGCGGCAGTCAGGAACGTGATCTGGAACGGGCCAAAGGTATCGCCGGCCTGGGTTGCGTTTGCCTGACCTTCGACCTGCGCGGGCACACCGGCGGCACCGGAATTCCGCTGACCCGGGTGACCCGTGAAGACAATCTGCGTGATTTGCTGGCGGCCTACGATCGCTTGCTGGCGCACCCGGCGCTGGATACCTCGGCGATCGCTGTGGTCGGCACCAGTTATGGCGGCTATCTGGCCTCGATCCTGACGTCATTGCGCCCGGTGCGCTGGCTGGCGCTGCGCGTACCGGCGCTGTACCGCGACGAGCAATGGCACACGCCCAAACGCGATCTGGACAAGGCCGACCTGCGCGATTATCGCGGCACGCTGGTGCGCGCCGACAGCAATCGCGCCCTGCATGCCTGCTCGCAATTCACTGGCGACGTGCTGTTGGTGGAATCGGAAACCGACGATTTCGTGCCCCACGCGACGATCATGAGTTACCGCGCCGCATGTCAGCAGACTCACTCGTTGACCCACCGGATCATCGATGGCGCGGATCACGCATTGAGCGATCCGGTTTCGCAGCAGGCCTACACCTCGATTCTGGTGGACTGGATTACCGAGATGGTGGTGGGGGAGCGGTTGAGCATTATCCAATCCAGATGATGTTTCGCATGTACCGGCCCCTTCGCGAGCAGGCTCGCTCCCACAGTTTGTGGGAGCGAGCCTGCTCGCGAAGGGGCCATCAGCAGCAATGCACGGTCAGGACGGTTTCTTCTCGATGCGCAACGCCTTGGCCTTCGCTTCCACCACCAGATACATCACCACCGTAATCAACAGCGGCAGCAGAAAATAAATCGCCCGATACGCCAGCAATCCCGCGACCAGACTGCCGCGCGATGCCTCGTGCTGCAGCAGCGCCACAAACACCGCCTCCAGCACACCCAGCCCCGCCGGAATGTGCGTGATGACCCCGGCAATCGCGCTGATCAACAGCACGCCGAGCACCAGCGGATAATCCAGTTTGCTTGGCAGCAGAGTGAAGATCACCGCCGCCATCAGCGACCAGTTCAGCGCGCCCAAAAGCAATTGCAGCACCGCCATGCGCAGCGACGGCAGGTTGATTTCCACGCCGCGAATCGACCACTCGCGGCGCTTGGAAAACTGACACGCCGCCAGATAGCCGGCGCTGACCAGCAGCAATAACACACCGACCAGTTGCAAGGCCGAACTGCTGAGCTTCCAGCCCGGCGGCATCGTCACCAGACCGCTGCTGAACACCACGCCTGCGATGGTCATGTAGCCGAACCAGTTGGTCGCCAGGCTCAAGCCAAGAATCTTGGCGATGTTGCCTTTGCTTACGCCCAGCCGCGAATACAGGCGATAGCGCATGGCGATGCCGCCGACCCAGGCGCTGAGATTGAGGTTGAAGGCGTAACTGATGATGCCCACCGGCAGGATCTGCTTCCAGGTCAGGTCCTGACGAATGTAGGTGCGGCCGATCAGGTCGAAACTGGCGTACACCAGAAAGCTCAGCAGGGTCAGGCTGGCGGCGATGATCAGCGTGCGCACCTTGAAATCGGCGAGGGTCTCCAGCACCTCGGCCCATTCGATGCGCGTGGCGAACATCGTCAGCAGGACGATCAGCGCGAGGAAAAACAGGATGGTCAGCGGACGTTTCCAGCGGCTCCATTTCGACGGCGCCGCTTGTGCCGAATGGCTATCGGAGTGCACTTCGGAATGACTCATGGACGCGCACCTCGGAAAGGCTTCAGACGCGGTTTATGCGCCGGCAGCCAACCGGCCATGGCCGGGAAGTGCCGCAGGAAGTGGAACACCAGAAAGCCCACGGTCATGTGCCAGATGCGCCCACGCGGCAACAGCTTGGCGTCCATGGCTTTGCAGTGGTTCTGGCTGAGGTCTTCGAGGCGCTCGTACAGGTGCTGATTGAACGCGCGGTCGCGGATCAGTACGTTGGCTTCCAGATTCAGCGACAGGCTCAGCGGGTCGAGATTGCTCGAGCCGACGGTGCTCCAGTCTTCGTCGACCAGCGCGACCTTGCCGTGCAGCGGCCGCTGGCAGTATTCGTGAATCTGCACGCCGGCGCGCAGCAGATAATCGTAGGTCATGCGCGCCGCCAGTTTCGCCACGAGCATGTCCGGCTGGCCTTGCAGGATCAGCCGCACCTCGACGCCACGGCGGGCGGCGTTGCGGATTTCGCGCAGCAAACGGTAGCCGGGAAAGAAGTAGGCGTTGGCGATGATCACCCGGCGCTTGGCCTTGCGCAGCACCTGCAAATACACGTCTTCGATATCGGTGTTGTGTTGATCGTTATCGCGGAACACCAGGCGCACCTGGCCGTCGTGGTCGGTGAAGGCCATTTCCTCCAGACGCTGGCGCCGGCGTTGCCACCAGAACCGCGCCCGCCCGGGGCGACCGCTTTGCAGCAGGGCGAAGTGATGGATATCGGCGACCACCGGGCCCTGGATCTCCACCGAGTAATCCTGCTTGGCTTCAGGGCCGAAATCGGCCAGGTGATCGCCGGAAAAGTTGATCCCGCCAATGAACGCGATCAAGCCGTCGACCACCACGATCTTGCGGTGTAGGCGGCGGAACCAGTTGGTGCGGATGCCCAAATGCTTTGGCGCCGGATCGAAGATTTGCAGATGCACGCCGGCATCGCTCAAGGCCGACAGATAGCCAGTGCTCAGCTCGCCACAGCCGAAGCCGTCGAGGCTGACCGTGGTGCGCACGCCGCGCTGGGCGGCTTCGATGAGGATCTGCTGCAACTCGGCGCCGACCTTGTCTTCGAAAACGATGAAGGTCTCCAGCAGGATCTCGCTCTTGGCTGCGCGCATCGCTTCGAACACGCGGGGGAAATACTCCTCGCCGTTCTCCAGCAGCTCTACGCGGTTGTTGCTGTGCCATTGATACTCGACGTCAACGTGGCCGGGCTCGCGCACCGGCGGGTTCAACGGGACCGGGTCGACGGCGGATTTTTCCAGTGGCGCACTGTTCATAGTTCAATCTCCACCGATAACGGTGCGTGGTCGGAAAGGTGGGACCAGGGCCGGTTGGTCAAAACTTTCGGCCGGCTGGCCTTGAGGTTGCGTACGTAGATGCGGTCGAGTCGTAGCGCTGGCAGCCGCGCGGGAAAACTGCGCGCGGGTTTGCCGTACTGCTCGGCGAACACTTCGCGCAGGCCACAGGGCTTGAGCTGCGCATCGGCACGCTGGCGCCAGTCGTTGAAATCGCCAGCGACGATCACCGGAGCGTCGGCGGGCAATTCGGCGAGACGTTGCATCAGCAGATCCAGTTGCGCGTTGCGGTGGCTCTCGCGCAGGCCCAGATGCACGCAGATCGCGTGCACTTCGGTGCCGTCGCCAGGCAGGCGCAGCACGCAATGCAACAGGCCGCGGTTCTCATGGCCGCTGATCGACACATCGAGGTTGTCGTGGCGGATGATCTGGAATTTCGACAGCAGCGCATTGCCGTGATCGCCCGCCGGATACACCGCGTTGCGCCCGTAGGCGAATTGCGGCCAGAGGCTGTCGGCGAGAAATTCGTATTGCGGCATCGTCGGCCAGTTGTCGTAGCGTTTCGGATGCTGCTCGTGCGTGCCGTGCACTTCCTGCAGAAACACCACGTCGGCGGCGACACTGCGCACCGCTTCACGCAGCTCCGGCAGAATGAAGCGCCGGTTCAGTGCGGTGAAGCCCTTGTGGGTGTTGACCGTCAGTACGGTGAAAGTGCGCACCGAGGGCGCAACCACGGAGCCTTCGTCGGTAAAACCGACCGGTTCGGGAATGCTCATGACAGAACTCCTTCTGCGGCAACTTGCCCGGGAGTCGTGGCGAGGTCTTTATCGAGGTCGAAGCGCTGCAAGAGGTTGCGTGCGTCGTAGGGCGCGCGGACTTTGATGTCGTTGTCGAAGTAGCAGAACACTTCGCGGGATTTGCGCGCGCGGGGTTTCAGGCGTGGCGCTATCAGGTGGGCGTCCTCTGGCTGTTTACCGTGATGCCAGGCGTCGATGCGCTCGGCCCAGCGCTTGAGCGCTTGTTCGGAATAACCGCTGGCGTAGAGCTCTTCGGCGCCGTGCAGGCGCAGATAGACGAAGTCGCTGGTGAGGTCTTCGCGGTACGGCCATTTGCCGGCGGTGTCGGCGACCACCAGCGCGGTGTTATGGCGCTTGAGCAGGCGCACGAACTCCGGGTCGATAAAGCTCTCGTGACGGATTTCCACGGCATGGCGCAACGGCTTCTTGCGCCAGGCTTTGACGCTGGCGTGGCCGGGCAGATGGGAATCGTGCTGGCGGGCGAGGGCGGCTGCGGCTTGGGTATCGTGGGGCAGTTGCGCGAGAAACTGGTCGAAGCGCTCGGCATCGAACTTGAAGTTCGGCGGAAACTGCCAGAGGATCGGCCCGAGTTTTTCCTTCAGCTCCAGCACGCCCGAGGCAAAGAAATTCGCCAGCGGTTTTTCGATTTCGCGCAAACGGCGCACGTGGGTGATGAAGCGCGGCGCCTTGACGCTAAACACGAAGTCATCAGGGGTTTCGGCGTACCACTGGGCGTAACGTTCGGGGCGTTGCAGGGCGTAGAACGATCCGTTGATTTCGATGCTGTTGACCGCGCGGGAGGCGAACTGCAATTCGCGCTTCTGCGCCAGTCCCTTCGGGTAGAAATCCCCGCGCCACGGGGCGTAGCGCCAGCCTGAAATACCGATGTGAATCGTCGCCATCCCATCCTCCCGTAGAAAGTCCTCGTGTTGCCGATGTTCTGTGATGACTGCGGCGGGGGCGGGAAAGTTTCGGTGGTGTTACGGACGGTCGCGGGTGAAGCGAAGGTCAAAAGCTTTCCCCCTCACCCCAACCCTCTCCCCCCAAAGGGGGCGAAGGGGAAAGGGAGCAGATCTGCATGGTGTTCAGGACTTGAGTTCGACTCAAGACATGCAGTTGGTGATTTTGGTCAGGCAACTCGGTCGGCTCCCTCTCCTGGGGGAGAGGGCTGGGGTGAGGGGGCTCTTGAACTTGCCGCGCAATTACCGATCAGTTCCTTACCAGGGTCAGCCACGGGAGATCGGAGCTTTGCGCAATTTCAGGATCGCCATTCTGCTGGGAGCGCTGCTGTGCTTGGGCGTCAACACATCGCAAGCCGTTGCGCTGCCGGGCGTTCCGGCCGCTGCCGATACGGCGGAAAAACCTGCCGAACCGGAACCGCTGGTGCAGGGCGGTCTGCTCGGGGCGATCAGTACGAGCATCGACGATGTGCAGGAAAAACTCGATCTCAACGAACACCTGGTCGATGCCTGGCGGCTGCGCGCCGACCGCGCGGCGGATGAGGTCGACAGGCTGGTCAAGCAGCCGTCGAACCGCTCGGGCTGGAGCGTGGCCGGGGATTTCCTCACGTTGTCGGGAGTGTGGCTGGGCAGTTTCGCCCTGCTCACCGTGCTCGGCAGTCTGTTGGCCAAGCGTCTGCGTGAGGGCCGCTGGTTGCGCACCCGCCAGCGCAGTCAGGATCTGCTCGGCTACGTGCTGCCGTACACCGTGCCGGCGCTGATCTGCCTGCCGCTGACACTGTACGTCAGCCATTTTCTGCAAGCTTCGGTGGGCCGTGCGCTGGCGCTGTGTCTGGCCTATGCCACCAGCAGCGGCATCTTTTCCACGTCGATGTTGTTGTGCGTGGTGGTGATGTTCAACGTCGGGCACAAGCGCGCCGCCGCGCGAATCATCCGTGAATACTGCCCGCGCCCGCTGTTCCTGATCGGCTTTCTCGCCGCCCTCAGCGATGCCCTGACCAGCCCGCAGATCGCCCGACAATTGGGCGGCAATATCACCAGCAGCATCGCCGTGTTCACCGGGCTGATCGCCTCGGTCATCTTCGGTTTGCTGGTGATTCGCCTGCGCCGGCCCGTGGCGCATCTGATCCGCAATCGCCCGCTCAGCCAGCGTTTGAAACAACCGTCGCTGCAGGAGTCGCTGCGGATATTTTCCGGGTTGTGGTACTGGCCGATCGTGCTGATGGTGCTGGTCTCGGCAGTCAGCCTGATCGGCATTGGCGAGGACAATCAGAAAGCCCTGCGCTGCGCCTTGTTCACTACCGTGCTGCTGATCGCCACGGTGTTTCTCAGCACGGTGTTGCAGCACCTGTTCAAGTCGCGCAAGGCCGAGGCGATCCAGCGCAGCAGTGCCTACAAGGAACGTTTTCTCAGCCTGTTGCATGCGTTGCTGCGGATTGTCATGGCGATTGTGTTCATCGATATTCTCGGGCGGATCTGGGGCGTGTCGTTGCTCGATTTCGCCCAGAGCAGCACGGTCGGCCGGGCGATCAGCAATGCCTTGAGCAGCATTGGTCTGATCTTCCTGGTGACGTGGCTGCTGTGGGTGGTGCTCGACACGGCGATTCAGGAAGCGCTGAAACCGCCGCTGAGCAAACGCGCGGCACGCCAGCCGAGCACGCGGGTGAAAACCATCCTGCCGCTGCTGCGCAATGCGATCAAAATCATCCTCGTGGTGATCTGCGCGATTACCACCATGGCCAACCTCGGCATTAACGTCGCGCCGCTACTGGCCGGTGCCGGCGTGGTCGGCCTGGCGATCGGTTTCGGTTCGCAGCAACTGGTGCAAGACGTCATCACCGGGCTGTTCATCATCATCGAAGACACCCTGTCGATCGGCGACTGGGTGGTGCTCGATTCCGGCCACGCCGGCACTGTGGAAGGTTTGACCATCCGCACCCTGCGCCTGCGTGACGGCAAGGGTTTTGTGCACTCGGTGCCGTTCGGCCAGATCAAGGCTGTGACCAACCAATCACGCCAGTTCGCCTTCGCATTTTTCTCGGTGCAGTTCACCTACGACACCGACGTCGACAAGGCCATCGAGCTGATCCGCGAGGCCGGCGATTCGATCCGCGAAGACCCGTTCCTCAAGTACAACCTGCAAGGGCCGCTGGATGTGTTTGGCGTGGACAAGATGGACTTGAACGGCGTGGTGTTGACGGCGCAATTCCGCACGGTGTCCGGTGGGCAATATGCGGTGAGCCGCGCGTTCAACCAGCGCTTGAAGAAGCTTGTGGATAACACCACGAATGTGCATTTTGCGCAGACTTATCCACAGCAGGTTCTGTTGCCTAAGCGGCAGGAGGAGGGGGCGGTGGTTGCGGGTGAGGTACCGCAAGAGTCGCGGACCTGAAGCATGATTTTGGGGTGCAGGGCCGGCCATTCGCGAGCAGGCTCGCTCCCACAGGGGAAACGGGATTGAACTGTGGGAGCGAGCCTGCTCGCGAAGACGCCGGTGCGAACACTCTCAATGCCGGATCAGCTTGGCATGCAGTTGTCCCATGGCTATCGGATCCAGCTCTACCCAAACCTGCTGCTTGCCGGCAATCACCGCGGCCACTGGAATCCCATCGCGATACACCAGCCGATTGCTCACCAGCGCCGGCACTTTCACCCCGGGCAACAACGTCCCGGCCAGATTCAATGGATCAACCCCACACACCGTCACCAGGCTGCCGTCCTGCGGGCGTCGGCGTACTTCGCGCAGCAAGGGAATGGCTTCGGGCAAGGCAAACTGCTCGCCAGCCAGACCACTGACAAACCGCCCGCCACGAATCTCGCCCCGCGCCTCCAGACGATGAAACGTGCGCAGCAATTCCCGCCAGCTCGGCAACCAGTCCGCTTCGCGTTCCAGCAGACGCCAGAACACCACGCCGTAGCGGCGCAGCAGGGTCATGGCGACATGTTCGAGCGTTTCGGCGGCATCGGCTGACGAACCCCGGCGCAGCAATGCCCAGCGCCCGGCATCGTCCATGCCGCCGATAAACGCCCCGCGTCCGCGTCGACTGCTGCGCTGCTGGCGCTTGCTTGCAGGAGTGATTAGCGCACGCAAGCCGGCGAAGCTGTCGGCGTTCACCAAACCTGCGGCGACCAGTTCCTGCAAGGCGATTTCCAGTTCGCTGCGCAACAGGCGCGCTTCATGAATCAACTCATCGAAAAACAGCGCGCCATGCTGACTCAGCGCCTCGAAGACTTTCTGTGTTTTCGGCGATAACTCACTCACTGGCGTCTGTTCCGCCAACGCACTCCACAAACCCACTTGGCTGCGCGGCAGCAGCACAATCGGCGTACTGCGCAATGCCGAGCCGCTGACCTTCTGCCGCGCATTGATGCGCGTCCACACCAGTTTGCCGTTGCGGCACAGTTCATCCAGCCAGCTCGGCGAATAGTCCTTGAGGCGGGCCGGCAGGATGTCGCTGTCCCACGCCGAAGCTGCCGCCGGGTAGCCTTCGAACTGGCCGACAATCGCCGGCAACACCGCGCTGCCCTGACCTTGGGTGGCCGGCGTCAGATGCTGCCAGTCGAACAGAAAACGCATGAAGTCCTGCAATGCCACCGGTTCGATTTCCCGGCGCAGGCGCTTGACCGTGTAGCGGTGGATGCGCGCCAGCAGATGGCGTTCGCACCATTCTTCAATCGCGCTGTTCGGCGTGAACTGGCCGCGCAACACATAACCTTCACGCTCCAGTTGCGCGAGGGCCTGATTGACTTGCGCAACTGGCAGGGCGAGCGGCTCGGCGATGGCGGGCAACGGGATTGGCCCAAAGGCGCCGAGGCGGGCGCGGATCACTTCGACCAGCGCCTCATCGAATGCCCACGTGTCGTCGAAGCCGGGCAGCACCACCGCCTCAGTCAGCAACGTGGCCTGTGGATAAAGTGCTTGCAGGCAACTCAAGCGTTCGCGGGCCAGCCATAACTGATGCTCGGTGTCGATCTGCAACAGGCAGGCGCGGCCGCTGGCCATCAGCGTTTGCAGCCAGTCCGGCCAACCCGCGTTGGCGCGGGCTTCGGCGGCGCTGATGCAGGCGAGGCTCATCAGCGCTTCGTGCATTTCATCCATGGAATTGGGCGACGGCCAGGCTTCTTCGCGCACTGCGGCGATCGCGTCGGCATCGAGCGCGCCGAGATCATCGGTCGATTGCGGATCGCTCCAGCGTCGATTGATCACCGCTTGCGTGCGGCGTTCCTCCAGCGGCGCGTCGTCGAGAAACGTGTACGGCCGGGCGCTGAGAATTTCTGCCGCCAGCGGCGACGGCGCAGGCAGATCACGGGCGATCAGGCGCACCTCGCCACGCTCCATGCGCCGCAGCAGGGTCAGCCAGCCTTCGCTGTCCATCGCTTCGTGCAGGCAATCGTCGAGGGTCTGTTCCACCAACGGATGTTCGGGGACTTCACGCTCGCCGGCGAGGTTTTCCAGGCAGGCGATCTGGTCGGGGAAGACGCTGGCGATGAGGTCTTCGCTTTTCATCCGTTGCAGTTGCGGAGCGACTTTGCGCCCGCCGGTGAAGCGCGGCAAAGCCAGCGCCACCCCGGCATTCCAGCGCCAGCGCACGCCGAACAACGGAGCATCAAGCACGGCTTGAATGAGCGTGTGTTCAGCGCTGTTGCTGTGCAGGTAACGCCAGACTTCGTCGAGCTCGAAGCTGTGGCTGGTGGACAGCGACAGCACGATCGCGTCTTCGCTGGCGGCGGCCTGCAATTCGAAGTTGAAGGTGCGGCAGAAACGCTTGCGCAGGGCCAGGCCCCAGGCGCGGTTGATGCGGCTGCCGAACGGCGTGTGAATGATCAGTTGGGTGCCACCGGACTCGTCGAAAAACCGCTCCATCAACAGCGTGTCCTGCGAGGGCAGGGCGCCAAGGGTTTGCCGTGCGCGCGCCAGATATTCGACCAGTTGCTCGGCGCTGGCGAGGTTGAGGCCGAGTATGGTGGTCAGCCAGTCGAGCGCCGGTTGCAGATTCCCGGGGCTAGCGCTGAGCAAATCGTCCAACTGCGCTTGCAGGCGCGCGACGGCCGCCGACAGTTCATCACTGCGCCCCGGCGCTTCGCCGAGCCAGAACGGAATGGTCGGCGGCATGCCCTGCGCATCCTCGACGCGCACTTTGCCGCTTTCCACCCGCAGGATGCGGTACGAGGTATTGCCGAGCTGGAACACGTCGCCGGCGATACTTTCCACGGCGAAATCTTCGTTGACGCTGCCGATGTTCAAGCCCTGGGGTTCGAGCAGCACGCTGTAGTCGGCGTTGTCCGGGATGGTGCCGCCACTGGTCACGGCGGTCAGTTGCGCGCCACGCCGGCCACGCAAGGTGCGACTGACGGCATCGCGGTGCAGGTAGGCGCTACGGATGCCCTGACGGCCGTTGTAACCCTCGGCGAGCATGCTCAGCAGGGCCTGATAGTGTTTTTCATCGAGATCACGATACGGCCAGGCTCGGCGGAACATTGCCAGCAACGCGTCCTCCGACCATTCCTGGCAACTGACCTCGGCAATGATCTGCTGCGCCAGCACGTCCAGCGGTTTTTCCGGAATGTGCAGCGTATCCAGCTCGCCCCGACGCACGCAGTCGAGCAGGGCGGCGCACTCGATCAGGTCGTCGCGGGTGGTGGCGAACAAACGCCCCTTGGGCGTGCCGCCGACCTGATGTCCGGAACGGCCAACCCTTTGCAGAAACGCAGCAATCGAACGCGGCGAACTGATCTGGCAGACCAGGTCGACTTCACCGATATCGATGCCCAGTTCCAGTGATGCAGTGGCGATCAGCACTTGCAGCTCGCCGCGCTTGAGCCGTTGTTCGGCGTCGAGGCGAAACTCCTTGGCCAGGCTGCCGTGGTGCGCAGCCACGGCCTGCTTGCCGAGGCGTTCGCTCAGATGCCGGCTGAGGCGCTCGGCAAGGCGTCGGGTGTTGACGAAAATCAGCGTGGTGCGGTGCTCGCGGGCGAGTTCGGCGAGGCGCTCGTACACCAGTTCCCAGACATCATTGGCCATCACCGCCGACAGCGGCACCGGCGGCACTTCGATGCCCAGATCCCGAGGGCGGGCGTGGCCAATGTCGACGATTTCGCAGGGGCGATCGTGACCGACCAGGAATTGCGCCACGGCTTCTACCGGTTTCTGCGTGGCGGACAGGCCGATGCGGGTCAGCGGTTCGGCGCACAACGCTTGCAGTCGTTCAAGGCTCAAGGACAGATGACTGCCACGCTTGCCGGCGGCCATCGCGTGGATTTCGTCGATGATCACCGTGCGCGTGGTGCCGAGCATCTTGCGCCCGGATTCCGAGCCAAGCAGCACGTACAGCGATTCCGGGGTGGTGACCAGAATGTGCGGCGCGGTCTTGCGCATGGCGGCGCGGTCTTTTTGCGGCGTGTCGCCAGTGCGTACGGCGGTGGTGATGGTCAGCTCCGGCAGGCCCATTTCGCGCAATTGCGCAGTGATGCCGGCGAGCGGGTTCTGCAGATTGATCTGAATGTCGTTGGACAGTGCCTTCAGCGGCGAGACATAGACCACCAGGGTTTCGGCGGGCAGACCATCGGGCTGTTCCAGACCTCGATGGACAAGTTCATCAAGCACGGCGAGGAACGCGGTCAGGGTTTTGCCGGAGCCAGTGGGCGCGGCGATCAGCGTCGACCGGCGCTGGCGGATCAACGGCCACGCACGGGCCTGAGCGGCGGTGACCGCCGGGAAAGTCTTGTTGAACCAAGCGCTGACGGCGGGGTGAAAACCGGCCAGCGCACTGTTGGCGGGGAGGGGCAGATTCATGACTGAAGTTATGCGGGCGGGGGCGGGAAGATGCAAGTACCGTTCGGGCCCCTTCGCGAGCAGGCTCGCTCCCACCTTGGAATGCGGTCCCCTGTGGGAGCGAGCCTGCTCGCGAAGGGGCCGGTCGGGACGCCGCAAATTCGCGGATC
>Ga0308163_10002721_pt1 | contig 15677 bp, 17 predicted proteins | sample PhyTR1_FD_201037 | JGI IMG/M metagenome (GOLD analysis project Ga0308163, IMG submission 201037) | Phyllosphere microbial communities from UC Gill Tract Community Farm, Albany, California, United States - DLSLT.R1 | ecosystem: Host-associated > Plants > Phyllosphere > Unclassified | place: USA...
TCCAGGCGCGAGGGGCGGTCGATCATCTATAGCGCCGCCTTTCCGGTGCTTGCCGGTCTTGTCGAATTCCTGATGCGCGACTGCTGCCAAGGCAATGCGCAGATCTGCGCACCGGCAATCAACGCGTTCGCCAGTTGCAAACCGGTCGACGCCTGTAGCGAAGAGAAAGAAGGACCGTCCCATGCCTGAAGCCGCCAAGACCGCCCCGCCCCTCGATATCGTGATCTATCACAATCCCAATTGCGGCACCTCACGCAACACGCTGGCGATGATCCGCAATGCCGGCATCGAGCCGCATGTCGTGGAATATCTGAAGACGCCGCCCTCGCGGGGTCTGCTGGTACAGCTTGCCGCGCGCATGGGCGCGCCGCTCAGCGCCCTGCTGCGGGAAAAGGGCACGCCCTATGCGGAACTGGGGCTCGATAACCCCGATTTGTCCGACGATCAGCTGCTGGACGCGATTGCGGCTCATCCTGTTCTGATCAACCGGCCTATCGTCGTCAGCCCGCTGGGCGTCAAGCTCTGCCGGCCCTCGGAAGAAGTGCTCGACCTGCTGCCACCGCAGCGCGGAGCCTTTATCAAGGAAGACGGCGAACAGGTGGTCGACGAGCACGGCCGCCGGGTTGCGACGGCGTAAGGGGCGATCGTGTCGACATTCGAGCGTTATCTGACCCTCTGGGTCGGGCTTTGTATCGTGGTCGGCATCGGGCTCGGCCATGTCATGCCGCCAGTCTTTCATGCCATCGGTGCCCTTGAAGTCGCCAAGGTCAATCTGCCGGTGGCCGTGCTGATTTGGTTGATGGTCATTCCGATGCTGCTGAAAATCGACTTTACAGCGCTCGGCACCGTCGGCCGCCATTGGCGCGGCATTGGCGTCACGCTGTTTGTCAACTGGGCGGTCAAACCGTTCTCGATGGCGCTGCTGGGCTGGCTGTTCATCGGCTGGCTGTTTCGGCCGCTGCTGCCGGCTGGCCAGATCGACAGCTATATCGCCGGCCTGATCATCCTGGCGGCCGCGCCCTGTACGGCGATGGTGTTCGTCTGGTCCAACCTGACCAGGGGCGAGCCGCATTTCACCCTGAGCCAAGTGGCGCTGAACGATGCGATCATGGTCATCGCCTTCGCGCCTGTCGTCGGCCTCTTACTTGGTCTTTCCGCCATCACCGTGCCCTGGGGCACGCTGGCCCTGTCGGTGGCACTTTATATCGTCATTCCCGTCATCATCGCCCAGGTGCTGCGCCACCGCCTGATCGCAAGCGGCGGACAGGTGGCGCTCGACCGGCTTCTGGCGCGGCTCGGGCCTGTCTCGCTCTTGGCGCTGCTGGCCACGCTGGTGCTGCTATTCGGCTTTCAGGGCGAGCAGATCGTCGCGCAGCCGCTGGTGATCGGTTTGCTGGCCGTGCCGATCCTGATCCAGGTCTATTTCAACGCCGGTCTTGCCTATCTCCTCAACAAGCTGGCCGGGGAGCAGCACTGTGTCGCCGGCCCATCCGCCCTGATCGGGGCGTCCAACTTCTTCGAGCTGGCCGTTGCCGCCGCGATCAGCCTGTTCGGCTTCCAGTCCGGCGCCGCACTGGCCACCGTCGTCGGCGTCCTGATCGAAGTGCCGGTTATGCTGTCGGTGGTCTGGATCGTGAACCGCTCCAAGAGCTGGTATGAACGCGGCATCCCGCAATGATGCGAGGCGTTGAGAACGCCCCTGTCGCTAAAAAACATTCGCGGAATTGACCGATCCTTCAATGGAATGAATTTGCTGTTTGCGACCTGAAGGCGTATCGGCAGTAAAGAACGAGAGTGTCTCCGTACTGGACGGAGGCACTCTCAGCTTTGTTTTCAAGCATTTCCGGACGCAAACCCGCTTCGCACTTTTGCTGGAAATGCTATAGGGATCGAAACACCATGACCGAGGCTGCTGCCCCCATGGCAGAAAACCGCGACAGTCTGCGCGGCTTTTTGTTTGCGCTTTCCGCCTATCTGCTCTGGGGCTTCCTGCCGCTCTACATGAAGGCTGTTGCCCATATTCCACCGATGGAAGTCATCTGCCACCGGGTGCTGTGGTCGATCCCGGTTGCGAGCCTGGTATTGATCGTGCTGAAGCGTACCGACGATCTCAAGCGGGCGCTGCGCAATCCGAAAATGCTCGGCATGGCGGCGCTGACCGCCTGCCTGATCAGCATCAACTGGGGCATCTATGTCTGGGCGATCGGCGCCGGCCATGCGCTGGATACGGCACTTGGTTATTTCATCAATCCGCTGTTTTCGATCCTGCTCGGCGCTGTCCTGCTCAAGGAAAAACTTAAGCCCGCGCAGATGGCGGCCCTGGCGCTGGTCATTGCCGCCGTCGTCATCCTGACGGTCGATGCCGGCCGGCTGCCGCTGATCGCGCTCAGCCTGACCTTTTCCTGGGGCTTTTACGCCTTCTTCCGCAAGACGCTGCCAATCGGGCCGAACCAGGGCCTTCTGCTCGAAGTGCTGCTGCTGTCGCCCCTGGCGCTGGGCTATCTCGTCTATCTCGGCGTTACCGGACAATCGCATTTCTTCGGCTCGTCCGAGGGCAGCGTGATCAATAATACCGTGCTGCTGGCCTCGAGCGGGCTGATCACGGCCGTGCCGCTGATCCTCTACGCCAATGGCGCCAAACTGCTGCGGCTGTCGACCATCGGCATCATGCAGTATATCGCGCCAACGATGATTTTCCTGATCGCCGTCTTCCTGTTCGAGGAAGAATTCAGCACCGCCAAGACCATCGCCTTTCCAATGATCTGGGCGGCATTGGTGATCTATACGCTGCCGATGCTGCGGCGGCGCTAGAATTTCCCACGAAAAGGGAAACCGGTCTTCGGATAATCCGAAGACCAAATAAGACTATAGCTTCGACAAAACCTCGGCGTCGCCTTCGGCGCCGACCTGCGCCAGCTCTTCCCAACGGCCGATGATTGTGGGCACGATCGCCTCGACATCATCGATGACGAGCGGCTGAACCTTATGGCCTGTATGGACGAAGCCTTCCTGGCGCATGTGGTTCAACAGTTCCAGCATCGGAGCCCAGAAGCCGTTGACATTGGCAAACACCATCGGCTTTTCATGCTGGCCGAGCTGACCCCAGGTCATGATCTCGACGATCTCCTCCAGCGTGCCGATCCCGCCCGGCAGGGTGACAAAGGCGTCGGCGCGCTCGAACATCTTGTGTTTACGCTGGTGCATGTCCTCGGTGATGATCAGCTCGTTCAATTGACCGAGAGAATGGCGCGTGGCCTCCATATCCACGAGGAATTCCGGTATAATGCCGGTGACCTGACCGCCGGCTGAGAGCACGCCGCTGGCGACCGCGCCCATGATGCCCTTGGTGCCGCCGCCATAGACGAGGCGCAGGCCGTGGGCGGCAATCGAGCGGCCAAGCGCCCGGCCTGCCGCCATATACTCGGGGTCACGTCCCGGCCGGGAGCCGCAATAGACGCAGATGGATCGAATCGTAGACTGATTTTCGCTCATGACGCCAGAATGGCCGCGGGCAGCAGCACGGGTCAACAAAATTGACGAAAACTCCGGGAAGACAATGAACAAACAGGGTTCATCGCTTGTGCATTACTTAAGGAAACGCTAGCAGTTTCAAGGGATATGGCGGAATAATCCGCTCGGAGACTTTGGACTATGAAAAACCGTGCCGGTTGGCTGGCTCTCGGCGTGCTTGCCATTGCGACAGTATTGATGGTGTTTTTCGTGCTTCCGCAGATCGGCGGCGGCAAGAAAGGGGCAGGAACATCTTCTGCCCCGACGCAGCAGGCGGATGCGCCGGATGCGCAGCCCTCGACGGCGCCACCGGCAAGCGGAGAAGCCGCAGCCAAGATGCAGCGCCTCACCCAGGCCGCGCAGCAATCGGTCGCCAACCTTGAAAGCCTGTTTGCCGATCAGAAAACCCCGGCACCGGAGCTTTACGCCACAAGCCGCATCGCCGCCATGACCGCGCTGAAGGCGCTGAGCGACGCCGACCTGCCGACAGGGATCGAAGCCGGTCTTGCCGACAGCCTCGCCAAGGCCAAGACATCCGCCGCCCATGCCCTGCAGCTCATCGCCAAACTGCCGGCCTCGCCGCAGGATGCCGCCGTCTATGTCGCCAATATTGGCCGCGCCATGCGTGGCGAGCCGGAAGTCGCGATCAACCCTGATATGCCGCGCTTCGACGTGCTGCGCGTCGAAAAAGACGGCTCGACCGTGATCGCCGGCAGCGCTGCACCGGGCGCCAAGGTCGAAGTGCATGACGGCGCCAGCAACATTGCCAGCGCGACGGCCTCACCGAACGGCGATTTCGCCATCGTGCTCGACAAACCGCTTGCACCCGGCGACCACTCGCTGGACCTGAAGGCCACCACCAAGGACGGCAAGACCATCGGATCCGAGGAACAGGCAACCGTCTCGGTTCCCGCCGACAAGAACGGTCAGGTTCTCGCGATGGTGAGCAAGCCCGGCGAAGCCAGCCGGTTGATCACCGGGCCGCAAGACGGCCAGAAGGACGGCGCTGCTGCGGACCAGATCAACGGTGCCGACAAGCAGCCCCGCGTAGCAGCAGCCGCTCAAACAGCAAACCAGACCTCGGCCCCTGCCGATGCTGCAAACGGCGCAGCGCCTGCGCTATCTGCCGCCGATCTGCAGATCACCGCGGTCGAGCTTGAAGGCGACAAGATCTTCGTTGCCGGCAATGCCCAGAAAGGCCGTACCGTCACCGCCTATGCCGATGGCAAGCAGATCGGCTCCTCTGATGTCGACCAGAAGGGTCACTTTGTCGTCGAGGGCCAGATGCCGCTGTCGGTTGGCCAGCACATCGTCAGCGTCGACCTCAAGGATGCCAATGGCAAGGTGACGTTGCGCGCTTCCGTGCCGTTCAACAGGCCGGAAGGCGATCAAGTTGCCGTCGTAGCACCGGAAGCCAAGCCGGGCGCATCCGCCGGACCGGTCACGCCCGCGACCGTCGACAGCAACCTGTTCGACCGGCAGCGTGACACGCTGGCCAAGTCCTTCGCGCTGCTCTCCAACCTGTTTGCCGATGGCAAGACACCGGCGCTGGAAAACCTCGCCGCGTCGCGTTCGGCGCTGGAATTTGCGCTGAAAGCCGTTGCCGACTTCCGCCCGACGCCGAGCACAGACCCGACCGTCAGCGCCTTCATGACCCAAATGGCGGGCAAAGCCAGCGAGGCTTTGGTTGCCCTGAAGCAGGTGCCGCAGGCCTCTGTGACGGCAATGGCGAGTGCGCTGCCGAACCTCAAGTCGCTGGTCGATGCAGCACTTGAGCCTGTTCCGTCCAACGTCGCCCAGGCTCAGGCCCAGACCCAGGTGCTGGCGGCCCAGACGCTCTCGCCGGGTGATGGCTCGACCCCGCCGACGCTGAGCCAGGCGCCGCTGACCGAAAGCAAGAATGCGGTGATCATCCGCCGTGGCGACACGCTGTGGCAGATCTCGCGCCGCGTCTATGGCCACGGTGTGCGCTACACCACCATCTATGTCGCCAATGCCGAGCAGATCAGCAATCCCGACCTGATCGAGCCCGGCCAGACCTTCACGGTGCCCGACAAGTCGCTGCCGGACGACGAGGCCGAGAAGATCCATCGCAAATGGATGCTGGAGCATAAGCGCTAACGAATGCAGGCAGGACGGGCGACGGGAACCCTTTCGCGTCCTTGTCACCTGCACCTGCTAGGACTATATAAGCGATAACGAAAGACGGCCTCCAGCGCCGTGCGCCATATACGGCGCACGGCGCTGTAACACTTTATGTCTGCTGCATAATTCTCTCCTCAAATCGATTCCGATTTAAGGAATTATGCAGTAGAGCCGCCTTTTTCTTGACCCCTGTTTGGACCGCCCTTCCCTGCGGTTCAGCCTCCATCACCGCCGCACGGCAGTCAGCGCGATCGCGCTGAGGGACACATTATGCAACCCAAGAACAAGACGGTTTCGGCCGACAGCAGCAATCCCTGGCAGACCATCGTCAATCTCTGGCCCTATATGTGGCCGGCGGATCGGCGCGACCTGAAGATGCGGGTGGTCTGGGCGAGCCTGTTCCTGGTCATCGCCAAGCTGGTGCTGATGCTGGTGCCCTATTACTTCAAATGGGCCACCGACGCGTTGAACGGCAAGATGGACGCGACCGGGCTACTGCCGGCTTTCATGCTCTCGGCTGTCATGCTGGTCATTGCCTATAATTTCGCCCGCATCGTGCAGATGGGTCTCAACCAGTTCCGCGATGCTCTGTTTGCCAGCGTCGGCCAATATGCGGTGCGGCGGCTGGCGCATCTGACGTTCAAGCACATGCATCAACTGTCGCTGCGCTTTCACCTGGAGCGCAAGACCGGCGGCTTGTCGCGGATCATCGAGCGCGGCACCAAGGGCATCGAAACCATCGTCCGCTTCACCATCCTCAATTCCGTGCCCACGGTGATTGAATTTGCGATGACGGCGGCGATCTTCTGGTGGGGCTACGGCTTTTCCTATCTGGCCATTACCGCCGTCACCGTCGCCGTCTATGTCTGGTTCACCGTCAAGGCCTCGGACTGGCGCATCGCCATCCGCCGCTCGATGAACGACAGCGACACGGATGCCAATGTCAAGGCGATCGACTCGCTGTTGAATTTCGAGACTGTCAAATATTTCGGCAATGAGGAGATGGAAGCCCGTCGCTTCGATGCCTCCATGGCCCGCTATGAAAAGGCCGCCACCCAGGTCTGGACCTCGCTCGGCTGGCTGAACTTCGGCCAGGGCGTGATCTTCGGCATCGGCATGACGGTCATGCTGGTGTTTTCGGCGCTGGCGGTGCAGCGCGGTGAGCAGACGATCGGCGATTTCGTGTTCGTCAACGCGCTTTTGCTGCAGCTGTCCGTTCCGCTCAATTTTATCGGCATGCTCTACCGGGAAATCCGCCAGGGCCTGACCGACATTGAGCAGATGTTCGATCTGCTCAATGTCGAGCCCGAGGTGCGCGATGCGCCCAATGCCAAGCCGCTTGAGATCGGCAAGGGCGCCATCACATTCGAAAACGTGCAGTTCGCCTATGATCCGGCCCGTCCGATCCTGAAGGGCATTTCCTTCATCGTGCCCGAGGGCAAGACCGTTGCCGTCGTCGGTCCTTCCGGGGCTGGCAAGTCGACGATCTCGCGCCTGCTCTACCGGTTTTACGACGTGCAGGGCGGCGCAATCCGCATCGATGGGCAGGATGTACGCGAGGTCACGCAGAACTCGCTGCGCGCTGTGATCGGCATGGTGCCGCAGGATACGGTGCTGTTCAACGATACCATTGCCTACAACATTCGTTATGGCCGACCCGGCGCCAGCGACGCCGAGATCGAGGCCGCCGCCGAGATCGCCCAGATCGACCGCTCGATCCGCGATCTGCCGCAAGGGTACAATACGATGGTCGGCGAGCGCGGACTGAAGCTCTCAGGCGGTGAAAAGCAGCGTGTCGCCATCGCCCGCACAGTGCTGAAGGCCCCGCCGATCCTAATCCTCGACGAGGCGACGTCGGCGCTTGACACGACGACCGAGCAGGAAATCCAGGCGGCACTTGATATCGTGTCCAAGAACCGCACCACGCTTGTCATCGCCCACCGGCTGTCGACAGTCATCGGCGCCGACGAGATCATCGTGCTGCGCGCCGGTGAAATTGCCGAACGCGGCACGCATGCGGAACTTCTCGCGCAAAACGGGCTTTACGCTTCGATGTGGAACCGCCAGCGCGAGGCAACCCAGGCCGAGGAACACCTGCGTCAGGTGCGTGAAAGCGACGATCTCGGCGTGGTGACCCGACTGCCGCCCGCCGTCTGACGACGGCGCGCAGGCTGGCCGGCCAGAGCCTTCAGGTTCGAGTCCGGTTGCGAACGGTGGCCGCCATTGCCCACCGAGCCGTTTCGAGGTAGTCACCTCGGTCAAGAAGTTTTTCAGGAGAAGTCCAGCCGATGTCCTTGTTCGATACGATCCGCAATACCCTCGTTCCCGTGCATAAAGAGGGCTACATCTTTGTCGGCGCCTTTTTCCTGGGGTCGCTGGTGCTCGGATGGATCTGGGAGCCGCTGTTCTGGGTCGGCTTGGTGCTGACGCTTTGGTGCGCTTATTTCTTCCGCGATCCCGAGCGTGTGACGCCGCAGGATGACGATCTGGTGGTCAGTCCCGCCGATGGCCGTGTGTCGATGATCCAGATGGTGATCCCGCCGGAAGAATTACGGCTGTCGACCGAGCCGATGCTGCGCGTCTCGATCTTCATGAACGTGTTCGACGTTCACATCAACCGCGCTCCAGTACGCGGCGCCGTGCGTCAGGTCGTCTATCGCGAAGGTCAGTTCCTCAACGCCGAACTGGACAAGGCCAGCAGCGACAATGAGCGCAACTCGCTGGTCATTGACGGACCGCATGGCACAATCGGCGTCGTCCAGATTGCTGGCCTCGTTGCTCGTCGTATCCTGTGCTGGACCGTGCCGGGCCAGGTGCTCGGCACCGGCGAACGCTTCGGCCTGATCCGCTTTGGCTCGCGCCTCGACGTCTATCTGCCGGCTGGCGCGGAACCGCGCGTGGCCGTCGGCCAGCGCTCGATCGGTGGCGAGACCGTGATTGCCGAATACGGCTCGGCCAAGGGCCCGGTCATCAGCCGCCGCAGCTAAGCGGCTGCATAACGAGACCGCAGCACGGAGACCAGGCAGCCATGACCAGCGACATGCCGAACGATCAAGACAAGGTCGCCAATCAGACCGCGACAGCGGACAGTGCCGTTGACGGCCATGCGGATCAGCAGGAGGTCAACAATGCCTCCCGTGGTCCGCGGCTGCGGGAAATTCCGTTGCGGCTGATGGTGCCGAACCTGATTACCGTGCTGGCCATCTGCGCCGGCCTAACCGGCGTGCGGCTGGCGTTTGAAGGGCGGTTTGAGCTTGCGGTCGGCATGGTCCTGGTCGCCGCCTTTCTCGATGGCATCGACGGGCGCATTGCCCGGCTGATGAAGGCCACGTCGAAATTCGGCGCCCAGATGGATTCGCTTGCCGATATCGTCAATTTCGGCGTCGCGCCGGGGCTGGTTCTCTATGTCTACGTGCTCGATCAAGCCCGGTCTTTCGGCTGGATCGCCGCTCTCGTCTTTGCCATTGCAGCAGGTTTGCGGCTGGCGCGCTTCAACGTCATGGAAGAGCGCGCGATCAAGGCGCCCTGGCAGAGTGCCTATTTCGTCGGTGTGCCGGCGCCAGCCGGCGCGCTGCTGGTGATGCTGCCGATCTATCTCGGCTTTCTCGGCGTCGACCCCTCGCCCGGCGTTGGCTTTGCCTCTGCCGCCTATACGTTGTTGATTGCGTTTCTGCTGATCAGCCGCCTACCCGTATGGTCGGGCAAATCGGAAAAGAAAGTACGCCGCGATTTCGTGCTGCCGCTGACGCTCGCTGTCGTGCTCTATGTGGCGCTGCTGATGAGCTATACCTGGGAAGTTCTGTCGGTGACCGTGATCGTCTATCTGGTGTCGCTGCCCTTTGGCGCACGCGCGTGGAAGCGAAAATACGGCACCCTGACAGTGTTTGATGACATCCATCACGGCGCGGGCATGGACCGGGGCCTCTGATTCGAAGAGCCTTTTCGGAGGTCCTGATATCACGTTTTTTCAGCGTAACCGCCCCGTACCCGCTGTTTGCAGCGGCTGAAACTCCCTGAAACCCGGGGGGCAAGCGGAAAGGTTGTAATATAGATTCACGAAAAGTAGCGCTCTTTGATTTAAATTAATTTGCTTTCTTCACGAATTTGTCATGTTCTCGAGAGCGGTTCGATACTGTCGGCATGGACGTCGCAGCGAACCGCCCACCGAGAGACGGAGCAGCCAAGAAGAGACTGCCCGCCGAGGAAACATTTTTGGAGATGACAATGCCAGCCCCCGCCGTGTCGCAGACGAACGAACCGCAGCAGCCGGTTCAGGCGCCGATCAAGCTCGAACTGAGCGACAATTACGGACCGATCGGCCTAAAGGCCGTTATTGCAGCCTCCCTGATGCTGCAGCGCAAGGCCAAGAAGGTCGCGTAACGCGTTCCCCACCCGCAGGAGCCCAGTGCTCACGGACAGCTTGGAATGCCACAGATTAGGAAGCGTTGCATGAACGCTTCCTCAAAATCTATCTTGCCGAACCGTCAAAACAGCGAAAGCTGGGTATTGCCCGGCTTGTCTTGCGTTTTGCGCTCATCCGGCTGCGGCGCAAGAGCCATCGGCGTCTGAAGATCGGCGCCCGTGTTGGCGACCTTGTTGACCTTGTCGGACACGGGGATCGCCTCGAAGACATCCTCGCCCGAGGGCCGCATGAGATCGGCAACGTGGCGTGGCTCGTTGGTCTTGCAATCCAGCCAGCGACTGAAATCTTCCGGCTGGATGACAACGGGCATACGATTGTGAATAGCACCGATGCGGCTATTGGCTGACGTCGTCAGGATCGCCCCTGTGTCGATTTCCGAACCGTCGGCGGCCGCAAAGGTCTCGACCAGACCGCCGAAGGCCACCACCTTGCCCTTGAGCGGACGGATCCAATAAGCCTGCGGCTTGGCGCCACTGTCTTTCGCCGGACGGTGCCACTCATAGAAGCCCGACGCGGGAATGAGCACGCGGCGATGGCGCATGGCACCACGAAACGAGGCTTTCTCCGCTGCCGTCTCGGAGCGGGCATTGATCAGCAGCGGAAAATCAGCGGGGTCCTTTACCCAGCCCGGCAGAAATCCCCAGCGCACCAAAAGCGATCGCCGATCCGGCAGATTGCTGCCGGGAATGCCGGCATCGGCAGCGCCGACGGTCAGGATCGGCTGGGTCGGGGCGATGTTGAACCTCGGCGGAAAACCATCGATCTCGTGAAGACCGAAAGTCTCCATGATCTCTTCAGGCGTCACGGTCAGAGCAAAACGTCCACACATGGGCTTGTCTTCGCAGCCGCAGCGCCTATCGTCAAGTAACCGACTGAACACAGGATCGAAGGCAGGATTGCATGACTGACGAACAGGTTTCGACCCCGATCACCTTTGCGCCAGCCTCCTCCGCCATCGTGATCCGGGATGGCAGGCTGCTGCTGGTCAAGCGTTCGAAGCCGCCGGCAGCCGATCTCTACGCTTTTCCAGGCGGTCGCGGCGAGCCGGGCGAAACGCCTGATGAGACGGCGCTGCGCGAGTTGAAGGAAGAGACCGGACTCGATGCGCATAGCCCCCGATTATTTGTCAGCTACGACCTCACTCCAGATCCCGGCGGGCCCGCGCATCATCACTTCCACCTCTCCGTCTTCCTGGTGACGCTCGCGGATCCGTCTGCCGAAGCAGTGGCCGAAAGCGACGCGTTGGAACTCGGCTGGTATACTCCTGACGAGATCCGTCACCTGCCCGCGCCGGCAAGCGTGGTTGATTGCGTGGAAAGACTGGTGGCTGCCGAGGAAGCGTCGTAAAATGACGGCTTCGAATCTTTCAGAGGCCGAAAGGCCTGATGAAGGCGGATCGCCGCCACGGACATGCATGACACGAGCCCTGCTACTGCCCTTTCTTGCGCCTGCCCTTCTCTGCCTGATCGCAGCCGCACCCGTTGTGCCTTCCGGCAAGCGGCCGGGCGAAGCGCCTTCGTCTTCACCGGCTGCGACCTCGTCCATGGCCCCGGCCCCTTCCGTGCCTTACGATAGGCAGCTCACCAAGCTTTCGGAGATTTTGGGCACCGTCACCTATCTGCGCAATCTTTGCGCGGGCAAGCCGGAGCCGCAATGGCGGGCGGCCGCGGAAAAGTTGATCACGCTTGATGCCGGCAACGAACCGGCCCGCCAGCAAGCTCTGACGGCCGCCTATAACCGAGGCTACCGGGCTTTCGCTGCCATACATGCCTCTTGCACTTCCCAGGCGCGACTGGCAGAAAGCCAGTATCGTGCCGAAGGCGCAACACTCGTTCGAGAAATGACCGCGCGCTTTGGAAATTAACCAATAATTCACACGAATTGGCATTCGCCCGTGTCGTTTTGACAAAACACTGATAGGGTCGTTAACAGCTGAGTAAGTATCGCTTCGAGGACATGCAGAATGGAACCACGCCGCAACGAGATTGACGACATGATCGTTCATGAAAAGATGCAGGCTGCCCTCGAATATCAGAACGAGGCTTGGGCCGATGGCATGGCCGATGGTATCGAGCCGGAAATTATTGCCGATGCCGCCATTGCGCTTGCTATGCGCGAAACCATCCGCATCCATGGCGAAGATGGTGCAGAAGCCATGCTCGAGTCCTTGCGCGCCCGCATGCTGGCCGGCGAGTTTTCTCCCACGCGTAGTGTTCAGTAAGGTTCAGAGGCAAGACGATGCGTAAGGCATGCCAGACCGCGGCCACGGCCACCGGTCGCAAGAATGATGTAAAGACAGTCCTGGCCAGCGGCCTGATCGCAGGCTTAGCCCTCCTGGCGCTTCCCGGCAGCGGCTTTGCTCTGTCGGAATTGCAGGGTGCCGCCGCCAAGGATGGCGCTCAGGCAGGCCAGCAGCCCGCCGCCGAGCAGCCCGGCCTTCCGGCCGATGGCAGCGCGCCAGCCAAGCCCGCAGCCCCAGGCTCCGAGCCGCAGCAGGCAACGCCAGCCGACAAGGCCAAGGGTGCCGCCGCCGAAGCCGGCCAGCGCGCTCCGGTCGAAGTGATCCACGATATCAGCAAGGCACCGGAACCGGTGCGCAAGATGCGCGAAAAGCTGGTCGAGGCCGCAGCATCTGGCGATCCGGAACGGCTCCGGGCTTTGCTGTCCGATGGCAAGGAACAGACGGCGCTGGCGCTCGGCAATGACAATGGCGATCCGATCCAGACGATTAAGAGCGTATCGGGCGACCCTGACGGCCTTGAAGTGCTGGCGATCATGCTCGACGTGCTGCAGACCGGCTTCGTGCATGTCAATGCCGGCACGCCGGAAGAGGCTTATGTCTGGCCCTACTTCGCCGAAAAGCCGCTGAACTCTTTGACCCCGCCCGAAAAAGTGGAATTGCTGCGGCTGATCACCGCCGGCGACTTCGAGAGCATGCTTGAAGTCGGCAATTACAATTTCTTCCGCATCGGCATTTCGCCCGACGGCAAATGGAAATTCTTCACCGCCGGCGACTGAGGCTTGGGCTTTTCCTGCAAACCGCTCAGCGGGAGCAGATCAAGATTACGCAGAGCCGCCTCATGGCGGCTCTGTTCATTTGAGCAGGCTTCGCAAAACGTGCGGCAGACCGACAAGCACTTGTCTTTGCCAATCACCCGGCGTCACACCATCTCCATCTGGGAAAACCATCGCACCGAATCCTATTTTCGGTACAATGCTACGGCGTTCGGTGCAAAGAACGCGCGAAAAGGTATCGGATCGTTTCATGCCAACCGCTTTTCTTGATGACAGGGCCTTCATCTCGGTCACCGGGACAGATGCCGCCCATTTTCTCAACAATCTGCTGACGGCGGATATCAGCCTGACCGCTGCCGGACAGGCGGGTCCGTCAGCGCTGTTGACGCCCCAGGGTAAGATCCTGTTCGACCTCTTGGTCTATCCCCAGGCGGATGGCTATCTGCTGGAAGTGGCTGCAAGCGAACGCGACAACCTGATCCGGCGGCTGACGATCTACAAACTGCGTGCCGCCGTGACGTTGTCGGCGACGGATCATACCGGCGTCACCGTGTCCTGGGGTAGCGACCGGCCGGCAGATGGCGCGGAAGATCGTCGCTTTGCCGCCGCCGGCGTGCCGCTGTGGCGGGTGCCGGGCAAAGTCGATAGCTCCGGGACGGATGCGGCAGCCTATACGGCCCTGCGTATCGAAACCGGTGTCGCCGAAGCAGGGTTGGATTATCCGCTTCAGGATGCCTATCCGCATGACGTGCTGTTCGACCTCAACGGCGGCGTCTCCTTCAAGAAGGGCTGCTATGTCGGTCAGGAAGTGGTGTCGCGCATGCATCACCGCAAAGCGGCACGCCGGCGCATTGCCGTGGTCGACTCAGACGCACCGCTCCCAGTGACAGGTACAGAACTGCGGGTCGACGGGCGGCCGCTTGGCACGCTCGGCACCGTGCTTGGCGACAAAGGGCTCGCGATCGTGCGCATCGACCGGGCTGGCGAGGCCATGGCCAAGGGATCGGCCATCCTGGCCGGCGATCTGCCGGTCACGCTGCATTTGCCTGACTGGACCGGGCTTGCCTTCCCGGCCAGCGCCGACGAGGACTGAAATGGCGGCCTCCCCTCCTTCTGCACCCCGGGTCGCCTCCTTGGACGTCACTCTAACTGAGCCGCCGGAGACGGCGCGAGCCTGGCAGCGAATGCTGTCCGGTCGACGTCTCGATCTGCTCGATCCCTCACCGCTTGATGTCGAACTGTCAGACATTGCCCACGGCCTAGCGCGGGTGGCGCGCTGGAACGGTCAGACGGTCGGCGATCACGCCTTTTCCGTTGCCCAGCATTGCCTTGTCGTCGAGGAGATCTTTCGCCGCTGCAACAGCAAATATTCCGCCAGTGACCTGCAGATGACCCTGCTGCATGATGCGCCGGAATATGTGATCGGCGACATGATTTCGCCGTTCAAGGCGGTGGTCGGCGGTGGCTATAAGCTGGTGGAGCACCGGTTGGAGGCGGCCATTCACCTGCGTTTCGGCCTGCCTGCCCATCCCACAGCAAATCTGAAAAGCCTGATCAAGAAGGCCGACTGCATTGCTGCCTATTTCGAGGCGACCGAGCTGGCCGGCTTTAGCCGGGGCGAGGCGGTCAAGATCTTCGGCCAGCCGCGCCATATCACCGCCGACATGCTGCCGCTCGGACCGATGCCGGCCACCGAGGCACAACGCCGGTTTTCTGAACGTTTCGAGGCAATCGAGCAATTGCGCGCGCAAGAGCCGGCGACAAAGAAGACGGCTGGAAAGGCCTCCACACCATGACCTGTTTCGTTGTCAGCCCTCTATCGCGCCTCGCAGAAATGGCTGTGCGTCACAAGGCGCGCGAGATGATCAGCCTTCTCGCCAAGGGTCAGGATTTTCACCGCCCGGCGGTCATCAACGCGGAACGGCATCTGACGCTGTCGATGAACGATATCAGCTTTGCCGGCACCGGCGATCTTATCGCCCCGCGGGAGGCGCATGTGCGAGAGATCATCGAATTTGCCAAGGCCTGGGACAACTCGGCACCGCTTTTGATTCATTGCTGGATGGGCGTCTCGCGCTCGCCGGCGGCAGCGATGATCGCCAGCCTGGCGCTCCATCCAGATCAGGACGACGAGGCGCTAGCCCAGGGCCTGCGGCTGGCCTCGCCCTATGCGACGCCGAATAGCCGGATGATCGACATCGCCGACGGTCTGCTGATGCGCGGCGGCAGATTTGCAGCAGCAGTGAAACGACTGGGACGCGGCAAGGATGCAGACGGAAACGCGCCCTTCGTGCTGCCGCTTCGCGCAGCGGACTCAGTGGCCGGAGCGGCCTGATCAGGTAGGGCGATTCTCTAGGAAGGGAATTGGCGCGGCATAGGCATCATGTCTCCATGCCGGCGGTCTTCGAAATGCGCCCGTGCGGGCGGCGTGCAGCCTCATGGCTGCCAGGTCTTCAGCGACGGGATCAACCCATCAACGAACCGGCGCGTGCCGGACCGGTCTTACTGTAGAGTCAGCCGTTCAGGCAGACGCTGTCTGGGCATTCGTGTCGGTCGTGCTGGTATCGTCAGCGGTACCGCCAGC
>Ga0308163_10002727_pt1 | contig 15660 bp, 16 predicted proteins | sample PhyTR1_FD_201037 | JGI IMG/M metagenome (GOLD analysis project Ga0308163, IMG submission 201037) | Phyllosphere microbial communities from UC Gill Tract Community Farm, Albany, California, United States - DLSLT.R1 | ecosystem: Host-associated > Plants > Phyllosphere > Unclassified | place: USA...
GCAGCGATGCGCGTCCAGCGCTGGTCGAACCGGCGCAGTTCCGCGCCAGTTTCGAGAAGCACTGGGGCGTCGGTTCCTTCACCTCCCTGACCCGTCACACGGTGGCGCCGCCGACCCGGCCGCAGGAAGAAAACCTGATGGAGGAGGCGGAAGCGGGCACGGTGGAGCAGCCGCGCGCGGAAGACGCGCCCTGGCACCGCTTCCCGCGCGGCTCGACCCCCGGCAACTTCCTACACGAGCAGCTCGAATGGATGGCGCAGGAAGGCTTCGGACAAGCCGGCGACGAGGACTTCGCCGAACGCCTGGCCCAGCGCATCCGCCGCGCCGGCTGGGGCAACCGCCTCGAGGATGCGCTGGCCTGGCTCAGGACCGTCGCCGTCACGCGCCTGCCGCCGGTGGGCGCGGCGCTGGCCGAGCTGCACGAGCCGCTGCCCGAGATGGAATTCTGGTTCCCCAGCCGCCAGCTCGACGTCGGCGCGCTGGACCGCCTGTGCCGCAGCCGCCTGCTGGGCGACACGCCGCGCCCGATCCTGCCCGAGCGTCAGCTGCACGGCATGCTCAAGGGCTTCACCGACCTGGTGTTCGAGCACGAAGGCCGCTACTGGGTGCTCGACTACAAGTCGAATTCGCTGGGGCAGGGCGACGCCGCCTATACCCGCACGGCGATGGCGGCCGGCATGGCCGCGCACCGCTACGACATCCAGGGCGCGATCTACCTGCTGGCCCTGCACCGCCTGCTGCGCGCGCGCCTGGGCGACGACTACGACCCCGAACAGCAGCTCGGCGGCGCCGTGTTCCTGTTCCTGCGCGGGATCGCCAACCCGGCCACCCATGGCTGCTACCTGATCGAGCCCGACATGGCGCTGCTCGACGGACTGGATCGCCTGCTGGGCGAAGGACGACAAGATGACGAGCGTTGACACCACCCTGGCCGACCCGCAGGCCGCCTTCTGGGCCGAGGTCGAGCGCCTCACCGAGGCCGGCGAACTGCGCCGCCTGTCGGGCGTCTTCGCCCGCTTCGTGGCGACGCTGGGCGGCGCCGAGCTGCCGCTGCTGCTGGCGGCGCTGGTGCTGTCCGAGCTGGAAGGGCGCGGCCACAGCTGCCTGCTGCTGGCCGACCTGGCCGAGGACGCCCCCACGCTGCTGGGCTGGCCCGAGGAAGAATGGAAGGCGCTGGCGCGCGCCGTGCGGCCGCTGCCCAAGGGCGTCAAGAACTGGGCCGCACGCCTGGCCGCGCATGAACAGGTGTGGCGCGTGGGCGACCTCGATTACGGCCAGCCGCTGGTGCTGGACGGCGAGCGCTTCTACCTGCGCCGCTACTGGCGCGACGAGACCGTGGTGGCGGACAGCGTGCGTGCCCGCGCGCTGGCGCTGCGCGACATCGATCCGGCGCCGGTGCGGCCCTGGCTCGACGTGCTGTTTACCTCGCCGCGCGCGCCCAGCGAGGAAGAAAGGCCGGACTGGCAGAAGCTGGCCTGTGCGATCGCCCTGCGCGGCGCGATCGCGATCATCACCGGCGGCCCCGGCACCGGCAAGACCTACACGGTGGCGCGCCTGCTGGCACTGCTGTTCGCCACCGCGCCGGACGCCGCGCAACAACGCATCGCCCTGGCCGCGCCGACCGGCAAGGCGGCGGCGCGCCTGAAGCAGTCGATCGACAAGGCGCTTGGCGAGCTGGCCGACCGCGTCGGCAACGCGCTGCCGCTGCGCGAGCTGACCGCGCGCATGGGCGCGGCGCGCACCTTGCACAGCCTGTTGGGCGCGCGTCCGGACACGCGCGCCTTTGCCTACCACCGCGGCAATCCGCTCGACGTCGACGTGCTGATCGTCGACGAAGCCTCGATGGTGCACCTGGAGATGATGGCGGCGCTGCTCGATGCGCTGCCGCCCGGGGCCACCCTGGTGCTGCTGGGCGACAAGGACCAGCTGGCCTCGGTCGAAGCCGGCGCCGTGCTGGGCGACCTGTGCGCCTAGGCCCAGGCCGGCAACTACGACGCCGCCACCCTGGCCTATGCGCAGGCGGCAAGCGGCGAAACCATCCCGGACGCCTATGCCGGCCCTGGGGGCGCACTGGCACAGCAGACCGTGATGCTGCGCCACAGCCGCCGCTTCAGCGGTCCGATCGGGCGCCTGGCGCTCGCGGTGAATGCCGGCGAGGTCGACGCCGCCATCGCGACACTGCGCAAGGAGGGCGAGGGCGCCGGCGACAGTCCGCTGCACTGGATCGAGCACGCCCACCAGCACCACCTGCTGCAGCTGGCCGGCGACGGCTACGGCCCCTACCTGGAACTGCTCAGGGCCGGACCGTCCGGTGACCACGAAACCTGGGTGCGCGCGGTGCTGCACAGCTTCGAGTCCTTCCGCATCCTGTGCGCGGTGCGCGAGGGGGAATGGGGCGTGGGCGGCCTGAACACGGCGATCGAACAACGCCTGGCCGGCGCCGGGCTGCTGGCGCGCGGCGGCGACTGGTACGTCGGGCGTCCGGTGATGGTGACCCGCAACGACTATGGCACCCGCGTGTTCAACGGCGACATCGGCCTGACCCTGGCCGACCCGGCGCGTCCCGGTTCGCTGCGCGTGTACTTCCTCGAGGGCGAGGAAGTGCGCAGCGTGCTGGCGACCCGGCTGCGCCACGTCGAGACGGCGTTCGCGATGACGGTCCACAAATCGCAGGGCTCGGAATTCGCCCACACCGTGCTGGCCCTGCCCAAGGAAGCCGGGGCGGTGCTGACGCGCGAGCTGGTCTACACCGGCATCACGCGCGCCAGCAAGCGCTTCACCCTGACGACCCCGGCGCCGGCCGCGCTGGGCGAGGCGATCCTGCGCCGCACCCACCGCGCCAGCGGCCTGCGCGGCATGATCGAACGCTGAGCGGCCGGCCGGCGGCGCCGGCTTGCCTGATCCGGCGCGGGCGCGCGCGGCGAATCCACGACGCTTCCTTGCGCCCGCTTTGCTTTCCTTGCGGCAACAATGTTAGAGTTGCGTTTTGGAAATCAATTCAGGGTAAACCATGTTGATCCTCGCGGGCGTCCTCATCGTGCTGCTGGCCGTGTTCGGCGGCTTCGTCCTGCAGGACGGCCACCTGGCCGCGCTGTTCCAGCCCTACGAGCTCTTGATGATCTTCGGCGGCGCGCTGGGCGCCTTCGTGATCGCCAACGACCGCAAGGCGCTGTCGATGACCTGGCACAGCCTGCCGCTGCTGTTCCACGGTTCGCGCTACACGCGCGAACTGTACATGACCCTGATGGCGCTGCTGTTCGACGTGCTGACCAAGGTGCGCAGGGAAGGCCTGATGTCGCTCGAGGACGACATCGACAAGCCCTACGACAGCGCGCTGTTCGCCCGCTACCGCCTGGTGCTGGTGGACCGCGAACTGCTCGACTTCATCACCGACTACCTGCGCCTGATCGTCTCGGGCACGATGAATGCCTACCAGCTCGAGAACCTGATGGACAACGAGATCGCCACCTACGAGGAAGACGCCGACATCCCGGTGCAGGCGATCCACAAGCTGGCCGACGGCATGCCGGCCTTCGGCATCGTGGCCGCGGTGATGGGCGTGGTGCACACCATGGGATCGATCGGCAAGCCGCCGGCCGAGCTGGGTGGCCTGATCGCGGCGGCGCTGGTCGGCACCTTCCTCGGCATCCTGCTGTCCTACGGCCTGGTGGCCCCGCTGGGCAGCCTGATGCACCGGCGCCACCAGGAAGTGGCCAAGGCCCTGCAATGCGTGAAGGTGACCCTGCTGGCGAGCCTGAACGGCTACGCGCCCACCATCGCGGTGGAATTCGGGCGCAAGGTCATTTCCGCGAGCGAGCGGCCGAGCTTCGCGGAACTGGAAGGGCATGTGCGGCAACTGAAGTCGCGCTAGGATTGCCGGGCCGCAGCCCGCTCCACAATAAAAAAGCCGGAACGGTTTCCCGTTCCGGCTTTTTTGTTTTGAACCCTGACTCGGATCAGCGGTGCTTGCGATGGCGCGTAAGCACCGCCTTCTTGACCTTCGAACGGCCGGCCGAGGCCTTGAGGCGCGCACCGCCGGCGCTGGCCTTCACGCGCGGACCGCCGGCGCTGGCGCGCACGCGCGGCGCCCTGGGCGCGGCTGCGGCCACCGGGATGGTGTCGCCCAGGACATGGCGGCGGATGTTCAGCGCGTCCAGGATGCGCACCGACGAGGCGCCTGCGTTCAGCAGCACCATGGTGGCGTTCTTGCCGGCGGCTTTTACGCGCATGATCAGGCAGCGGCCCGCCTCCTGGGTGTAGCCGGTCTTGGACAGGCCGATATCCCAGCCCTTGGCGCCGACCAGGCGGTTGGTGTTGTGGTATTCGACTTCACGGCCCTTGATGTTGACCATGTGGTCGGACGAGGTCGTGATGCGGGTGATTTCCGCATAGTTCGAGGCGGCGGTGGCCATCTTGACCAGGTCGGCGGCGGTCGAGCGGTTGTGCGGCGACAGGCCGGTCGGCTCCTCGATCACGGTCTGGTTCATGCCCAGCGCGGCGCTCTTGCGCTTGACGGCGGCGCGGAAGGCCTCGGTGCCGCCGGGATAGGTGCGGCCCAGGGCGGCGGCGGCGCGGTTATCCGAGGACATCAGGGCCAGTTGCAGCACGTCGCGGCGCGGTATCGACGCACCGACCGGCACGCGCGAGCTGCTGTGCTTGAGGGTATCGACGTCGCTCTTCTCGATTTCGATCATCTCGTTCATGTCCTGGTGGGCGTCGAGCACCACCATGGCAGTCATGAGCTTGGTCAGCGAAGCGATCGGCACGACGTTGTCGGCGTTCTTTTCGAACAGGATTTTGCCGGTGTCGTCTTCCACCACCAGCACCGATTGCGAGCCGAAGGGCACGGCGAGGGCGGCCGCGCTCGACAGGGTCATCAGCACGGCAGCAAGAAATTTCTTGATCATGGGTGTTTTTATAGGTACGGGTTAATGGTCGGGCGCCGGACGGCGGCGGAGCATCAAAACGTCAAGCGTCAATCGCGTCGAGCAAATTGACGAATTTATCAGGTCACGCGACTAAAGGATGACATTTATAAATATCTCCCAAAGGAAATCAAGACCGACAGCAAGATTCTACAAGAAAAAAAGGCCTCGCGTTGACGCAAGGCCTTATTTATGAAGGGAAACTAGGTAGAAGAGCGGCGAAAAATCGTTTAAAAACGACTCAGCAGTATAAATCGCTGGTTTATGCTGTATGTTTATACAGCATATTCGTCAATTTCTATGCCTGGAACGCGCTAATTATTTCGGCTGATAGATCTTGTCGAATTCACCGCCGTCGTCGAAATGGCGTTTCTGTGCCGCGCGCCAGCCGCCGAATACATCGTCGACGGTGAACAGCTGGATCGGCTTGTAATTCGCGGCAAACTGTTTCATCACTTTTTCATTGCGCACACGCATGTAATGCTTGGCGCCGATCGCCTGGCCGGTTTCCGAATACAGGAAGTTCAGGTAGGCGGTGGCCTGCTTGCGCGAACCCTGGCGGTCGACCACCTTGTCGACCACGGCCACCGGCGATTCCGCCAGCACCGAGATGCTCGGATAAACCACTTCGAAATCGTTGCCGAATTCGGCGCGCACCAGGTTCACCTCGTTCTCGAAGGTGACCAGGGCGTCGCCGATCTGGCGCTGGGTGAAGGTGGTGGTGGCGGCGCGGCCGCCGCCGTCCAGCACCGGCACGTTCTTGAAGATGCGGCCGACCAGGTCGCGCGCCTGGGCCTCGTTGCCGCCCTTCTTGATGACCGAGCCCCAGGCCGCCAGGTAGGTGTAGCGGCCGTTGCCGGCGGTCTTGGGATTCGGGATCACGACCTTGACGCCCGCCTTGGCCAGGTCGGGCCAGTCGCGGATCTGCTTGGGGTTGCCCTTGCGGACCAGGAACACCATGGTCGAGTAATACGGCGCCGCATTGTTGGGGAACTTCCTGGCCCAGTCCTTCGCGACCAGGCCGCGGTCGGCCAGCATGTCGATGTCGTTGGCCTGGTTCATGGTCACGACCGAGGCCGCGAGGCCGTCGGCGACCGCGCGCGCCTGCTTGCTGGAGCCGCCGTGCGACTGCTTGATGACCAGGTCTTCGCCGCTGGTCTTTTTCCACTCGGCGATGAAGGCCGGGTTGACGTCCTTGTACAGCTCGCGCGCCACGTCGTAGGAGACGTTGAGCAGCTCGACCTCGGCGGCCTGGGCGTGCATGACCGGCAGGACGGCACTGCCGAGTGCCAGCGCCAGCAGCAGGCGGCGCAGCGGAGAAGCGGATGTCATGGGTTCTTCCTTTTTGTGTAAAGACTTTTTAGGGATGAGGCATAATCCGTTATTACAAAGCAAAACTAAAGTATATTTTTTACATATGCTTAGACCTAATCTGGAACGCCTACCGTGAGAGCGCGTATCCCGGCTTTGGGTTATAGTCGCGCCTTGCCGGTACCCCGGCAGTATTTTGCAGACACTGTACAAAGACGACATGGGAATCGAAATTCGCCAGGCAACACCGAATGACGCGTCCGCCGCATGCCTGCTGCTGCGCCGCTCGATCGAGGAGGGCTGCGTGCCGGACCATGGCGGGCGTCCCGAGATCCTGCAGGCCTGGCTGGGCAACAAGACCACCCAGAACGTGCAGTCCTGGTTCGCTTCCTCCAGCAACTACGCCGTGGTGGCCGAATGCGGCGTCGGCGAAGGCCGTACGCTGGCCGGACTGGCGCTGCTGAACCAGGCCGGCCGCCTGGCGCTGTGCTATGTCGACCCGGCCATGCTCAAGAGCGGCGTCGGCGCCGCGCTGCTGGCCGCCGTCGAGGTCCAGGCGCGCGCCTGGAACATCGGCAAGCTGTTCATGCACGCCCCCTCGTCGGCCAGCGCCTTCTTCGAGCGCCAGGGGTACATCAATTCCGGCAAGGACAAAGCCTGTTTCGGCATGGAGTGCGATTTCCTCTGGAAACCCATGGACGCCTGTGCCGTGCCGGGCGACAAGCGTTTCTGCAAATGCGCTGCCCAGTAAGCACGCATCTGTCGCATTAACAATCCGTTACGCGAACTCATCTTTTTAACTGTTGACGCTTGCGCTATAGTAGTCAGGTTGCAACGACGAGTTTGTTATGGCTTCCCGCAGAGATTTCATCCAACAAGGCTTGCGCCTGACCGCCCTGGGCCTGGTCGCCGTTCCGCTCATCGAAGCGAACGCGGCCGGCGCCCAGTCCACCACGCCCAGCACCACCATGGAGCCGCCGCCCGACCTGTTCGACGCCCAGGTGGTCGACCTCGATTTCTGGGTCAAGCCGCGCACCCTGTCCCTGGTCCGTCCGGCCAGCGGCGAACGCACCAATGTGCTGTACTGGAAGGATGGCGAGGTGATCGACTCGGCCTACCAGGAACTGTGCCACGTGCTGCGCGACGTGAACGGCAAGGCCTCCATCGCGATCGACCCGCGCCTGCTCGAGACCCTGTGGGCCTCGCAGGCCTTCGTGGCGCGCTACGGCCTCGACCGGCCGCTCGAGATCCTGTCCGGCTACCGCACGCCGGCCTCGAACAGCCGCCTGCGCGAGCAGGGCATCCCGGCTGCGCGCCAGTCGCTGCACATGTCCGGCAAGGCGGCCGACGTGCGCATCGCCGGCCTCACCGAGGAAGTGCTCGGCAGCCTGGTCAAGAGCTTCCGCCAGGGCGGCGTCGGCTTCTATTACCGTGCCGGGCCCCGGGGCGGCTGGATCCACGCCGATACCGGCCTGAACCGCACCTGGAAAGGCTGAGGCCTGGCGCACCGTTCCGGCGTGGCGCTGTTCCTGCGTGGATAGGTGGCGCACGCCACGCCATGATTTTGCTATCGTCGTGCCGACGGCGCTCGCCGTGAGTTTCCTTGATTCGTTAACTTCCCAAGGAGGACATGATGGCAACCATGAACGCACCAACAATGGAACGTCGGCACTTGCCTGAACGGCGATCCGCCGTGCGCGAAGGCAGCGCGGCGATGTCGGCCGTCGATTACATCGCGATGGCGCTGCTGATCGTCGGCGGCCTGAACTGGGCGATGGTCGGCCTGTTCGACGTCGACGTCGTGGCCACCCTGTTCGGCGCAGGCAGCCCCGCCAGCCGCCTGATCTACGTACTGGTCGGCATCTCGGCCCTGTATTCGATCTATACCGCGAGCAAGATGGGGCGCAAGCATCATTGACCGGCGCCTGCGGATCGGCCTGATCTCCGACACCCACGGCCTGCTACGGCCCGAGGCGCTCGACTTCCTGGCCGGGAGCGACCACATCGTCCATGGCGGCGACATCGGCGGTCCCGAGATCCTCGAGCGCCTCGCCTTGCTGGCGCCCCTGACTGTCGTGCGCGGCAATAACGACGGCGCGGCCTGGGCGCGCGCGATCCCCGAGACCGCCAGCATCGAACTTGGCGGCGTCATGCTGTACGCGGTCCACGACCTGAAGGCGCTGGCGATCGATCCGGTGCGGGCCGGGGTGCGCGTGCTGGTCTCCGGCCATTCGCACCGCCCCTCTTGCAGCGAGCGCGACGGCGTGCTGTATGTGAACCCGGGCAGCGCCGGTCGCCGCCGCTTCAGCCTGCCGATTTCGGCGGCCGAACTGCTGGTCGTGGATGGCCGGGTCGACGTGCGCCTGGCGACCCTGGTAGCCTGACTGTCGGCCCGCTCCGCTGCGATGTGGCCCCTGGCGCCGAAATGCCGTAGCATACGCGCCGTTTCCGACGAATTCCTTCTTCCCTATGACGCAAGACGCCAAGCCATCCACTTCCACCGACGACGCCACCGAGCGTCCGCGCTTCCGTCCCGTGCCCTGGTCGCCGCTGGAGACCCCGCAGGACGTGGAACTGTGGATCGAGGAACACAACCGGACCATGCAGGAACTGGTGCGCCCGCAGGAAACCGGCGTCGGCGTGCGCTTCCGCCTGGCGGTCGGCGGCGACATCTACATGCAGACCCTGGATGACGCCGTGCTCCTCGACGTCGAGCCGGAAGCCGGCTGGATCGCGCCGCTGATCATGGCGGCCACCGGCGCCGAGCAGCCGAGCGGCCAGGTCTGGATCATGGCCGACGACAAGCTGGTGCAATTGCTGCTGGGCCTGTCGACCCTGGTCGAGAGTTCGCTGATCGTTACCGGTCACAATTTCGGCAGGCATGGGCGGCGTAATTTCTGACGCGCTTTTTGTGGGCCTTATCCGGTGACAACTTTCCTCTGGCGCGCTCAAGCATTGTGGTGTTAAATCAGGCTCTGCTTTCGCCATTGGAGTGCTGATCCACATGCAAACGGCTACATCGAAACTTTCAAGCGCCAGGCGCGCGCTGTTGGCCGGCGCCGGCCTGCTGGCACTCGGCCTGGCCTTGCCGGCCCACGCCGCCGACCTGCTCGACACGATCAAGACGCGCGGCACGCTGCGCATCGCCTTGGAGGGCACCTATCCGCCGTTTAATTTCAAGGACCAGAAGACCGGGCAACTGAGCGGCTACGATGTCGACGTCGCCCGCCTCATCGCCGCCAGGCTCGGCGTCAAGCCGGAATTCGTCACCACCGAATGGTCGGCGATCCTGGCCGGCCTGGGCGCCGGCAGGTACGACGCCATCGTCAGCCAGGTCGGCATCAACGCCAAGCGCCAGCAGGCCTTCGACTTCTCCCAGCCTTATACCTATTCCTCGCCCCAGCTCATCGTGCGCAAGAACGAGCGCAACAACTACGCCAAGCTGGACGACCTGAAGGGAAAAAAGCTCGGCGTGGGGCAGGGCAGCGTGTTCGAGCAGCAGGCCAGGGCGGTGCCGGGCATCGAGGTCAAGAGCTATCCGGCGGCGCCGGAAAACCTGCAGGACCTGGCCTTCGGGCGCATCGACGCGGCGCTCAACGACAGCCTGATGGTGTCCTACCTGCTGAAGAATTCCCAGTTGCCGATCCGCGCCGGCGCGCGCGTGGGCGCGGTCGAGCGCATGGGCGTGGCCTTCCAGAAGGGCAATCCGAAATTCCACGCCGCCGTCGACAAGGCGCTCGAGGAGGCGCGCGCCGACGGCAGCCTGAAGCAAATCTCGGTGAAATGGTTCGGCAGCGACGCCAGCCGCGCACCATGAGCGCCGCGCCTTCGAGCGGCGGGCGCGCCTGATGGACCTGGACGGAGTGGCCGCGCTGCTGCGCGACGCGGCGCCGGTGATGCTGAAGGGCGCCGGCTACACGCTGCTGTTCGCCGTCGCTTCCATGCTCGGAGGGCTGCTGCTGGGCTTCCCGGCCGCGGTGCTGCGCGTGGTGCCGTGGGCGCCGCTGCGCTGGCCGGCCGCGGTCTACGTCAGCCTGTTCCGCGGAACGCCCCTGCTGGTGCAGTTATTCGTGATCTATTATGGCTTGCCCAGCATCGGCATCGAATTCACGCCGGTGACGGCCGGCATCCTGGCGCTGTCGCTCAATGCCGGCGCCTACCTGTCCGAAAGCCTGCGCGGCGCCATCCTCGGCATCGGCCAGGGCCAGTGGCGCGCGGCCTACAGCCTCGGCCTGAGCTGGCCGCAAGCCCTCGGCCACGTGGTGCTGCCGCAGGCGCTGCGGGTGGCGGTGCCGTCGATGAGCAATACCCTGATCAGCCTGATCAAGGATACCTCGCTGGTGTCGGTGATTACGATGACGGAGCTGATGCTGGTGACCAAGGAGCTGATTTCGGTGACCTTCCAGCCCTTGCCGCTGTATCTCGCGGCGGCGCTGATCTATTGGGTGTTGAGCCTGGGATTCGAGGCCTTGCAGCGGCGCGCGGAGAAGCGCTTCAGCCGGTAGCGTGGGCGGGTTTCCCGCCCACGCGTCCGATCAGACCATGAGCCGCCCAGGCTGTACCTTACATATTCGGATAATTCGGCCCGCCGCCACCCTCCGGCGTGACCCACACGATATTCTGGGTCGGATCCTTGATGTCGCAGGTCTTGCAGTGCACGCAGTTCTGCGCATTGATCTGCAATCGGTCGCGCCCCTCGTCGGTCTTCACGAACTCGTACACGCCGGCCGGGCAGTAGCGCTGTTCCGGGCCGGCATAGGTGGCCAGGTTCACTTCCACCGGCACGCCCGGGTTCTTCAGCGTCAGGTGCACCGGCTGGTCTTCGGCGTGGTTGGTGTTCGAGATGAAGACCGAGGACAGCTTGTCGAAGGTCAGCTTGCCGTCCGGTTTCGGATAGGCGATCGGGCTGAATTCGGACGCCGGACGCAGGCATTCGTGGTCGGCGTGCTGGTGGTGCAGCGTCCACGGAGCCTTGCCCTTGAACAGGATCTGGTCGATGCCGGTCATGATGGTGCCCAGGTACAGGCCACGGCTCATCCAGGGCTTGAAGTTGCGCGCCACGTGCAGCTCTTCCTTCAGCCACGATTGCTCGAAGGCGGCCGGGTAGGCGCCCAGCTCGTCGAACTGGCGGCCTTCGCCGAGCGCGGCGAACGCGGCCTCGGCGGCCAGCATGCCGGTCTTGATGGCGCCGTGGCTGCCCTTGATGCGGCTGGTGTTCAGGAAGCCGGCGTCGCAGCCGAGCAGGGCGCCGCCCGGGAATACGGTCTTCGGCAGCGACTGCAGGCCGCCCGCGGTGATCGCGCGCGCGCCGTAGGAGATGCGCTTGCCGCCTTCGAAGAAGCCGCGGATCGCCGGGTGGGTCTTGTAGCGTTGGAATTCCTCGTAGGGCGACAGATAGGGGTTCTGGTAGCCCAGACCGACCACGAAGCCGACCGCGACCTGGTTGTTTTCCAGGTGGTACAGGAAGGAGCCGCCATAGGTCGCGTTGTCGAGCGGCCAGCCGGCCGTGTGGACCACCAGGCCCGGCTGGTGCTTGGCCGGATCGATTTCCCACAATTCCTTGATGCCGATGCCGTAGGTCTGCGGATCCTTGCCCTTGTTGAGGTCGAACTTCGCCATCAGCTGCTTGCCCAGGTGGCCGCGCGAGCCTTCGGCGAAGAAGGTGTACTTGGCGTGCAGTTCCATGCCCAGCTGGAAGGCGTCGGTCGGCTCGCCGTGGCGGTTGATGCCCATATTGCCGGTGGCCACACCCTTGACCGAGCCATCCTCGTTGTACAGGATCTCGGCGGCCGGGAAGCCGGGGAAGATCTCGACGCCCAGGCTTTCCGCCTGCTGGCCCAGCCAGCGCACGACATTGGCCAGCGAGATCACGTAGTTGCCGTGGTTGGTGAGCGCCTTCGGCACCATGAACGAGGGCGTGGCGTAGGATTTGGTCTCGGTCAGGAACAGCACGCGGTCTTCGGTGACCGGGGTGTTCAAGGGTGCGCCCAGCTCCTTCCAGTCCGGGAACAGCTCGTTCAGCGCGATCGGGTCCATCACCGCTCCGGACAGGATGTGGGCGCCCAGCTCGCCGCCTTTTTCCAGCACGCACACCGACACCTCGCGTCCCTTCTCGGCAGCGAGCTGCTTCAGGCGGATACTTGCTGCCAGGCCGGCGGGACCGCCACCAACGATGACGACGTCGTACTCCATCGCTTCGCGGGGGCCGTATTGTTCGAGGATGCTATTGGGCTGGGTCATGGTGATGTTGATGTTGAAAAATTTTAAGCACGAGTGTGCACTTTTTTGCGCTCGTTGGCAACGGCGTGCGCCATTGTAGGGCAAGTATTAGACGCAGCAATCTAATCGGCGTGAATTTGGTGAAGTGTGTAATGATTATGTCTTCGCAACAGAATATAGTTCGGGATCGCTCGCGTGGAGGAATATTACTGTGGGGATTGAAGTCAACTTCGAAGGCAAGATCGCGATGGTCACCGGCGCATCCAGCGGACTGGGTGCGCGCTTCGCCAAGGCGCTCGCGGGCGCCGGGGCCCAGGTGGTGCTGGCCTCGCGCCGCATCGAGCGCCTGAAGGAATTGCGCGCCGAGATCGAGGCCGAGGGCGGCGCCGCCCATGTGGTCGCGCTCGACGTCACCGACCTGTCCAGCATCAAGTCGGCGATCGCCCATGCCGAGACCGAGGCCGGACCGATCGATATCCTGGTCAACAATTCGGGGGTGCAGAACACCCAGCGCCTGGTGGACGTCACCGAGGACGACTACAACTACATCATGGACACCAACCTGCGGGGCGCCTTCTTCATGGCCCAGCAGACCGCCAAGCGCATGATCCAGCGCGCCAAGGGCGATCCGAAAAAGCAGCACCGCATCGTCAACATCGCCTCGGTGGCGGGCTTGCGCGTGCTGCCGCAGATCGGCGTGTACTGCATGAGCAAGGCCGGCGTGGTGCAGATGACCAAGGCGATGGCGGTCGAGTGGGGCCGCTACGGCATCAACGTGAACGCCATCTGCCCCGGCTACATCGCCACCGAGATGAACGAAGACTATTTCGGCACCGAGCAGGGCAAGCGCCTGATCGACATGCTGCCGCGCCGCCGCGCCGGCAAGCCGGAAGACCTCGACGGCCTGCTGCTGCTGCTGGCGGCCGAGGAAGCCCACTTCATCAACGGCGCCATCATCACTGCCGACGACGGCATGACCGCGCAATGAAGCCGCGATTGCGACTGGTCCTGGTCCACGGCCTGCTCGGCTCCATCGCCGGGATCGGGCCGGAGCGCTGGCTGCCGGACGTCGACCTGGTCCAGCCCGACCTGGTCGGCTACGGCCTGCGCCGCAGCGAAACCCAGGGCATCGACCTGGCCAGCCAGGCGGCCGAGCTGGCGCGCATGCTGCGCGAGGACATCGGCGAGCCGGTCTGGCTGCTCGGCCACAGCACCGGCGGCGCGATCGCCATGCTGGTCGCCGACGCCGTACCCGAACTGGTGCGCGGCCTGATTACCGTGGAAGGCAATTTCACGCTCAAGGATGCGTTCTGGTGCAGCCGCATCGCGCCCCAGCCCGACGCCGACTGGGCGGCCGAATACGGCGCCATGGAAGACGCCCCGGCGGCCTGGCTGGAAGGCATCGGCATCGAGGCCAGCGACGAGCGCATCGGCTGGACCCGCGCCATGCTCGCCAACCAGCCCTACACGACGGTGCAGGAGCTGGCGCGTTCGGTGCTGTACGTGACCGGCGCGCCCGACTACCTGGAACTGGTGCGGCGCGTGCTGGAGCGCGGCACGCCGGTCTGGCTGATGGGCGGCGAGCAATCCGCCGCCGGCTGGGACGTGCCCGACTGGGTCATGGCGTCCGCCTGCGGCATCCGCATCCAGCCAAAAGCAGGGCATATGATGATGCTCGAGGATCCGGCTGCCTTCTGCGGCATCGTCGCGGGTATCCTGCACGATCCGGCGGCCGGCAAGGCCGGATGAAACGATTTTTCAACGAAGCAAAAGCAAAGCAAGAAATGAGTGAAAAGAAGCTGGTACACACGATGCGTCAGCCCATCCGTTGGGGAGACATGGATGCGCTGGGACACGTCAACAACACCGTCTATTTCCGCTACATGGAGAGCGCACGCATCGCCTTCCTGGAGGAAACGTCGGGCAATATCGATCCGGCGGGCGAGGGTCCGGTGATCGTCACCGCCTACTGCAGCTTCCTCAAGCAGCTGACTTATCCGGGCGAGATCGAAGTGCGCACCTTTGCCGGCGTCCCGGGCCGTTCCAGCGTCGAGATCACGCACGAGATCCGCCTGGTTGACGTCGCGGGCAAGGCCGAGGTGGTGCATGCCGAGGGCGGCGCCAAGGTGGTGTGGGTGAATTTCGCGGCGGAGAAATCGGTGCCGCTGCCGGAATCGTTCAGGACGCTGCTGCCGGTGGCCTGAAGAACAGGGTAGGACCACGATCGATGCCGATGCATACCTCGTGTGCCTCGGCATTGTTCTTTCAGCGCGCCACTCCCATCAGCTTGTGCACCAGCTCCGACGAGGTCGAGGCCGAGAACTTGCGCATCAGCTTGGCGCGGTGCATCTCCACCGTGCGCGGCGACAGGTCGGTTTCGCGCGCGATTACCTTGCTGGTCTTGCCTTCCACCAGCAGGGCCGCGATCTCGCGCTCGCGCGGGGTCAGCTCGGCGGTCACTGGGCGTTTCTCGCTGACATCCTCGAAGGTCCAGACCCCGGCGCCGAGCGGCTCCTGCGGGTCGAGGGCGCGGCCGGTCACGTGGCACCAGAACAGCTCGCCGTCGCCGCGGCGCATGATGCGCTCGTCGGAATAGCGGCCGCGCGCGTTCATGATCGGGATGATGCGGTCGCCGGTGCGCAGGAACTCGTCCATGGTCGGGTAGAGCACGGCGAAGGATTGACCGTCCAGTTGCGCCGGCGCATAGCCGAACATTGCGGCCAAGGCTTGGTTGCAGGATTGGATCACGCGGTTTACCGAAATGCACATCCCCACCGGGGCATGGCGGAAGATCATCTCGTAATCGATGGCGTATGATGCATTCATCGGGTGCAGGTCGTTGTCTCCGGAGGCAGGTTTGCCGGTATTTCTACGGTATTGTGCTTTGAAGGCGGCTATTTTATTCTGAGATTCTACTCTGCTGTACAGAAAGAGCTTCCAGCTTAACTACTAAAGGGACGGGTATGAACAAAGTGTATCCTGATGCGCGCGCCGCGCTCGAGGGCGTGGTAAAGGACGGCCAGACCATCGCCGTCGGCGGTTTCGGCCTGTGCGGGATTCCCGAGGCGCTGATCCTGGCGCTGCGCGACTCCGGGGTCAAGGACCTGACGGCCATCTCCAACAATGCCGGCGTCGACGATTTCGGCCTGGGCCAATTGCTGAGCACGCGCCAGATCAAGAAGATGATCGCCTCCTACGTGGGCGA
>Ga0308163_10002729_pt1 | contig 15650 bp, 16 predicted proteins | sample PhyTR1_FD_201037 | JGI IMG/M metagenome (GOLD analysis project Ga0308163, IMG submission 201037) | Phyllosphere microbial communities from UC Gill Tract Community Farm, Albany, California, United States - DLSLT.R1 | ecosystem: Host-associated > Plants > Phyllosphere > Unclassified | place: USA...
GGTGGTGGAGTAGGCCAGGAAAAAGCCGACGATGCGGCCTTTGCGCCGCAGCGGCAGCGATGCCAGCGCCGCCCAGCCATAGCGCGCGGCGCGTGCGTGCCACGGCGCGGTTTCGGGCGCCTTCAGGAAGTCCTCGCACCAGTAGGGCTCTCCGCTGCGGTAGCATACGCCAATCGGTCCCCGCCCTTCGGGTAGCTGCTCGTCCAGCGAGACCCCCAGATTGCTCAGATACTCGGTGCCCTCGCCGGCGCTGGCGACCGGTGACACAGTTCCGGCCTGGCCGTCGGCCGTGGCATCGATCATGCCGATCCAGGCCATCGACATGCCGCCGTAGGTCACCACCGCGCCGCAGATGTCATCGAACAGTTGCTGCTCGCTGGTGCTACGCACGATCGACTGGTTGCACTGGCTTAGGGCCGCGTACAGGCGCCCGACTCGCTGCGAGCGTTCCAGCGCCAGTTCACGCTCGCCATCGATCCTGGCCAGGTTTTGCTGCATGCCCGCCAGCCAGGTCCAGACGCTGTCGCTGTCGCCGGCGCGCACTGGCAGCGGCTCGGTGATATCGCCGCGGCCGAGCCGCCCGATGGCCGTTTGCAGTTGTTCGACCGAGCAGCCGAGCGCAGAATCGAGCTTGCGCTTGGTGCGCAAAAGCAGTGCCAGCAACATGAGCGCGACCAGCATGAAGCCCGCGCGGGCCAGGTTGGCCTGGGCCGCGGCCGAACGGACCGCCTCCGTGGTGCGCCGCTCGACGCTGTCGTTGACCTGCGCGATCGGGGCCATGATCGCGGCCTTGGCATGATGATAGATGTCGTCGTAGAGCAGCGATAGCGCGGCGGCGATGGCCTGCGGATCGTCGCCGCCGAAGTCGCGCATCGCCAGTGCCTTGTTCTCAATCGCGGTCAGACGGTCCGATTCGTCCTTGGCCCGGGTCAGCAGGGACAACTCGGCCGGAGTGAACGAGGTGCTTTGGATCAGTTCCATCAACGCCACCGGTTTGCCGTCGCCACGCGGGCGCTGCTGCTCGATCACCAGATCCCAGTACACATTGTCATAGTGCTTCGGACGCGGGCGCCGTCCGTCGCGGATATCGATAACCTCTTGATAAGATTTCCGGTACTCCGGATCGCCGGTGGCGACGTAGGTGCGCGCCATGCGGGTCATATCGTCGGATGACTGGCGCAGTTCCTCCACCAGGCTGCGCGATGCATAACGCAGCTCATTGGCCTGGTCGATGCGTTTTTCGGTCCACACGTACAGCAGGAACGCGATGGTGACGATGAACAGGGCGCTAAAGCAGGCCCACAGCATGCTGGCGAAGCGGGTGGGTTTGCGGGGTGCGGGGGACTTCATCATCATCGATTACGGCGGCGGTGAAAATAGAAATGGCGGTCAGGGGCGGTCTCTTCAGTATATTGCCGGACTGACAGGCAGACCAGCGCGCTCCAACCGAACGCGCCCGTCGGGGTCCGCGCATAACCATAAAACAACGGCAATCGCACCGGAAACGGCGAGGCGCACTATAATATCCGCTCGCTTTGTAACGTTCTGCCAATAGCTGCCTGCCAACCTTGTCAGCCCAACCGGACTTTCTAATCTATGCAATACGTGTCTACCCGCGCCGCCGCATCGGCCGCTTCGTCGTCTCCCCAACAATTTTCGGACATCCTGCTGGGCGGTCTCGCCGCCGACGGCGGTCTGTTCCTGCCTTCGGCCTACCCGCAGGTTACCGGGGCGGAGCTGGACGCGTGGCGCCAGCTGTCCTACGCCGACCTGGCTTTCGAGATCCTGAAGAAGTTCGCGACCGACATCCCGGAAGCGGACCTGCGCGCGCTGACCGCCAAGACCTACACCAAGGAAGTCTATCGCAACGCCCGCGCCGGCGAAAAGGCCAGCCAGATCACGCCATTGCGGGTGCTGGAAGAGGGTGACAACGGCACCAAACTGGTGCTGCAGGCGCTGTCGAACGGCCCGACCCTGGCGTTCAAGGACATGGCGATGCAATTGCTGGGCAATCTGTTCGAGTACACCCTGGCCAAGCAGAACGCGGAACTGAATATTTTCGGCGCCACCTCCGGCGACACCGGCAGCGCCGCCGAATACGCGATGCGCGGCAAAAAGGGCATCCGGGTCTTCATGCTGTCGCCGCATCAGAAGATGAGCGCCTTCCAGACCGCGCAGATGTTCAGCCTCCAGGATCCGAACATCTTCAATATCGCCATCGAAGGCGTGTTCGATGATGCCCAGGACCTGGTCAAGGCGGTGTCCAACGACCTGCCGTTCAAGACCAGGCAGAAGATCGGTACGGTCAATTCGATCAACTGGGCGCGTGTCGTGGCGCAGGTGGTGTACTACTTCCGCGGCTACCTGTCGGCCACCACGTCGAACGACCAGAAAGTCTCGTTCACCGTGCCCTCGGGGAACTTCGGCAATATCTGCGCGGGCCACATCGCCCGCATGATGGGGCTCCCGATCGACAAGCTGATCGCCGCCACCAACGAAAACGACGTACTGGACGAATTCTTCCGCACCGGCGTCTACCGCGTGCGCAAGTCGGCCGAGACCTACCACACCAGCAGCCCGTCGATGGACATCTCCAAAGCGTCCAACTTCGAGCGCTTCATCTACGATCTGGTTGGCCGCGACGGCGAGCGCACCCGCGCGCTGTTCCACAAGGTGGAAACCCAAGGCGGTTTCGACCTGTCGGGCAAGCCCGGCAGCGACGGCGATGAATTCAAGCTGGTGTCGAAGTACGGCTTTAAGTCCGGCAAGTCGACCCATGACGACCGCCTGGACACCATCCGCGACGTCGCCGACGATTACGGCATCGTCATCGACACGCACACCGCCGACGGCATCAAGGTCGCCCGTGAGAACCTCGAACCCGGCGTGACCATGATCGTGCTGGAGACCGCGCTGGCGGCCAAGTTCAACGAAACCATTCTCGACGCGCTGGGCGAGGACGCCGAGCGTCCCGAAGGCTTCGAGAACATCGAAGAGCTGCCGCAAAAATTCGTCGTCATGAAGCCGGATCTCGAGAAGATGAAGGCTTACATCGCGGCCAATACCGGCCTGTGATCATGAGCGCGCCGCAGTCTCCTTCAAAGCCGCCACCGAGGCCGATGCTGACCGTCGCCGAGGCGCTGGCCCTGATGCTGGAAGCCGCCCGTCCCGTGGCCGACACCGAAACGGTGCCGACCCTGAACGCCAATGGCCGCATCCTGGCCCACGCCCAGGTCTCCGGGATGAATGTTCCGGGCATGGACAACACGCAGATGGATGGCTATGCGGTGCGCGCCGCCGATTGTGTCAGCGAGGACACGGTGTTGACGGTGTCGCAGCGGATACCGGCCGGCCATGTCGGCCAGCCTTTGCTGCCGGGGACCGCCGCGCGCATTTTCACCGGCGCACACATACCGGAAGGCGCGGACGCCGTCGTCATGCAGGAACAATGCGAATTGGTCGGCAGCCTTGTCACCATCAAGCACGTGCCCAAGTCTGGCGAGTGGATACGCCGCGCCGGCGAAGACATCACCAACGGCAGCGTGATCCTGCCGGCCGGCGCGCGCTTGCGCAGCCAGGAGCTGGGTCTTGCGGCGTCGGTCGGCCTGGCCGAACTGCCGGTCAAACGCAAACTGCGCGTGGCCGTATTTTTCACCGGCGACGAGCTGACCATGCCGGGTGAGCCGCTGGCGCCCGGCGCCATCTACAATTCAAACCGCTTCACGTTGCGCGCGCTGCTGGAGAACCTGGGCTGCGAGATCACCGACTTCGGTATCGTTCCCGATTCGCTCGAGGCCACCCGTTCGGTGCTGCGCGACAGCGCCCGGGCGCATGATTTGATCATCACCTCCGGCGGCGTGTCCGTCGGCGAGGAGGACCATATCAAGCCGGCGGTCGAGGCGGAAGGCAAGCTGAATATGTGGCTGATCGCCGTCAAGCCGGGCAAGCCGCTGGCGTTCGGCGAGGTCAAGGACGCGTTCTTCCTTGGTCTGCCGGGCAATCCGGTGGCCAGCTTCATCACCTTCCTGATGTTTGTGCGCCCGTTTATCCTGCGTCTGCAGGGTGTATCCGGCACGATTGCACCGCGCGCATTCCAGATGCGGGCCGATTTCGATCTGCCCAAGGCCGACAAGCGCAACGAGTTCCTGCGCGCGCGAATCAACAGCGCCGGAGGACTGGAACTGTTCAACAACCAGAGCTCAGGCGTGCTGACGTCGACCGTCTGGGGCGATGGCGTCATCGACAACCCTCCCGGCACCACGATCTCCGCCGGAGACCTGGTCCGGTTTATTCCGTTTAGCGAGTTAATGTACTGATGGCTGTTACCGTAAAATTTTTTGCCAGTGTGCGCGAGGCCGTTGGCGCCGCGTCGGAGACGCTGGAGCTGCCGGCGTCCGTTACGACGGTCGGCCAGTTGCGCGCCCATTTGGCCGCGCGCGGCGATGCCTGGAGCGCTGCGTTGGGTAGTCCGGCTTTGCGGATGGCCTGCAATCAGGTCATGTGCGGGTCGGCTAGCGCCATCGCCGATGGCGCCGAAGTGGCGTTTTTCCCACCGGTGACCGGCGGCTAAGCGGCGGCTGAATCCAACGGAGTTCGCGCAAACCCGCACCGCTACCCGGGGTCTGACCCCAGGGGTCAGACCCCATCGGCTTAGGGTTTACGGGTTGGCGCGGCTGCGGCGCGTGCCTCGGCTTCGCGATAGCGGCGCCACGCGCTCCACGTGAACAGCGCGGCTGCTAACAACGACCAAGCTGCGGCGCTCAGATAATCGTTGCGCGAGGTCGAGCCCTTGAACCACTCGACGGCGGCCAGTATCGCAAACAATGGCACGGCGGCCAGCAAATAGCGTTTAATCCAAAAAGTCGCGCCCATCATCATCTCCATTAATTTTGTTCTTCATATCGATCGTATCGGACCGAATGCATGCAGTCTAGTTTGACACCTTTTCGCGTCGCCGTCATCGGTGGCGGGCCCGCCGGCCTGATGGCCGCGCAAACGCTGGCGCAGGGTGGGGCGCGGGTGGACGTGTATGACGCGATGGCCTCGGTCGGCCGCAAGTTCCTGTTGGCTGGCCGGGGCGGCATGAACATCACCCACGCGGAGCCATACGCGGACTTCGTGCCGCGCTACGCCGGCGCCGCCGCCGCGCTGCGGCCGATGCTCGACGCTTTCGGCCCTCAGGACGTGCGCGATTGGGTGCATGGCCTGGGCGTGGAGACGTTTGTCGGCACCTCCGGCCGTGTTTTTCCGAGCGATATGAAAGCGGCGCCATTGCTGCGCGCGTGGCTGCACCGACTGCGGGAGAGTGGCGTGCGATTTCATATGCGGCATCGCTGGCTGGGTTGGCGCGACGGCGCCTTGCTGCTGCAAACGCCCGACGGTGAGCTGCCGGTCCACGCGGATGCGGTGGTGCTGGCGTTGGGCGGCGGCAGTTGGGCGCGATTGGGTTCGGACGGCGCCTGGGTGCCGCTGCTGGCGGCGCGCGGGGTGGATGTGGCGCCGCTGGCGCCGGCCAATTGCGGCTTCGATGTTGAATGGAGCGAGCATTTCAGCGGGCGGTTCGCGGGTGAGCCGCTGACCACCGTCTCGATCATCTCGACCGGCGCCGATGGCGTGGAATTCCGCAAGCAGGGGCAGTTCGTCGTTACGGCCGGCGGCGTCGAGGGCAGTTTGATTTATGCTTTGTCGGCGGCCTTGCGCGATCAGATCGTAGCCGATGGCAGTACGACGATTTATCTGGATTTGCTGCCGGATTTATCGACGGAGCGGGTTGCTGATGAAGTGGGGCGGCCGCGCGGCGCGCGGTCGCTGGCGAGCCATTTGCAAAGCCGCTTGGGCATCAAGGGCGTGAAGGCGGGCTTGCTGCGCGAATGCCTGGGCAAGGACGAATATGGCGATCCGGATGCGCTGGCGCGAGCGATCAAGCGGCTGCCGGTGCGGCTGTTGCGGCCACGCCCGATCGACGAGGCGATCAGCAGCGCCGGAGGGGTGCGCTGGGCTGCGCTGGAGGGAACGATGCTGAAGGCTGCGCCGGGGGTGTTCGTGGCGGGCGAGATGATCGACTGGGAGGCGCCGACTGGGGGGTATTTGCTGACGGCGTGCCTGGCCAGCGGACTGGCTGCCGGGCGTGACGTCCTGGCCTGGAGCCTCAAAAATCCCGAGGGGGCACGTAGGGCGGATTAGCGCAGCGTAATCCGCCATTGCGTGCATCGCGACGGCGCATGCAATGGCGGATTACGGCGTTCCGCCTAATCCGCCCTACGCGCTTTCACGCGTTTCTACTCCCAGCTCACATCACCCGATCCGCTGCGGTTCACGTTGCGCTGATCTGGATTCCCCAGCACCCGGATATCCCCGCTGCCGCGCAAGGTCAGATCCGCCGATTGCTTGGCGAAGACATGGCTGGTGCCGGAACCCTTCAAGTCCACCGTCACCTTGTCAGCCGCCAGATGGCGGGCATCAAGGTCGCCGGAGCCGGTCAATTGCGCATCCAGCGTTTTGCAGCTGCCCGACGACTTGATCTCGCCCGAACCGACCAAGTCCAGCTCCACATGCTCGCTGCTGCCTGCGTTCAGATGCAGGTTGCCGCTGCCATGCGCCGCGGCGATCAGGTTGCGATAGCGCCCCGAGAAATTCACATTGCCCGAGCCGTGCAGCAGCAGTTCAAGCTTGTCGCCGCTGAATCCGGAGACCTTGGTGTCGCCGCTGCTGCGCACCGTCAGCTCCTCCAGCATCGGCAGCACCAGTTCCACCTGCAAGCGGTGTTTCGGGTTGAGCAGCATGCCCTTGGTGCCGATGTGCAGATCGCGGCCATCCTGAATGGTCTCGATATTGGCCAGCGAGCGCTGCTCGCCGCGCACTTTCATCGACGCCGTCGGCCCCTGGGTCAGTATCAGGTCGATCGGTCCCTCCAGCACCACGGTCACCGCCATCGCGTCGACCTTGCGGGTTTCGCCACTCAGCGTGCGCCCGGCCGCGCTGGTCGGACTGGTGGTCCCATACGCCTTGAGCATGCTGTAGGTCACGCCGATCAGCAAGAACGAAAGCAAGAGCAGGCCGGTTCCGATTTTTAGTAATGCACGCATTCCAGCCTCCTTAGCGTCCGCGCAGCAGCGACATGTTCATTGCCGCGTAGCGCCTCAAGCCGATCGCGGTGTAGCGCGTCAGCACAATGCTGATCAGGCACAGGCCGATGCCGGCCAAGATCAGGCCGAAGCCGATGAAGGTCTGCGTGGTGCGCGCGCCGCTGTCGAAATCGGTGGTGATGTGGACGTCGCCCGTGGCCACCGCCTCGGCGCGGTCGAACAAGCGGCTGGCGCGGCTGGTTCCCTGCACGGTGTCGGCGCCGGCTTCATCGTCGCTGTCGGGTGCCTTCCTGACCTCGATGCCCATGTCGTTGATGGCGATGCGCCAGCTCTTGGCCTCCGCTTCCTCTTCCTGGGTGTCGAAACGGGAGTGGGTCAGCGCCATGACGTGGTGTAGCGGGCCTTCGAGCGAGAGCTCGTTCTGGCCGGACAGGCCGCTGGCGGTCAGCGCCACGCCGCCGATGTAAAAGGCGAAGGCCGACATATACACGGCCATCAGCATGGCAGCGTACACCAGTGCCGGAATCACCATGAACAGGTTGAAGATCGCCAGGCCGATGAACGACACCAGCACGCGCACCAGGTTGGTTGGCGTCTTCTTTTGCTCAAAAGAATTTAAATGGGCCGAGGCGCGCAAGGTCATCGCGATCTTGCGCGGTTCGTCGAGCTCCTTGTAGACCTCGGCTTCGCTTTTGCCGGCCACCAGGCCGTCGATAAAGCGCTGCTCGTAGTAGGCGAGGGTCTTGGCCACCGTTTCCGGCGGCAGGCCCTGCATCGCCTGCTTGAGCGCATCGAGGTATTGCTGCTTACTCATGATGTCTTCCAATAACCTTTTTGTCGATGGTGCGACTGTACGCAGATCGCCGTCCACATGCCAACGGCATGTGACAGGCTGCACAAATCGCGGGGCAGGCGACAGAAACGGCGCACCGGACGGGGCGGGCTAGGTGATGCCCTTTAGATGGGCCGCCGCCGCCACGCCGCTGCGCACTGCCATTTCCAGCGTGGCCGGGTAGTCGCCGGCCGTGTAGTCGCCCGCCAGAACCAGCCCGGGCAGACCGCTGGCGTTGCGCGGACGCACCAGACCGGGCGCGCTGGCGTAGGTGGCGCGTTTTTCCGTGATTACCTTGAACCAGCTTGGCCGGCCCAGTTCGGGCCGCTGGAACGCCGCCGCCAGCTGCACGGCGACCGCTTCGGCCAGCAAATCCTGTTCCTGCGCGGCCACGCCTGCCGAGGCGCTGATGATGACCGCAAGCAAACCGGCATGGCTGGCATCGAGCTGGCCGCGGTCGAACACGAACTGACCCCATTGGTAGTTGTCCGGGTCTTCCAGCAGCGCGAAGAACGGCAACCCCAGCCGTACACTGGCGTCGTATTGCAGGTAAATGGTGGTGATGGCTTCGGGTTCGAAGGCGGTCAACCGGGCGCAAACGTCGGTGGTATCGCAGTCGGGCACGGCATGCAGCAGCGCGGCGGCCTGGGCTGCGCCGGTGGCCAGCACCACGCCGTTGAAATACGTGCTCCAGGTGCCGCCGACGGCCGCGCCGCTGATATCGACCTGCCACAGGCGGCCTTCGATCGAGCGCATCGCTTGTACCTTGGCGCCGGTGCGCACCGCGCCTCCGTGCGCACGCAGGAAGGCCGAGGCTGCATCCGGGAACAGCGCCGACAGATCGGCGCGTGGCAGCAGCATGTCCGACGCCGCGCGTTTGGCGCCCAGGCTGTCGCGCAGCACGTTCAGGAAGATCCGGGCCGAGGCGCGCTCTGGCGGCGTGTTCAGCGCGGCCAGGCACAGCGGGCGCCACATCAGCTGGATCAGGCGCGGCGTCTGCTCGAAGCGCGCCAACAGGTCGCTGACGCTGCAGTCCTCGTTGAGCTGCCAGCCCATCCAGCGTGCCGTGCTCGAGAAACGGGCCAAGCTCATCTTGTCGGCGCGATCCAGACCTTTGCTGCGCAGCAGCGCGATCGCGAGGTGCAACGGCGCAGGCAGGCGCGGGGCGACGAAGTCCATGCCGCCAGCGCCCGGCGGGTAGCGCATTTGCAGCGGCAACGACAGCAGCGTCTGCTCGCGGTCGACGCCCACCAGTTTCATCAGGCGCAAGGTTTCGCTATAGGCGCCGAGCAGGATGTGCTGGCCGTTGTCGAGCAGCTTGCCGTCGATCTCGACGCGGCGCGCGCGTCCGCCCAGCGTGCGGGCCGCCTCGAACAGCGTAACCTTGAAGCCGGCGCGCGCCAGCTCGACGGCCGCGCTGCAACCGGCCCAGCCGCTGCCGATGACGGCGACCGAACGCGATGTGCATGATTCGGCCTTGGCGGCCGAGCGTTTTTCTTCCGGCGACCCGGTCAGGGCGTCGTTGTTAGCCACGAATATAGGTCTTCCAGGCGAGCCACAGCTTGCGGATCGGCGTGAGCGAGATGCGCTGGGTCAGCACGTGGTAGCCGTCATCCTGTACTTCGGTCAGCAGGGTACGGTAGATGGCCGCCATCATCAGGCCCGGCCGTTGGGCGCGCCGGTCTTCCTTTGGCAGCAGCGCAAAGGCGTCGTCGTACGCCTGCTGGGCGCGGGCGACCTGGAAGGCCATCAGCTTTTCGAAGTTCTCGCTGTGGCGCGCGTTGAGCAGGTCGGCGGCGGTCACGTTGAACTGTTGCAGCTCGTTGATCGGCAGATAGATGCGACCCTTGCGCGCATCCTCGCCGACGTCGCGGATGATGTTGGTCAGCTGGAATGCGTGGCCGAGCTTTTCCGCGTATTTAAGCGTCTCCGGCCGGGTCGCGCCAAAAATGCTGGCCGACAGGATGCCAACCACCGAGGCCACGTGCCAGCAATACGTGGTCAAGGCCGGGTAGTCGAGGTAGCGGGTTTGATTCAGGTCCATTTCCATGCCGTCGATTATGGCTTGCAGATGCTGCTGTTCCAGGTTGTAGATGGCCAGGTGCGGCTGCAAGGCCTGCGTAACGGGATGGCTTTGCTTGCCTTCGTACATGTTGGCGATTTCCTTGCGCCACCACGCCAGCTTGATACGCGCTACCGATTCATCGGTGCATTCGTCGACGGTGTCGTCGACCTCGCGGCAAAAGGCATACAGGGCGGTAATGGCACGGCGACGCTCCGGCGGCAGGAACAGAAAGCTATAGTAAAAACTCGAGCCGCTCTGGGCGGTCTTTTGCTGGCAGTAGTCGTCGGGGGACATGAATAAAAAAGCAAGATAGACTATCGAAGCCGCTATTCTATAGTGTTCGGTGCCTCGATGGGGGCTGGGTTATAGTCAACGATTTCCGGATTGACGGGGGGATGCGATGATACATATCCGCGAAATCGACCATATTGTGCTGCGTGTCGCCGAGCTGGAACCGATGCTGCATTTCTATAGCACCGTGCTTGGCTGCCCAGTGGAAAAACGTCAGGACGAGATCGGCCTGGTGCAACTGCGCGCGGGCGCCTCGATGATCGACCTGGTGCCGGTGGACGGCAAGCTGGGAAGGATGGGTGGCGCGGCGCCGGGCGCTGGCGGCCGCAATATGGACCACGTTTGCCTTCGGGTCGAACCGTTCGACGAGACGGCGATCCGGGAACATCTGGAGGCGCACTGCCTTGCGGGCGGCCCTGTCGAATCGCGCTACGGCGCCGAAGGGGAGGGGCCGTCAATCTATGTGACCGACCCCGAGGGGAACGTGGTAGAGCTTAAAGGCCCGCCGGCATCCGGTTAGCGCGGCGGCGGCCGGGCGGATCGGACAGCACGCGGACGATGACGTTGACCGGAATCGCGCGGCGCACCAGAAACTCCGACGCGAACGCCTTGCCGTGGCTTTGCTGCAGGCGCACGCCAAGCTCAACGATCTTGGACGTTTCGGTATCCGGACGCTGCGACTGGCCCATTGCCATGCCGAAGTAGGGGTTGTGTGACAACATGATGACACCTCGTAATTTTTAGCGAACATACCACAACAAGTGATAGTTGTGCAGTGGCAACGAGATAACCGCGCACGGCTTGCAGAATAATGCTGAGCCGCGCGCAAACGAACGGGGCGCGGCGAGGCCTAATTTGTTCACGCAGCTGGCTGACAGATAGATGGCGACGGCCGGCGGCTTCCGCCCCATAGCTGCCGTTTGAGTTTCGATAGCCAATGTCTACTTTGCAGCGAGTTGCCGTCTTTCATATTGCGCCACGAACGTCTTGTGTACGACTTTGTGCCGACGAGTATCCGCGCGAGAAGTTCTGTGGCAGAAAGACTGAAAAACCGAAGACTCAGTCGTTAGCGACTGCTCGAAAGGTCGCCAATCCTTATGTCAGCCCTGAGCGTTCGCGCATTTCTCCTAGTAATACATTTCGGATGAGAGTTCAATCTCGTCGACCATGTGCTGTCCTCCAACAATTCGAGATCGTCCGTGTAATGCGGCTAGGCGACCAATGCTGTGGGCGCCGTGCCGTTCAGACCTCAGCGTTTAGGCCGGGCGTTTCGCTTCGCATCGGCCTCGTCAAGGAGGCTCGTGATCTTGGGAAACTTTTCGAGGTAGATCCTCAAACCGTGGTTGCCCTTGCGCACGTCGTGCGATGCGGCAATGCCGATAAGGTCCGCCTGGTCGATCGGATCATCCTTACCCTCCGGCCATGAGGCGAACCCGTAAATGATCAGAAGTGAGGGCGGCGCCAATCCTAACTTCCCCGTGGCCCGGTCCTTGTCGTACCATCCCTGCTGGTGCAGGGCGTGCATGTCGATGGCCAAGTAGACCCGATGTCGCCAATACTCCTCGTGATCCTCGCAAAGCACCTTGTGCGACAGCTCCGTCACGCCCCGTTTGAGCACTTTGTACGTTTCGATGTGCCGCGCAGCGGTCAACCAGACCAGACGGTCCGGGCGGACCTGCTCGCACCGTCCGTCGTCGGTCAAGGCCGCGTGGGCTCGTTGAAGTGAAAGGATCGCCTGATCGAGGTGGTTCTTACTCTCGCGATCTTTCCGGTTAACGTTGATCGCCAACCACGCGAAATAGCCTGACACGCACATGGCGACGACCGAGGCGGCCGGGGCGAGGAAGGGCACGATATTGATATCAGCCATGGAGCGCTACCGGTCGCAGGTCCACTTTCAGGTCGTACTCCATGAGACGAACGTTGGGCACCTGCGTCGCCGCATACCGGAGTTTCTGCCCGATGTCGGACGCAACGATGACTCCGTAGACCTTCTTCTCGCCAGCCAGGTGCTCTTTCACCCAGCCCATGTAGCGCAGGATCTGCCCTAGCGTGGCGTCGGGGCCGCGACCCAGTTTCAGTTCAAGCACGTAAAAATCACCGCTGCTAGTAGCGAGGATATCAATCGGTCCAACGTCCGTCTGGAACTCAACACCGTCACGGTCGTCGGTGCGGTAAAGAGTCAGCGGTGCGGTGTGATCGGGAAGCTTGGGTAAGTTTCTGGCGAGGTAATCGCGCAGGTGCGCTTCGAGCGCGAACATACCGTACGCGTTGTCCGTCACTTCGATGGTTTCGACGACTGACGGCGAGTTTTCGCCAACACCGTCCGCTAGGCGCACCACTAAATCCCCATCCGTCGCCTTGGCGATCTCCCAAACGCCATGCTTTTCAGGCTCATACCAAACGACCTTGCCGCGACCGGTGTTGAACAGATAGTCGTAGGGCGTGTCGGAGATCCGGGGCTTCTTGTTCTCGCTGTAATGAATACGTGACGGGTGATTCACCGCGCCCGAAATGATGCTACACGTCATTGAACTGTCGTTGACATCGTCCCCATACATCGAGCGGATCTTCGCCTTAATGGCGGGATAGGTGCATTCCCCGTTCATCTGCTGTACCGCTTCCTTGACCATTTGCCAGACTGGTTTCTTGCTCCCGTTGTTCATCGTTTGTCGCCCTCGCATTCGTTGGTGGTTTTGTCGGGATCGGACGGATCCCTCCTGCTGCGTCGAGAATTTTTACATAGCGAGGCAGTCGACGACATTCGTTACAGAAGCATCGAACGTCACAGATGAAGCCAGAAGCGGTCAGCCATCCGGTTGGATCGAAATGTCGCCTTTTGGCCGTTCTCGGCCGTTAATTTTGACGGCTGCCGATCCGAAGCCCTCATTCCGTCGAAGAGACAAGGAAGCAATCGGGACTTACCGTTGCGAGCCAGATCCGACGCTGATGCGTTCCCCACTGCGTCTGTCCACGATAAATGGTTCCCATCCGTCAGGCGGATCCCATTCTCCCGACCCCCGGATTTGTGTAGCCGTTGCACTATCGGCTATAACTCCATCAATGCCAAGCTCCTCGGCCTTCCACAGGAGTATGCCATCCAGATCGAAGGCGAACAGCTCGGACGACGAACTCGCCAGTATGCAAAAATCGTCCGCTGTAGTGTCCAGGTCGTCGCCGTCAAAAAGATCGCAAAAATACCCATCCATTTGGTGAATTACTACCTCATGCGTGGCCATATCGACAATGAAAAGCCGTGATCCATAGCCGATGAAAGCTTTAGAACCTGCAGTACGAACAGCTTTAAAGCACACACATTCAGTCGTCGCCGCAATATTGATTAGTATGCGCTCCCCCCAACCCGAGTCGACACATACCCGTGCCGCAACACGTGCGGCTTCGGTATCCGCTCCAATTAAAAGACACCGGTCCACGGTAATCTGATCATTTTCTTCCAAAAAAAAATTCATTCTCATCGTTTAAGTAGTACTGCGTGTCTAAGTCCGGTTTTGGCCGGATTCAGTCTTTTGGTCTTATGTCGTCAACTGACTTCGTCGCAAGTACAAACTCTGTTTGGAAATCTGGGGGAAGCCCTGGTGGCCGAAAAGTTGCTTCAAACTCGACACCCAAGCCCGAGGCTCGGCTTACAGCGGTAGCTTTACAGTTATCATGAGGACCACCACCTAAGTGAGCCATGTCCCCTTCATTTAAGGCGAAGTATTTGTGAGTGGGGCTAGGTTCAAATCGCTCAAATGTCTCGGTACCCTTCCTCTTTATATTTACTCGCGGCACATAGTCCGACGTTGGAAATACACGAAGCTCATCACCCAGGAGTTCGACCTTATCCGTCCAGCACAGGTTTGCTGGTGCAGCCGAAACAGCCATCCGGGGGAGCAAAAGCAAATAAAAAACCAATGTACGCATGACGCGAATGTTCCTGAAAAATGTTAGCATTTGGCCGTTCTCGGAAATACTAAAGGCGTAACTCTAGCACGACATCTTCAGGCTGAAACGCCATCAGCCATTGCGTAATACCGTTTGCGTCACTGCACTCTAATTCGTATCCCACTGGGGAGGAATAAATTTCTATGATGGTTGCGATGTCCCCGACCACGGGTCGCCGAAGGTTAGACTCGTCAGCCAATGCAAACTGTTCCACGTTGAATGCCACAATCCTAACCACATCGTATTGCTTAAATTTCATAGCTGAACACCATCTTGGTTGAGCGGCAGCTTTTGGCCGAACTCGGCCGCTCGCAGAGCATAGCAGCTTGCCAAACCGGAAAAGTCGCAGATTGTCACGACGGCAGAAACCGACCAAAACCAGCCAGAGAAAATGAAAAGTTTCCGCTTACCTCAGGCGTTCGCGTACCCCGTGAGACGGTGAAACAACCAGAACAACAAGCCACGCGACAAATGATAAGCCGCGTTGAAGACCACCAAAGCAAAGGGCATAAACCATCCACTTAGAAAAGTTATACGGACGACTTATTTGCGCGCCATCCATAACGTAGGCCGTCATAAATGCCGCTAAAGCACTCACTGGAAGCAAAAACCACCATTTACGTTCAAGTTTGGATTGCATCGTTTAGTCCAAGACGTTGAAGAAATTTAATTTGCCGGTGCCGTCGTAAAGCCGGTGTAAAAATACGTCACTTCAGCCGAGAGATGTCCGCTTGTGGCCGAACGCAGCCGTCGCGTTGCTAGGATAGCAGCTCGCCCAGTTGCAAAACTCACCAATTCTCACGTCAGACCGAAGACGCCCCAAAGCGGAAGTTCTCAATGTGGCCGAACAGTAGCGCAAGTTCATTCTTAACGTAAGTGGGAGCGCAGAGGGCGCGTTAGGCGTCAGTCTTTAAGAACGATTCCCAAATTACGCATTTCTTCTGCAAATTTTTCTCGTTGGGACTCAAGTTTGAGCCAAAGGTTGGATACTTTCTGGGTGCGGTCGCGCAAAAGGCTAGCATCACCCGGATCGGATATCGGATTGTTGCCAGCCTCTATCAGGATCTTCAGTTCACCGAGAACCTTGGTTAGAGCATTTTCATTTTTCTCGAACTGAAGCCTCAACTCCTCTGTCCGTTTATCATGCATAAACTTAGCCCTATTCGTGATAGCCACACTTGCTAATGCACCGGCGAAAGCTCCGCAGATAAGGTTGGTTAACTTGACCAAATGGCTCAATTCTGGAAACTCTACGCTGGGAACGAGATTGTTTATGGCAGTGGCGCCTAACTCAAAACCATAAGCAAGAAGTATGGTAAAAAACGCAGCTAATAAAAATCGCCATGGCTGTGCTTGTGTTCTTTCATTTGCGACTAGATATATTGCCAACGCAATATTGGCAGCGAACGCCGTAACAAAAAGAATCAGATAC
>Ga0308163_10002732_pt1 | contig 15644 bp, 13 predicted proteins | sample PhyTR1_FD_201037 | JGI IMG/M metagenome (GOLD analysis project Ga0308163, IMG submission 201037) | Phyllosphere microbial communities from UC Gill Tract Community Farm, Albany, California, United States - DLSLT.R1 | ecosystem: Host-associated > Plants > Phyllosphere > Unclassified | place: USA...
CAGGTTTTTTTTATCGATGGCTGTGCAGTCCTCGCGGCTGCCGCCGCGCAGCTGGTACAAGCCCCATTCGAGGCCGCCGCGCGCCGCCTGTCCGGCGCGCATGCCGAGCACGCTACTGTCGATGGTACCCTGCTGGGTCGTTTGGAGGCGCAGCAGCGCCAGCGCCATGCCGGCCAGCACGACCAGGAACACGATCGCGGCGATGTAGGCAAAGCCGCCTTTGCGGCGCACGGGTTTCACCGGGGTCACGGGACGTTCTCCACGTGGGCGCCCATGGTCAGCGTGGCGCCCTCGCCGCCGTCGAGCAGGCCGAGGCGCAGTTGCAGATAGCCGCTCTGCTGGGTGGCGCCGCCGTTCACGCTGTACAGGAAGGCGCAGTCGGCGACCTTGGTGGCCAGTACCGGAGCGTCGGGCGCGACCGGGCAACTGCCCGCGGAATCGAAGTTGCCGACGATGCGGCGCAGGGTGCCGGTACCGGTGCCGTCGGCGTTGCGCCCGGCGCCCTCGCAGGCGTAGCGGACCACGGCTTCGGTTTTCGACACGACCAGGAAGCGGCCGCTTTCGTAGCTGGTGGGGAAGGGCGCGTGCTCCTTCAGGGTGACGCGCGCCCTGGTCGCCTCCAGCGGCTTGCTCAGGTCGATCTTGTCGATCACGGCCCGGTTCACGCCGCTGTAGACATCGCCGCCATTCTCGTTGCTGAGCACGAAGAAGTCTTCCACGGATGCCGACAGCTCGGTCAGCACGTCGAAGGGCTTGGCGGGCGCCTGTGGATCGAAGGCCTGGGTGTCGGCGACGGCGCCACTCATGTCGGGCGCAGTGCGATAGCGTCCGCCCGCCTTGGTGGGCACCAGCTCGATGCACTGGACGCCCGCCTGCGCGGAAGGCACGAGGCGCAGCGAATTCGGCACGGCTGCGTGCACGTCGGCGACGATGCGGTGCAGGGCCGAATCGGCCTGGTTCACCAGGTTGGCGCGGCGCCCGACTGCCAGGTAGGACTGCAGCGCCGGCCGCAGTTGCAGCACCAGCACGCCAGCGATGACGCCGACCAGCACCATCACCACCACCAGTTCGACCAGGGTGAAACCGCGTGCGCGCCGCAAGCTCATGGCTTGGTCCTCCAGCCGGTGAGCACGAAGCTTGCGGCGTCATCGTGCGTGACCCTGACGGTGATCTTGACCGACTCCAGGGTGGCCACCTGGGCCAGGCCGGCGTCGACGACCTCGACGTACACTTTGTACTGCGCCAGGCCCGGCACCGCATTGCCCTCGATGTCGAAGACGCCGGTCGACTGGTATTTATCGTAGTTCCCCACCTGGGTGTAGGCCGAGCGGGGGACCCCAGGCGCCGCGGCGGCATTGCCGTAGGGTTTGAGCAGGATTTCTTCCATCATGCTTTCGGCGATCATCGCCATCTGCTGGCTGACGACCGGGTCGACGCTGGCGCGGTCGCCGCGCGCGAACACGGCCACCATGCCGGCCAGCGCGACCGCGACGATGACGATGGCGACCACCAGTTCGACCAGGGTGACGCCGGCGGCGCGCCTATTCCACATAGCCGGTACTTCCTTCGATGCTGATCGTGCGCCTGGTGTCGCCGTCGGCCAGGATCGTGACCTTGCCGCTGACGAGGGTGGCGCCGGCGCCGTCCAGGCTGATGGTGCCGTCGGGCTGGAAGAACAGGGTCTTGCCGGCGCCGGCCAGGCCGCCGTTGCCGACGGCGTCGCTGCTGCTGCGGAAATCGCCGTCGCCGATGCCCTCGATGGCCGCGTTGCAGGCCTGGGAGGTCGGCTCGGTGGCCACGCGCAGCGTCAGCGCGGTGGCGGAAGCGCTCACGCATACCAGGCGCCGGCGCGCCACGGCGTTCTTCTGCGCCAGGCGCAGCGCGCTCACGACCCGGTCGCCGTGGACCAGGGCGGCGCTGTCGTTGCCGCTCAACATGCGCGGGATGCCGATCGCGGCCAGCACCCCGATCACCACCATCACGGCAAGCAGTTCGACGATGGTGAAACCGCCGCTGCGTGTCATCGGAAGACCTCGCGCACGTGGATCACGCGGCGCGTCTCTGCCTCGTAGATGCCGAAGGTGGCGCGCGCCCAGGGGTCGCGCGGATCGCCCGGGCAGCCCGCCTCGGCGGCGCGCAGGAAGGGCCTGGTGGCGCCGGCGACAGGCTTTTTCGGATTCAGGCAGGTATTGTCGGCAGTGGTGCTGCCGAGGTTGAGCGCCACGTAGAGCACGCCCGCGACCCCGGCCGGCGGTGTGAGTTTCAGTTCGCCGTAGCCTTTCACGATCTGCACATCGTTTCCCAGCGTGGTGTCGTTGAGCTTGTCGCCGGGCGTCCTGGTCGATTTCGCGAAGGCCGCGGCCGGGAAGGTAAAGGTCGTTTCGTCGGTATTGCGCACCCAGGATTGCCCGTTCCAGTATTCGATGCTGACCGGCAGCGCCAGCTCCTTGCCGGAGCGCGTGTAGTTGCTGGCGATGCGCACGCGCCCGCTGCGCACCAGGATCGAGGGTTCAACGGCGACGCTTGAGGTGACCTTGTCCCTGGTGTCGGTGACGTCGAGCCGGACCCGCGCCGGCGCCGATGGATTGGTGTTGAACACGTAGCCGGGCATGAGCTTTGCCGGGAGCGCCGCGACGCCTTTCAGGTAATCGGTGGCGCAGATCACTGCGACGCCGGAGTAGCCGGACTCGCAGGGAGGCCGCGTCAGCACGAAGCGGCCATAGTCCTTCAGTTCCTTGTCGGCCGCGTCGAAGGCGACGCCGCTCAGGTCGGCGTCGCGCGCGTACTTGCCGGCGTAGTTCTTGGTGGTCTCGTCCAGCAGGTTCAGCGCCGTGACGGTGAGGGCGATCGCGCGCTCGTCGGAATAATACTGGCTCAGTGGCTTGGGCTGGCCCTTGACGGCGACCGGGCGCGTGCCTTTCTCTTCGATCCTGAAGCTGGCGGGAATGAAGTCGCCGCTGGCGCCCGTGCAGCCGGTTTCGGTGGCGTCGCCGACGTTGCTGCTGCCGTTCGGGGCGAGGCCGCTGCCGAAGTAACTGCCCGCCGCCAGGCTGGCCTCGATGTCGATGCTGCCCACTTCGCGCATGCGCGGCAAGGGGGTGTTTCCGTCGGCCGGCTGCGGCGCGAATATCTGCACGCCCGCGTCGATGCTGCTGGGCGCCGGGCGCGGGTCGAAACCGTCGGCGCCGGCGCCGGGGCGACACATCCGGCTCGCCAGCTTGACCGTTGCCGGCTGTGTCTCGCGCCCGAAGTTGGGTGTCGTGACCTTGGCGGCGTTCAGCGCCGTCACCTTGACCGTGAACGGGCTGCCGGCCTTGCGCGGCGTCGGCAGGTCCGACAGTTCGACCTTGAAGGAGGCCGGCGCGGCAATCGCCAGCAGGCTGCCGGCAGCGCTCGATTCGGGGTCGGCGGCCCTTGCGCCGATCTTCACGCGGCCGGCGTCCGGATAAGACAGCCTGGTCGTGGCCTTGCCGGCCTGGTCGAAGTCCAGCGCCAGGTTCAGGCTGGCGCCGGCCTTGAGCGCCTGTCCGCCGAGCTGGAGCGGCAGGGTGCCGCTGGCCGGATTGTCGTACCCGAAGGAAAACGCCACATTGCGCTGGACGCCCTTGAACAGCGGCACGCAGGCTGCCGCGGCGCCGCTGTACTGCAGGGCCGTGACGTTCAGGTCGACTTCGCTGCCCGCGTAAAAGGCATTCTTGTCGTTGATCTTCAGTTCGAGCGCGGCGTCGCTGACCTGCACCTGGCAGTTCGAGGCGGAAGCCGACCCGCTGACGTTGCAGCTCGCCGCCAGCGCCGCGCCGCTGGCGTTGACCAGGCCGAGGATTGCCGGGGAGTTCGGCGGCATCTGCGCAGCAACGGTGGCCGTGCCGGACTTGCCGATGTCGACGCGCTGCTTGCCAGGCTGCAAATAGACGGTGGCGCCGCCGGCATACGTGCCGGTGCAGGCGGCGTTGGCGCAGGCCGTGACGGCCACGCTGGCCGGCGCGCACACGCTGGCGCTGGCCGGATGGCCGATCAGGTAATGGTGCGGCGCCTGCACCGCGCCGCCTTCGCAATATGGGCCGTTGCCCGAAGTCTTGACGTTCCTGACATCGTAGCCGCTGTTATTCGTCACGCAGTCGCACTTGCCCGGCGTGGAACCGTTGCGGCAGGTGATGGTGCTGGTCACGCGCGCGGCCCATTCCAGCGTCGCATGGTCGACCGTGGCGTTGCCGACGATGGCCGAGCTGGATGCGTCCAGCGTCAGCTCGCCCGTGACGACGTTGCCGTTGACGGTGTCCGAGGAGCCCAGGTGCAGCGAGGTGGTGGCCTCGATGTTGCCGTTCACGGTGACGCTCGCCGCCAGCAGCTCGACCACGTCGGACTTGATGTTGCCGGTCATCGTGCTGCCCGAGGCCAGCGTGAAGGCGCGGCTGGCCGTGACGTCGCCGTTGATCGTCACCGGCGAATCGGTGGAGACGGTGGGCGCGACGATATTGCCCTTGACCGAGCTGTGGGAAGCCAGGAACAGCGCGCTGCTGGCGGTGACGTCGCCGGTGATGCTGACCGGCGAGTTGGTGGTGATGGTGCTGCCCTTGACCGGGCCGGCGATGGTGACGTTGGAGCCGATGGCAATGGCGCCGGCGGCGGTGATGGTGCCGGTGACCTTCGACTGCGAGCCGGTGCCGAGCTGCACGGTGGCGGCGGCGATGTCGGCGACGATGGTCTGCGGCAGTGCGCCCATGCTGAACTGGCGGCCGGCGCCGAAGCTGGCGCCGCTCACCAGCAGCAGCGAGCTGGCGATGCCGCCGATGTCGAGGTTGCCGGTGGCGTTCAGGGCGCTGCGGTCGCCCATCGTCAGGCCATGGTTGTAGCCGAAAACGACGTCGCCGCTGACATTGACCGTGTAGTTCTTGCCAATGACCATGCTGTCGTTCCACTCGACCATCGGGAGCTTGCTGCAACTGTAGACTTTGCCCGTCAGGTCGCAGTTATCGATCTTGCCGCCCGAGAAAGTAAAGGTCGTGGCGGCGCGTGCCGGCGCCAGGGCGCACAGCAGCGGCAGCATCAGCAGGAGGGAGGTCAAGTGGCGGATCTGCATCGGTCCGGGACGACAAAATGGGAAACATTATATCGTTGCGGCCAGTTTTATTGCAAAAAACCAATATTGCCTTCCCTGGCGCCACGTCTTGGCTTGGTCGGGCAGAAACATCTATTCCAGCCGTTACTGCATGAAACAATTTCGAAGCGCGCTCATGCATATCTGGCATTAGCATCGAGGCATGAACTTTACATTTTTTTCAGCACAGCACGGGACGTGCATCGTGAAGCTCTGGGCCACGGGACGCTACGGGTTTTCACTACCGAAACGGGTCGATATCTCCACGCCGTCCGGGACCGTCCATTCCTACCTGTATTACAACCGCAAGGTGCAACTGAAGCCGGAACTGGCCAACCGCAGCATCGTGCGCATCGCGGTGGCGCGCTTCCTGCAAACGGTCGACGAGGGTGTGATCGAGATCGACGCCGCCATGCCGGCCTTCGACGGCGTGCTGACTCCGACCCGCACCAATGCGCCGCGCGCTCCGCTGCGGGTGCGGCCGGGACGCTCGCACGGGCGCATCAAGGCGCTGCCGGTGCTGGACGAAGTGGACTTCGAACCGGCCTGAAACGGATCGGATTACACTGGGGTCTCCAAAATATGCGGCGCCGCTGTCACGCGGCGGCGCCGTCATCCGTCTGATGTACATGACTACCCAGACCGCCACCCCTGTAGACCCCACCGCCGCCTTCCAGCGCCTGCGTCCGCGCATGTTCGGCATCGCCTACCGCATGCTCGGCATCCGCGCCGACGCCGAGGACATCGTCCAGGAAGCCTGGCTGCGCTGGCACCATGCCGGCCTCGAAGCGCGCACGCCCGAGGCCTGGCTCGTCACCGTCGTCACGCGCCTGTCGATCGACCGCCTGCGCGGGGCGATCTCCGAGCGCGAGCGCTACTTCGGGCCCTGGCTGCCGGAGCCCTTGCTGGACGAGGCCGTCGACTCGCCGGAAAGCGCGCTGGAGGCGGCCGGCGACATCTCGACGGCCTTCCTGCTGATGCTCGAGCGACTGGCTCCGGAAGAGCGCGCCGTGTTCCTGCTGCACCAGGTGTTCGAATTCGATCACGCCGAAGTGGCGGCCATGGTGGGAAAAAGCGAGGCTGCCTGCCGCAAGACCCTGCAACGGGCGCGCGAGCGGGTGCGCGCCGAGCGCCCGCGCTTCGTCGTGGCGCGCGAAGCCCACCTGGAACTGCTGGGGCGCTTCGTCGAGGCGGCGCGCTCGGAGGATCCGGCCCGGGTCCAGGCCTTGCTGGCCGCGGACGCCAGCTATCTCGGCGACGGCGGCGGCAAGGCCAAGACCACGGTGCGGACCGTCACCGGCGCCGGCCGCGTTGCGCGCCTGGTGGCGGGCATCCAGCGCAAATGGGGCCGGAGCGTGCGCTTCGACGTCATACAGGTGAACGGCGAGCCGGGCCTGCTGACCTGGCTCGACGGCGTACCCGACTCGGTCACGTCCTTCCTGATCGAGGACGGGATGATCGCCGCGATCTACGTGGTGCGCAATCCTGACAAGCTGGGCACGCTGCGCGGGCGCCAGGCCTGAGTCAGCGCGCCAGCGCGGCGCAGCGCTCGGCCAGCAGCGCGTGCAGCTGGCGCACCGCGGGGGAGAACTGGCGCCGGTGCGGACATACCATCTGCAAGGGGGCCGGCTCGCCCGGCAGTTCCGGCAGCACCAGTCGCAGGCGGCCGTCGCGCACCTCGTGGCAGACGTCCAGCCAGGAGCGGTAGGCGATACCTTCGCCGGCCAGCGCCCAGCGCCGCACGACGTCGGCGTCGTCGCACACCAGCGCGCCCTTCACCTGGACCAGGCGGCGCGCTTTCCCGACCGGGAACACCCACTTGTCGTAGACCCGGCCCTGCAGCTGGAACAGCAGGCAGCTGTGCTGCTGCAGCTCGTCCAGCGATTGCGGCGTGCCGCATCGGGCCAGGTAGCCGGGCGACGCCACCAGCACGCGCCGGTTGTCGGGCGCCAGCGGCAGTGCGACGAAGCTGGCGTCCTGGCCCTGCCCGTAGCGCAGCGCGATGTCGACCGGGTCGCGGAACACATCGGTCACGTGGTCGGACAATTGCAGGCGCAGTTCGAGGCGCGGATGGCGGCGGCGGAATTCGGCGATCCAGGGCAGCAGCAGGTTGCGTCCGAAATCCGAGGGCGCGGCCAGCATCAGGGTGCCGCTCAGTTCGGCGTCGTCGCGGCGCAGGGTCTCGCGTCCGGCGTGCAGCAGCTCGATCACTTCGCGCGCATAGGGGAGGTAGCGCTCGCCCTCGTCGGTCAGGCGCAGGCTGCGCGTGGAGCGCGCGAACAGGCGCAGTTCGAGGTCGCGCTCGAGGCGCATGATGGCGGCGCTGACCTGGCCCGGTGCCAGGTCCGCTTCGCGCGCCGCCTTCGAAAAACTGCCGCAGGCGGCGGTGCGGACGAACAGCGCAAGGTCTTCGAAACGGACCATCTTCACTCCAGACGTGAAAGTGCTACCCGATTAGCCCGGTTTTTCAGAAGCACGCGTTTTCCTATCATGGCCTCATCCTCTCCGCGCAACGCAGCGGGCAAAAAAACGCAGTCTACACGCAGGGGAGCCGTCCAAGCCCATACAAGAAGGAGTTCGCCATGAAACGAAGGATGATGTCCACGCTGGCCGCAGCCTTGTCCGCCGCCCTGTTCACCGCAGCGACCGCGCCCCTGGCGCTGGCCGCGCCCACGATCGGCAAGATCGAGCGCGTCGCCGAATTCACCGGCGCGATGCCGACCGGTGTGACGGTCAGCGAAGATGGCCGCATCTTCGTCAACTTCCCGCAATGGGGCGACGAGGTCTCCTACAGCGTGGCCGAACTGGTGGACGGCAAGCCCGTGCCCTATCCCGACGCCGCCTTCAACCGCGAGAACGCCGATCCGGCCAAGGGCCTGATCAGCGTGCAGAGCGTGGTGGCCGACGGCCGCGGGCGGGTCTGGATCCTCGATACCGCCGCGCCGGGCTTCGCCGCGCCCAAGGCCGGCGGCGCCAAGCTGGTGGCGGTCGACCTCAAGACCAACCGGATCGTCAAGACCGTGGTATTCCCGGCCGAGGTCATCCTGCCGAGCACCTATGTGAACGACATGCGCTTCGATTTCCGCGTCGGCGCCGAGGGCGTGGCCTATGTGACCGATTCCTCGATCCGCGGGCCGGGCGCGATCATCGTGCTCGACCTGGCCAGCGGCAAGGCGCTGCGCCGCCTGAGCGGCGACAAGAGCACCTCGCCCGACCCGGCATTCAGCGCCCGCGTCGATGGCAAGCCGATGGTCTCGACTGGCCCGGACGGCAAGCCCCAGCCCTTCAAGGTGGCCGCCGACGGCATCGCGCTCTCGCCGGACGGCGCCACCCTGTATTTCTCGCCGCTGTCGAGCCGCGCGCTGTATTCGGTGCCGACACGGCTCCTGCGCGACCCGGGCAGCAGCGACGCCGACATCGCCAGGGCGGTGCGCACGCTGGGTAACAAAGGCGCATCCGACGGGCTGGAAGCCGACGCCGCGGGCAATGTGTACGGCGGCGACTACGAGCACGATGCCATTCGCCAGCTGGGCAAGGACGGCAGGTGGCGCACCATCGCGCAGGGACCGGAGCTGTCCTGGCCCGATACGCTCTCGGTCGGTCCGGACGGCTACCTGTACGTGATCGCCAACCAGCTGCAGCGCCAGGCCGGCTTCAATGGCGGCCGCGACCTGCGCCAGAAACCGTACCGCCTGCTGCGCGTGAAGATCGGCGCCGCACCGGCGCCCACCCACTAATCCATCGAGGACACACATGGACATCCTGCAAGCCGCGCGCCGCCGCCACACCGTCAAGGCCTACGACCGCGAGCGCACCATCCCGGCCGGCATCGTCGAGCGCCTGCGCGAACTGCTGCGCCTGGCCCCATCCTCGGTGAACGCCCAGCCCTGGCACTTCGTCGTCGCCTCCACGCCGGAAGGCCGCGAGCGCATCGCCAGGGCGACCGATGCGCCGGGCTACGGCTACAACAGCCCCAAGATCCGCGACGCCTCGCACGTGATCGTGCTGGCGACCCGGGTCGCGGCCGAGCCGGAGCACTACCGCGCGGTGCTCGACCGGGAAGAAAGCGAGGGGCGCTTCGTGAACGACGCCGCCCGAGCGTCGCAGGAAAAGGGGCGCGCCGCCTTCACCGACCTGCACCGCTTCGAGCGCAAGGACGTGGCGCACTGGTACGAGAAGCAGACCTACCTGGCGTTGGGCACCCTGTTGCTGGGCGCCTCCAGCCTGGAAGTGGACGCCACGCCGATGGAAGGCTTCGACGCCGCCGTGCTGGATCGCGAACTGGGCCTGCGCGAGCGTGGTTTTACCGGCACCGTGATCGTGGCGCTGGGCTATGCGGGGGCGGACGACTTCAATGCCAGGCTGCCGAAGTCGCGCCTGGGCCCCGAGACCGTGTTCACGGACATCTGAGCCGCCGCACAGGCGCACCCGATGGGGCAAGGCCGCACTGCGGCGGCGCGTGGCCGCGTCGTCGCGGTGCACCATGTCGTACGCGCCGCCGATTCTTTCTTGAGGCATAGGAATCTGGCAAGTTCTAAGGTATTGTCGTGGTTTAGTGGGCGGGGCCAGTCCCGGCCCGGTCTTGAACGCAACCACGGAAACACCGAATGAAAGAATTGGTCGACAGCATCAATGGGATCGTCTGGAGCCCGGCCCTGATTACCCTCTGCCTCGGCGTGGGCCTGTATTTCTCCATCCGCTCGCGCTTCCTGCAAGTGCGGCATGTGCGCGAGATGATGCGCCTGATGATGGAGGGGAAAAGCTCGGAGCAGGGCGTGTCCTCGTTCCAGGCGCTGGCCATGACCCTGGCCGGGCGCGTCGGCACCGGCAACATCGCCGGCGTCGCGACCGCCATTACCTTCGGCGGTCCCGGCGCGGTGTTCTGGATGTGGGCGGTGGCCTTCCTGGGCGCCAGCTCGGCCTTCGTGGAATCGACGCTGGGCCAGGTGTACAAGGAGCAGATCGGCAAGGAATACCGCGGCGGTCCGGCCTTCTATATCGAGAAGGGCCTGGGCATGAAGTGGTACGCCCTGCTGTTCGCTTTCGTCACCATCGTCGCCTGCGGCCTCTTGATGCCGGGCGTGCAGGCCAACTCCATCGCCGAGAGCCTGCAGACCGCGACCGGCATCGACCGCAAGCTCACCGCCGCGGCCCTGGCGATCGCGCTCGGCTTCATCATCTTCGGGGGCGTCAAGCGCATCGCCCACTTCGCCGAGATCGTGGTGCCCTTCATGGCGGCGGCCTACATCCTGGTGGCGGTGGTTATCGTCGGCATGAACGTCGAGCGCCTGCCCGACGTGCTGTCGCTGATCTTCCGCTCGGCCTTCGGCATGGACGCCGCCTTCGGCGCCATCATCGGCATGGCGATCCAGTGGGGCGTCAAGCGCGGCGTGTATTCGAACGAGGCTGGCCAGGGCACCGGACCGCACGCTTCCTCGGCCGCGGAAGTCAGCCACCCGGCCAAGCAGGGCCTGGTGCAGGGCTTCTCGGTCTACATCGACACCCTGTTCGTGTGTTCGGCCACCGCCTTCATGCTGCTCATTACCGGCCAGTACAACGTCCAACGCGGCGACGGCTCGGCGATCTTCACCGGCGTGCACGGCGTTGCGGCCGGCCCGGGCTATGTGCAGACCGCGCTGGAAAACGTGATGCCGGGCTTCGGCTCGCTGTTCGTGGCGCTGGCGCTGCTGTTCTTCGCTTTCACCACCATCGTCGCCTATTACTATATCGCCGAGACCAACATCACGTACCTGAACCGCGCGGGACACCGCCCCTGGATGAGCTTCGTGCTGAAGCTGGCGATGATGGCGGCGACCGTCTACGGCGCAATGAAAACGGCCGATGTGGCGTGGGCGCTGGGCGACATGGGCGTGGGCCTGATGGCCTGGCTGAACATCATCGCGATCGTCCTGCTGCACAAGGTGGCCTTCACCTGCCTGCGCGACTACGAGGCGCAGAAAAAGGCCGGCAAGGATCCGGAGTTCGACCCGCTGGCCCTCGGCATCGCAAACGCCGTCTATTGGGAAGGGCGCGCAGCCGGCGCCGCCAGGACCGTAAAGCCGGACGCGCCGCTGGCCGAGAAGCACTGAGCGCCGCCCGCCGCCGCGGATGGGCGCGGATGACATGAAACGGTCATCTGCCGCCTCTATCATGTTCGACTCCCGGTTGTCGCAGGATGACAACCGGAATGCGCACCGCATCGTCTTTTTGAACGCAAGCTTGTGTAAATACTTGTCAAGCGGCAAAAAATTTCTGTACTCTTGAACAAGATGGCAAGATAATTGTCTAGACGACTTCGGTACCCACCCTGACATGGATGCTGGCGAAACATGAAGAGCGACACCCCGCTATACAAGAATCATGTATTGATGTTGTCGCAGAGTTTCTTCATCAAGGACAACGGCGCCGAGTTGCAGCTGCACGCGCACAAGTACGATTTCGACATCCTGTTCTTCCATGAGGCACGCGCCTTCGTCGAGGCGGTGGCGGCGGACCATGGCAACAGCCTGTTCGTGATCGACCTCGACTCGCTGCACAATATGCAGGCCGACCTTGGCGACGGCGGCCGCCGTACCCTGATGCTGGGAGAACTGCTGCAAAGCCTGCCCGCCGACCACGACTACATCTACCTGCAGAGCGCGCGCCAGGGCGGGCGTTTCCTACTGCAGCAGCGCCTGGTCGATACCCATTGCATGGCCTATGCCGAAAAGCCGATCGCCAACGACGTCCTGATCGACAAGCTGTTCAACCTGTTCGTCCAGAACAAGCGCGGCGACCTGGTGCGCGCGATCCTGCTCGGCGCGCTGCCGGCCTGGGACGAGGCGGCGCTGGGCGCGGGCCGGATCGACCTGCTGCGCCACGACGACGCCTCCAGCCTGCACCTGCGCGTGAAAGAGCTGCAGCCTGACCTGGTGCTGATCACGGAAGCCGAATACGCACGCACCGAGGCGCTGGTGCGGGTGCTCAAGAAGAACATGGAAGCCGATCCGGTGCGCGAGATCGTCCTGCTGCAGGCGAGTGCCGACGCGGCCCTGGGCCGGCGCGCCCTCGACAGCGGCTTCGACGCCATCCTGGCCGGCGCCGAACCGGCGCTGCTGGCCGCCCAGCTGGTGCGCCGCGCCGACAAGATCCGCGTCAACCGCGACCTGATCGGCAAGGACCGCGCCACCGGCCTGCTGAACAAGGTCGGCCTGCAAAAGAAGACCCAGGCCCTGGTCAGCCAGGCCGCATGCGAGGGCCGCACGCTGGCCTATGGCGTGATCGACATCGACAAGTTCAAGACCATCAACGACAGCTGGGGCCACAGCTTCGGCGACATCGTCATCAAGCGCCTGTCGCTGGTGCTGCAGGCCCAGCTCGGCGACGGCGAGCTCCTGAGCCGTTTCGGCGGCGAGGAATTCGTGGTGGTGCTGCGCGACTGCGGCCTGGAAGAAGGGCGCCGGCGTGTCGACACCATGCGCCAGGCTTTCAACGCCATCCCCTTCGAGGTGCGCCCGGGCGACGTGCGCCGCTTCTCCTTCAGCGCCGGCGTTGCCGCCTACCCGGAGCACAAGAGCGAAAACGAACTGTTCCTGCGCGCCGACGCGATGCTGTACGAGGCCAAGCAGGGCGGGCGCAATCGCGTGTGCTGCGGGCGCGAGCTGCGCGAGCGGGCACTGGCGGGCTGAATCGCGCAGCCGGCTTCCCCCGGGGCCCGGCTTGTCGGGTAACATCGGCTACTTTCGTATTGACGGTAGCGGCATGCACGATGGCTGACGGCGCATTCCAGGGACGGGGTATCCTGCGGCGGGCACGGGCACGGGCACGGGCACGGGCGGGGCGGGCGTGGCGCGCGCCGGCCTGGCTGCTGGCGCTGTTGCTGCTGTCATGGGGGCCGCTGCCTCGGCGCGGCCGCTGGCGCAATACCAGCACCGCAGCTTCGGCGCCGCAGACGGCTTGCCGGGCGAAGTCGTCACCATCGGCCAGGCCAGCGACGGCATGCTGTGGCTCGGCGCGACGACAGGCATCCACACCTTCGACGGCCAGCGATTCCTGCGCCATCCGGTCGAGTTCCGCGACTCGCCGCGCCAACCGTATTTCCTGCGCGGCGACCCTTCCGGAGGCATCTGGATCGGCTGGGTCGGCGGCGGCGTCACGCTGGTCAGTGGCCGTGAACTGCGCCATTACGATGTCGAGGACGGCATCCCGGCCGGCACCGTCTGGGGCTTTGCCTTCGACCGGCAGGGCCGGGTGTGGGCGGCGGGAAAAGGCGGGCTCGCGCGCTTCGACGGGCGGCGCTGGCGCCGCATGACCGCGACCGACGGCTTCGATGCCGCCACCGCTTCCGCCGTCAGCGTCGACCCCGAAGGCAATATCGGCGTCTTCAGCGAGAAGGGCCTGTACCTGCTGCCCGCGGGGGCGCGCCGTTTCGAGGCGCCGCTGGGAAGCACGGAGACGCGCCAGCCGCTGGCCATCGGGCCGCAGGGGCAGTTGTACTTCATGCAGAAAACCGGCATCCGGCGCATCGCCGCCATGCGCCGCTACGAGCAGCCGGACTTCCCCCTGCTGTACCGTGAAACGGCGCAGGTCACCGGCAGCTTCCTGGCCGACCGCCATGGCGGCCTGTGGTTCGCCAGCACGGCCGGCCTGCACCGCCTGCCGCGGACGGATACCGCGCAGCCGCTGCGCGGCGCCTTGCGCAGCGATACCGAGACCATTACCCGGGCCGGAGGGCTCAGCGGCCGCATCGTGTACTGCCTGTTCGAAGACGCCCGCGGCACGGTCTGGGCGGCGACCGACGGCGGCCTCGATCGCTTCTTTCCGAGCGAGCTGGAACCCATCGTCCCCGACGGGCGCGCGGCCTTGCTGGTGCCATCCGTGGTCAAGGGCGGCGCGGCCGGCGACATGTGGTTGCTGACCGCCTTTCCACGCAAGACCTGGTTGCGGATCGATGCCGGCGCCAGGGTGCGCGCGCGTGCGCAGGCGCTGGACCTGACGCCGCGGTTCGCGCGGCGCAGCTGCGAGATCGTCATCGCCGACGATGGACAGGGAATCGCGTCCGGGCATGCCGCCGGCCGCAGCGGTCACTGGGGGCTGGCCGGCATGCGCGAGCGCGCCGCGCTGATCGATGCCCGGCTGGACATCGGCAGCGGCGCCAAGGGGACGACGGTGCGCCTGCAGCTCAAGCGCCGGCGCGCCGCCGGTCCGGCGGATCTTGCGCCGGCAGCGCTTGCGGCGGATACGTGATGCGCAGGCCCTCGACCCGGGCGAACGGCGTCATCCTGTGCGGGCGGCGCTGGCGCGCATCGATGATCTCGTCGACCGCCACTCCGCGCACCAGCAGGGCGTCCGCTACCAGCGAGCGGTGGCAGCGCCAGGGCACGGCTTCCGCGCACATCAGCACGCAGGCCGTATTGCGGCCAAGTTCGGCCACCGCATCGACGTTGGCCGCGAATTCCTCGGTCTGCATGTAGTCGGCATAGCCGCGAAACGACAGGTTGCGCCATGCGCCGTTCGGCGAATCGGCAAGGGGATGGCGCAGGCCGCCGAGGCCGCGCAGGTAGCGGTACTCGATACCGGCTTCGGCCAGCGAAGCGGCCAGCTGGTCTTGTCCGAACTGCGGATTATGGCGCGACTTCGGCACCGTCCGGATATCGAGCAGGCAGGCGATGCCGTTCTGGCGCAGCAGGGCGATGAAGTCCTCGATGCCGCGGTTCGAATGGCCGATGGTGCAGATGGGGTGCGGCGTCATGCGCGTCTCCCGCGGTGGCGGTGAGGCTATTCTGGCATGGATGCGTGCTGTAGAGCGGAACCGGCTACAAGCTTGCTTCTTGGGTAACTGTCAGGTTCCGGACACGCCCATCGGTGGGGCTTGCCCGGATAACAAGATCAGGGCCGCGTCCTCTGGCCGATGACGCTGGCCACCTTGGTGGTAATGACATCGACCGCCGGACCGTTGGCCCCGTGCGGCAGGATGACATCGGCATGGCGCTTGGTCGGCTCGATGAACTGCTTGTGCATCGGGCGCACGGTTTCCAGGTACTGGTTGACGATGCTCTCCACCGAGCGCCCGCGCTCGGCGATATCCCTTTGCATGCGGCGGATGAAGCGGACGTCGGAGGCGGTGTCGACGAAGATCTTCAGGGACATCATGTCGCGCAAGTCCGCGTCATACAGCGCAAACAGGCCTTCGATCACGATGACCGGCGCCGGTTTGACGGGAATGGTCTTGTCGGAGCGGTTGTCGATCGTGAAGTCGTATTCCGGCATCTGGATCGTTTCGCCATTGCGCAAGGCTTGCACGTGCCGTAACAACAGCGGCCAGTCGAAGGCGTTCGGATGGTCGTAGTTCTGCTTGCGGCGCACGTCCGGGGCGAGATCCGACTGGTCGCGGTAGTAGTCATCCTGCATCACGACGGAAACGGTATCGGCGCCGAACGACGCCAGCACCTGCTGGGACACCGTGGATTTGCCACTGCCGCTTCCGCCGGCGACACCAATGACAAATGGGGGGGTAGAAATCTGGTTCATGCGCGCATGATACCGGAGCGGGGGCCGGACCGACAGG
>Ga0308163_10002733_pt1 | contig 15633 bp, 11 predicted proteins | sample PhyTR1_FD_201037 | JGI IMG/M metagenome (GOLD analysis project Ga0308163, IMG submission 201037) | Phyllosphere microbial communities from UC Gill Tract Community Farm, Albany, California, United States - DLSLT.R1 | ecosystem: Host-associated > Plants > Phyllosphere > Unclassified | place: USA...
AATGTAAAACCGCTTTTTTATTTTTACTAATCTTTCCGTTTCAAAACCCTGCCTCTCGGTTCATTGCCTTCGTACAAAGCAATCTCGGAATGGAGAAACTGTGCAGCGGCGGCGGAATCTTCAACTTTGACAGAACTTCTCCGGATCATTGCCGATTCAAAATCGGCGAGAACACGCTTTCTGAGGCCTTCCTGTTTCCAACCCGACATAGGACTGCATTTGCGGGAAATATCCCTCGCCAATGCAAGCGCATCCAGCAGAGCCTGGTTGGCACCCTGACCCTTGAACGGGCTCATCGGGTGCGCGGCATCGCCGATCAGTGTTACGTTTCCGAAATCTCCCATTGATTCTGGCGTGAGTAAAGCGCGGTCATAAACTGGATATCCGGAGATTTTATTTGCCAAAGTGACCCTGATGATTTCCGGAACAGGTGAATGCCATTTGGTGCGCCGAATCGCTTCCTCTTTGAGAGCTGCAGAACCTTTGCTGCTGAGGTTTTTAGCCTCCTGCTCCGGCATCGGGAAGCTTAGCTGCCACATGACAGAATCGGCATCGAACGGCATTACATAAATTCTTTCATTCCCATTCGCAGTCTGGAAAACTGTCGCTGAGTCAAGTAAATGACTTTCTGTAGCGGCCAGAGAATCTAGAGGGCAAATACCCAAGATGACAATGCAGTCCAGATAGCGCAAAGGGGAAATCTCTTCGCTAATTAAAATGTTACGAACTGCACTACGGATGCCGTCTGCACCAACGATGAGATCTGCACTTGCTGTTGTCGATTTACCATTACTCAGAAAGGTGAGATCCATTTTCCCTTCTTTGTTTTCATTAAAATCAATTAACTGATAGCCCCATTTTATTTGGTCAGCGCCACCCAATTGTTCAATGAATGCTGATCGGAGCGATTGTCTGGCAATATGAATGTTACTCTTTTTTGGTGCTGATTTTTCAGAATTTTCCAGCCACTTTCGCATTCCCCATTCTGCAATGACCTTGCCTTCTGGTGTGTGCACAAGATGCCTTGTGGAAACCACGCCTTTTTCCAGCTCAAAAATTCCGAACCCGTCCATCGCTTTGCTGGCTTGCTGCAAGGTAAGGCCATAACCCTGGGATCTTTCATTGAAACTGTTGTCCCGCTCATAGATTGTAAACGGAATACCGCGGTGCAGGCAAGCTACTGCGAGGGCAACACCGCCGATGCCGCCACCAATAATGGCGATATGAGGCAGATTTTCTGTATCGGGAAGCGGCTGGTGTCCGCAAGCGGCCAACCCCGAGCCGCCACAGGTAGGACAGGTGTAAAGATGCGCTTCCGGACGCACAGGAGCTGATCCTTCGCCATTTGATTTTTCAAAAATTGCAAGATCGGACTGGTAACGGAGTCTCACACTTTTTTTGATTCTCCGCTTCTTTTTTCCGAGTCCGAGACAATCTTCGCAGGTGGTGAAAAAGGTGTTTTTACTAGGCATTATTGTTTAAAGTAGGATCATTATTTAATATTACAAAATCATTGTCAGCTGAATTCTTTTCCGCGCCTCATCTACTTCTACAACCTTTACTTGAACGTGCTGATGCAGTTTCACCACTTCATTTACATCCGAAACAAAGCCGTCTTTGAGCTGAGAGATATGTACCAGGCCGCTTTCCTTAATACCAAGATCTACGAAACATCCGAAAGCTGTGATATTGTTGACAATTCCGGGAAGAACCATTCCGGGACTCAGGTTCCTGATGGATTTTACATTCGGATCAAATTCAAAGACTTTAGCTGCTTTTCTGGGATCCAGTCCTGGCTTTTCCAGCTCCTTCAATATATCTCTAATGCCCAGAATCCCTATTTCCGGTGTGGCGTATTTTTCCGCATCTATAAGTGCTATTTTTTCTTTGTTGGAGATCAGTTCGCTGGTTTCCAGTCCCAGATCTCTGGCCATCTTTTCAACTGTTTTATAAGCCTCGGGATGTACTGCCGAATTGTCGAGTGGATTTTTGGCATTTTTGATTCGGACGAATGCTGCGGCCTGCTGATAGGCTTTTTCGCCCAATCTCGGTACTTTTTTCAGTTCTTTTCTTTCTCTGAAAGCGCCATTTTCTGTCCGGTAATTCACAATGTTTTCTGCCATTTTTTCTCCTATTCCGGAGACGTAGCTTAGCAATGATTTGCTCGCTGTATTCAGGTTGATTCCCACCGAATTTACCGACCTGATGACGGTGCTGTCGAGTTCTTCTTTTAGTTTGGTCTGGTCTACATCGTGCTGGTATTGTCCAACGCCTATCGATTTCGCATCAATTTTAACCAATTCTGCCAAAGGATCGGAAAGCCGCCTTCCGATAGATACTGCACCACGGACGGTGACGTCGTAATTGGGAAACTCATCCCGGGCAATTTTGCTGGCCGAATAGATAGACGCACCCGCTTCCGACACTACGAAAACCTGAATCGGTTTGTCAAATGCAATTTTCTTGATGAAGAATTCGGTTTCCCGTCCGGCAGTGCCATTCCCGATAGAAATAGCCTGAATGTTGTAGGCATTCACCAGAGAGCGCATCTTTTTCATTGCCATTCCGGTTTCGTTTTGTGGCGCGTGAGGGTAGATGGTTTCGTTATTCAGAAGATCGCCTTTTTCGTCAAGACAGACTACTTTGCATCCTGTTCTGAAACCGGGATCTATCGCCAGGATTCTCTTTTCTCCCAATGGTGGTGCCAGCAAGAGCTGCTGGAGATTTTCGGAAAACACTTCGATCGCTTTCAGATCTGCTTTTTCTTTAGCTTCCTGCAGTGCTTCGTTAGAAATGGCTGGTTCCAGAAGTCTTTTGTAAGAATCTGCGATGGCAAGTTTGATTTGTTTTGCTGAAGAATTGTTGTTTTTGATGACGGCATTTTCCATCATTTCCAGCGCTTCATCTTTATCAATATCAACTGATACTTTTACGAAGCCTTCATTCTCTGCACGCAGCATTGCGAGAATTCTGTGGCTTGGAATCCTGCTGAGTGCCTCCTGCCATTCGAAGTACTGGGAAAATTTCTGTGCCGCCTCGTCTTCTTTTTTAGCCTTTACTACTTTGGAGCTTATTTCAGATTTGCGTTGAAAGAGTCGTCTCAGATTTTTTCTGATGTACAGATTTTCATTGATCCATTCTGCTATGATATCTCTTGCACCTTGGAGCGCTTCGTTCTCATCCGCCACATCTTTGCTGAGGTATTTAGATGCAATAAGGTCAACATCCTCATTGCGCTGGCTCATTATGATTTTGGCTAATGGTTCCAGACCTTTTTCTCTGGCAGAATCTGCCTTTGTTTTCCGCCTTTTTTTGTAAGGCAGATATAAGTCTTCGAGCTCCTGCAGGTCAAAACTCTGTTCTATTTTCTGTTTTAGTTCGGGATTGAGGGCATTTTGTTCCTCAATAGATTTCAGGATACTTTCTTTCCTTTTGGTGATTTCGTCGTACTGTTTGTTGAGCTTAAAGATATTTTCAATGGCAACCTCATCCAGATTGCCCGTAGCATCTTTTCGGTAGCGAGAAATGAAGGGAATAGTACAGTCTTCGGATAACAGTCTGAGTGTACTTTCTATACTTTTGGTTGGGATATTAAGTTGTTTCTGGATAAACGCAGTGGTATTCATTAGGCATTTTTGAGATGGCTAAAATAAGATTTTTGGCACAAAAAAAGGCGAGTTGCCCCGCCTCGAATGTTTTCACAACGGAATAATCCTTATTGTGAATTGCTTTCTAATACAAATTTATGAAATTTTTTTTATCTTTATTACGGTTATCCGTATTTTTTTTAAAAATTAACTGCTTAATTTTGGGAATTTCAATTAAACTCATTGATTATGAATAAAAATATACTTGGATTGGATTTGGGCACTACCTCAATCGGATTTGCCTACGTTATAGAGGGCAACACTCCTGAACAGTCTTCCATTCAAAAAATAGGTGTTCGTGTAAATCCTTTAACGACCGATGAACAAACTAATTTTGAAAAGGGAAGACCTGTTTCTGTTAATGCTGACAGGACGTTGAAGCGCGGTGCAAGAAGAATGCTTGATCGGTTTCAAGACAGAAGAAAAAATCTGATTGATGCTCTGATAAAAGCAAATATTATTACGGCAAAAACAATCTTGGCTGAAGATGGCAAAAATACAACCCATTCCACGTATTATTTTAGAGCAAAATCTGTCAGCGAAAAAGTTGAGAAAGACGAATTAGCAAGAATTTTTTTAGCAATTAATAAAAAAAGAGGTTACAAAAGCAGCCGAAAAGCAAAAAACGAAGACGAAGGTCAAATTATCGACGGAATGTCTGTTGCTAAAAGACTTTACGATGAAAATCTTACGCCTGGACAGTTGGCTTATCAGTTATTAAGTGAAGGGAAAAAATATCTGCCGGATTTTTACCGTTCCGATTTGCAGGCAGAATTTGATAAGGTCTGGATTTATCAGAAACAATTTTATCCAGAAATCCTGACGGATGAATTTTATAAAGAATTAAAGGGAAAAGGTCAAAGGGCAACTTCTGCGATGTTTTGGGCGAAATACGGTTTTAATACTGCAGAAAATAAAGCAAAATCCAGAGAAGAAAAAAAACTGCAGGCTTACCAATGGAGAAGTGATGCGATTTTTAAACAGTTGGAAAAAGAGGAAGTTGCATTTGTGATTACAGAAATCAATAATAATCTGAATAATTCCAGCGGATATTTGGGTGCAATCAGTGACAGAAGCAAGGAATTATATTTTAAAAATAAAACTGTGGGACAATTTCTGTATGATCAAATCAAGCAGAATCCTCATACAAGATTGAAAAATCAGGTTTTTTATCGTCAGGATTATTTGGATGAATTTGAAAAAATCTGGGAAATGCAGGCGAAATTTCATCCTGAATTATCTGAAAAACTGAAAGCTGAAATTCGGGATATTGTTATTTTTTATCAGCGAAAACTGAAATCTCAAAAAGGTCTGGTGAGTTTTTGCGAATTTGAAAGTAGAGAAATTGAGATCGAAAAAAACGGAAGTAAAACCAAAAAGACGATTGGTTTGAAAGTGTCTCCAAAATCTTCTCAGCTGTTTCAGGAATTTAAAATCTGGCAGGTCTTGAATAACGTTCTGGTACGAAAAAAAGGGAGCAGAAAAAGATCAGTTAAAAATGAAAACCAATCTGTTTTAGTTGATGAAGAAAGAGAAATTTTCATACTGGATTTAGAAACAAAACAGAAATTATTTGAAGAATTGAACATCAAGGGCAATCTTAAATCGGCACAGATAATGGAACTGTTGGGATGCAAAACTTCAGAATGGGAAATGAATTATTCTGAATTGGAAGGCAACAGGACCAACAAAATATTGTTTGATGCATTTCTTAAAATCTGTGAATTGGAGGGATATGACGAAGATCTCTTAAAACTGCAAGGAAAAGATGAGATTGATGTATCTGAGCTAAAAGCGCCCGCTTCTGAAATCAAGGAAATGGTGAAAAATATCTTTCATGCGTTGGGGATCAACGTAGAAATTTTGGAATTTGATGCCGAATTAGATGGTAAACATTTTGAAAAACAAGCGGCCTACCAACTTTGGCATTTGCTGTATTCTTATCAGGAAGATGATTCTAAAACAGGAAATGATACCTTGTATAGACTTTTGGAAGAGAAATTTGGATTCAAAGAAGATCACGGATCAATTTTGGCAAAACTTGTTTTCTCCGATGATTATGGAAATCTAAGTACAAAAGCAATGCGGAAAATTTATCCGCACATCAAAGAATTGACTTATGATAAAGCTTGTTTTCAGGCTGGTTACAAACATTCTGCGTCCTCATTAACGAAGGAAGAAATTGCGACCCGTCCACTTAAAAACACTTTGGAACTGCTCAAGAAGAACAGTTTGCGAAATCCTGTTGTAGAGAAAATTCTTAATCAGCTTGTCAATGTCGTCAATACCATTATTGAAACAAATAGTCAAAAAGACAAAGACGGAAATATTACGGAATACTTTAAGTTTGATGAAATACGAATTGAACTCGCTCGTGAATTGAAAAAAAATGCCAAAGAAAGAGCGGAAATGACCACCAATATTAATGCCTCAAAGATCGATCATGAAAAGATAAGAGAAATTATAAAGAAAGATTTTCCGAATGTAAAAAATCCCGGCAAAAATGATATTGTAAGGTACAAACTGTACCAGGAATTATCTTATAATGAGTTCAAGGATTTATATACTGATGAAAAAATTAATTATGAAAAATTATACAGCAAAGATTACGATGTAGACCACATTATTCCACAATCAAAAGTCTTTGATGATAGTTTTTCAAATAAAGTTTTAGTTCCCAGACAAGCAAATTTAAATAACGGAAACAAGACGGCAAGTGATTATATGTCTGGCAAATCTGCCGAAGGTTTTGAGAAATATTTATCAATTGTTGAAACGCTGTTTAAAGAAAAGAAAATCACCAAAGCAAAATATCAGAAATTATTAAAACAAAACTCAGAAATCGGAGATGGCTTTATAGACAGAGATTTGCGTGACAGCCAGTATATTGCAAAAAAGGCGAGAAATATGTTGTATGACATTTGCAGAATTGTAACGCCCACGACGGGAAGCGTTACTGATAAATTGCGTCAGGATTGGGGTCTGATCAATATTATGCAGGAACTTAATTTTGATAAATTTAAAAAGTTAGGATTGACTGAAATGATCGAGAAAAAAGACGGAAGTTTCAAAGAGCGAATTGTCGACTGGAGCAAACGGAACGACCATCGCCATCACGCAATGGATGCCTTAACCGTAGCTTTTACTAAACATAGCCATATACAATTTCTTAATTTCCTGAATGCAAGAAAAGACGAAAATCATAAAGAACACACTAAAATAATTGCTATTGAAAGCAAGGAAACGAAGGTGAATTCTGATGATGAGGGAAACAAAAAAAGAATATTCAATCTACCAATTCCAAATTTTAGAGAACAAGCGAAAGAACATCTTGAAAGCGTTTTGGTGTCCCATAAAGCCAAAAACAAAGTAGTTACTAAAAACAAAAATAAAATTTCGGGAAAAGACAAGCCACAGATCGTTTTGACGCCGAGAGGCCAATTGCACAAAGAAACCGTGTATGGAAAATACCGATATTCCGTCAGTAAAGAGGAAAAAGTAAGCGCAAGATTTGATGAAGAGACGATCAGTAAAGTTGCTAATCCAACTTATAAAAAGTTGTTGCTTCAAAGACTTTATGAAAATAATAACGACCCTAAAAAAGCTTTTGTGGGTAAAAATATTTTAAGTAAAAATCCAATTTATTTGAATAAAGAAAAAACAGAGACACTACCTGAGAAAGTAAAATTATCCTGGCTGGAGGAAGATTATTCCATCCGAAAAGATATTACTCCGGAAAATTTCAAGGATCTAAAAACCGTCGAAAAAATACTGGATGAAGGTGTAAAAAGAATTCTGAAAAAAAGGTTGGAAGAATTTGGGAACGACGCAAAAAAGGCATTTTCAGATCTGGAAAAAAATCCCATTTGGCTCAATGAAGAAAAGGGAATTCCCATCAAAAGAGTGACGATTTCCGGAATTAAAAATGCAGAGTCTCTGCATTACAAAAAATCCCATTTGGGAAAAGATTTGCTGGGCGATGATGGCAAACGAATTCCGGTAGGTTTTGTAAGTACCGGAAATAACCACCACGTCGCAATTTATAGAGACCAGAAGGGGAATCTTCAGGAAAGGGTAGTGTCATTGTTCGATGCAGTTCAACTGGTGAATTCGGGTGAGCCCGTTATTGATAAAAATTATAATCAGGGCTTCGGATGGCAGTTTTTATTTACGATGAAACAAAATGAATACTTCGTTTTTCCGAATTCAGATTTAGATTTTGACCCTAAAGAAATTGATTTATTGGATCCCAAGAATAAGAGGCGCATTAGTCCGAATTTGTTTCGGGTACAGAAATTGGCGACCAAAAATTATATGTTCAGGCACCATCTGGAGACCACTGTTGATGAAAAAAAGAACTTGTAAATAATGCATTTATAAACATCAGGAGTACAAATCCATTGGATCAAATTATAAAAGTCCGCATCAATCATCTGGGAGATATTGTCAAAATTGGAGAATATTAAACTTAAAACCAATGATCACACGCTCCATTTACATCGGTAATCCTGCTTATCTAAAGCTAAAAGACGAGCAAATGTACATTATGGAACCTTCCACCAACGAGATGAAAGGCAAAGTTCCGGTGGAAGATTTAGGACTTTTGATGTTGGATCATTTTCAGATTACCATTTCGCATCAGCTGATTCAGAAAATGATGGGAAACAACGTCGTTGTGGTCAGTTGTGATGCACATCATTTGCCGCACGGGATGATGCTGCCACTGCACGGCCACACCGAGCATTCCGACAGGATCAAGGATCAGTTGGAAGCCACCGAACCACTAAAAAAACAACTCTGGAAACAAACCATTGAATGCAAAATTGAAAACCAAAAACAAGTTTTGATAACACTAGGCAATTACCACGAACCGATGATTGAGTATCAAAACAACGTAAAATCTGGCGATATTACCAATATGGAGGGCGTTGCGGCGCAACATTACTGGAAATATCTCATCAGTTTAGATTTTCTTCGACAGCGCTTTGGAGATTCTCCCAATCAGTTTTTCAATTTTGGTTATGCTGTACTCAGAAGCATTGTTGCGAGGGCAATTGTCGAGACAGGATTACCGCCCGTTCTTGGTATTTTCCACAAAAATAAGTATAATGCTTATTGCCTTGCCGACGATTTGATGGAGCCGTACCGCCCCTTCGTAGATCTGCTGGTAATGAAATGGCTGGAAATATACCCGGAAACAGAAGAATTAACCAAAGAATTTAAAGCTCACATATTGCACATTGCTACTAAAGATGTGATCATCGATGACAAAAAAAGACCTTTGATGGTTGCAGTGAAAACAACAGCCACATCGCTCTACAAATGCTACACAGGAGAAAAACGATTGATTTCTTATCCCGGGTTTACCTGATTATTTATTTGGGCAGCTATTTCCGCCCTCCATTCCCGCTATTTTTCTGCACACCTCCGCAACTCCGCAACAATTTTGAAAGAAGCAGAAAAATGAGCTCCATTCAGGTCGGGCTGCAATTTTCGGCAAAAAACAAATGACTACCAAAATAATATTTCATCAAAAAATGAATTCCGAAAGGTTTAACGCTTACAGAATTATGTGGGTTTTAGTGCTATACGATTTACCGACCGAAACCAAATCCAATATGAAAGACGCCAATCGCTTTCGTAAAGGGCTTTTGGATGATGGTTTCGCGCTTTTTCAGTTTTCGATGTATATGCGGCATTGCCCAAGCCGCGAAAATGCTGAAGTGCATATCAAAAGGGTCAAGTTTATGCTCCCAAAAGCAGGAAAAGTGGCCATAATGTGTATCACGGATAAACAATTTGGCGATATAGAAATTTTCTTTGCCAGGAATAAAGAAGAGCCACCTCCGACATACCAGCAGCTCGAATTATTTTAAATTTCGATTTCTAAAATAATAAAAAATCCGTTGATTATCAACGGATTAAATTTTGAGGTTGTGTAATATCTCAAAGATACTCAAAAATGAAAGCAATTCACAACTATTTTCCTGTATTCATAAAGCGAAATAACGTTGTGTAATATCTCAAAGATACTCAAAAATGAAAGCAATTCACAACACACCCAGCAATACAACAATGCGCTCAATGGTTGTGTAATATCTCAAAGATACTCAAAAATGAAAGCAATTCACAACGCGAAGTTTGCGCGCTTACTTGGGAAGATAGTTGTGTAATATCTCAAAGATACTCAAAAATGAAAGCAATTCACAACTACATAACATTATTAAATCATTCGATTATAGTTGTGTAATATCTCAAAGATACTCAAAAATGAAAGCAATTCACAACTTTGCTGTCTTTGTAAATTTTAATTTTCTCGTTGTGTAATATCTCAAAGATACTCAAAAATGAAAGCAATTCACAACTTTGCTGTCTTTGTAAATTTTAATTTTCTCGTTGTGTAATATCTCAAAGATACTCAAAAATGAAAGCAATTCACAACTACAATACTGATTAATTCAACAGATTTACCGTTGTGTAATATCTCAAAGATACTCAAAAATGAAAGCAATTCACAACAGATCTTTACCTTGCTTAATAAGTACTTCAGTTGTGTAATATCTCAAAGATACTCAAAAATGAAAGCAATTCACAACTTTGCTGTCTTTGTAAATTTTAATTTTCTCGTTGTGTAATATCTCAAAGATACTCAAAAATGAAAGCAATTCACAACTATGTTCGTAATCTTCCTAATGGCTCATTTGTTGTGTAATATCTCAAAGATACTCAAAAATGAAAGCAATTCACAACATTAAACATATTGGTTAGAGTGGCCATCAAGTTGTGTAATATCTCAAAGATACTCAAAAATGAAAGCAATTCACAACACTGCCCTTTCTGGGTCAAGGGAACCGATGGTTGTGTAATATCTCAAAGATACTCAAAAATGAAAGCAATTCACAACATGTTTGGCAGAAGAAACAATTCCATTACCGTTGTGTAATATCTCAAAGATACTCAAAAATGAAAGCAATTCACAACATTCTGGCGCTGAAGCCTACACAGTCTGTCGTTGTGTAATATCTCAAAGATACTCAAAAATGAAAGCAATTCACAACCCTTCTTTGATTGCCTTTTTTTTCCATAATGTTGTGTAATATCTCAAAGATACTCAAAAATGAAAGCAATTCACAACTTGACAGCTTTTTTATCCAGTAGTTTTTTGGTTGTGTAATATCTCAAAGATACTCAAAAATGAAAGCAATTCACAACAGTCGTGCTCTCCAGGCATCAAAATATTAGGTTGTGTAATATCTCAAAGATACTCAAAAATGAAAGCAATTCACAACAGAAAAAGACCGTGTATTGCATTAGACAAAGTTGTGTAATATCTCAAAGATACTCAAAAATGAAAGCAATTCACAACGTGTAAGTCATTTTTGTAAAAATTTATTTAGTTGTGTAATATCTCAAAGATACTCAAAAATGAAAGCAATTCACAACGGTTTTGCTTATTGGCTTCAAGAAAAGCTAGTTGTGTAATATCTCAAAGAATTTAAGAATCAATCTTCACCACCACCGGAAAATGATCACTCCAGCCACCGATGTACCTCGATCCGGAATAAGTCCTTAGCGGATAACTACTGTTTTTGCGGTCTTTATTTCGCAGTCGCGGCGTGTTGTAGATTTCCGCATCTAATGTTTGGAGATTGAATTGTTGTGTAAGGAGTTCTTCCGTGTACAAAATCTGATCAAACAAAACACCCTTTTTCCCGTGAAAGGTAGAGAATTGCTCATCCTTATGAAATGAGGCAAAAGGGTTGCTCAGCATTTTATTATCATTTTTGTCCAGAAGCAATTGCTGTAAAGATTCGGCGTCCGGATTTTCATTGAAGTCACCCATCAGAATAACAGCTTGCCCTTCCTCAGTCAGTTTCTGAATCAGTTCTTGCAGCTTTCCGATGATGTAATCCCGTTGTAGTTTCTTAATATCTTTTTCCCTTTTGGAAGGCAGATGGCAGACGAGAAAATGAAGTTTTTTACCATTAAAAATTAGCTCCGTGTGAAGAATGTCCCGTGTTTCAAATGCCGGATTGTCATCATGGATAAACTGCAACGTCTCAAACTTAGACAAACTGTATTTAGACCTGTCAAAAAGCAAAGCAACGCTCAATCCCCGGGAATCATTCGATGGCTGGTAGACGATTTCGTAATGGTTCAGCGGCGAATGGTCATCAGTCAGATCATCCAGAACCGAACGTGAGCCGATCTCTGCCAGACCAATCACAGAAGGCAACAGCCCGTAATCTTCTTCCATAAAACGAAACACGTTCGCCAACTTTCTTATTTTCAGACCATATTTGTAAGCATCCCAATTACGCAGTCCGGACGGCCTCACATCAAATTTTTCCTGATCTGGCGGGAAGAGATTTTCTACATTGTAAAAAACAATCAATTCAGTATTCATTACTTCTACCAGCGTTTCCTCCGCATATAAATAAAAGTAATAACAACAATGGTCAGCATCAATCCGATAGTGAAGTAGTAGCCGTTTTTATAATGCAGTTCCGGCATATTATCAAAGTTCATCCCGTAGATCCCGGCGATAAATGTGATCGGTAAAAAGTAAACCGAATAGATGGCCAGCAGCTTCATCACCTGATTGGCCTTTTGATCGGAGAGTGCCAGAAACATAGAGATTAAGTTAGTCGTCTGCGCATTCAGGTGATCAAAATCAGCGATCACGTCCTTTTGTTTATCCAGCAAATCCATCACCTGTACATCTTCCAGATCCAGCGTCCGGAATTTGGAAATCCAGTCGGCAGACATATTCAGAATTCTGGTGTTGAGCCCGGATTTGCGTTTCAATTTATAAAGCCGCCGGATCTGGACAGAATGGTTGGTATTTTTCAGAAATATCTCATTTTCCATCGCATCCATCACCTCCAGCAGCGTGGTCGTTTCATCATCGAAAGTTTTGACGATCTTAAGAGCCAGCCGCAGCGCCAGAAAATCGCGCGAGACCGTACTCAGATCTTCCTTTTCCAGCTCTGCACACACTTCCATAATGCTTTTGCTCTTGGTTCTGTGGATGGTGATAATCAGATTCGGGAGCAGAAATATACCCAGCTTGCTGCTGATATCGCTGATATTATTCAAAGTTCGCCTTTCCAGATCTGTAGATTCTCTGGTTAGAAAAAACTTCACTTCGCCCACTTCTTCGTACTTCGGAAGGTGGTTGGGATCTATCGTATCCTCCAAAAGCAACGCATTGATGTGGTATCTCTGGTGCAAAAACTGCAAATCCTCCTCATTCGGCGCAGTGACATCGATCCATTCCCAATGCTTTGTTTTATATTTCTGTTCTATCGGCATTTCGCAAAACTAAATAAAATTATAGTCATTTATCCAAAATAGATCACTGTATTTATTAGGGCAGCTATTCCGTCTTCCACTCTCAAACCTAACGGAGTGGTTCGACGGAGTCAATCTTTTTTGCCTGTAGGTTTGGCATAGATAGAAATCGACAAGTTCGCAAAAAAGGATTTCCGTTCAAGCCGGGCTGCGCTGCGCATCATTCAATAGCTGTCCCGTTTTCAGGTTCAAACTATTTGTAATCAATTCTATAAGACTTCGCAAAAACTAATTGGTAATAAAAAAATTATGTAATAAATAAAATATTATTTTTGCAGACAGTACTAAAATGACAACAATGATCAAAAGTGTAATCTCGGGCGTAGGACATTATGTGCCCGAAAATATTGTAACAAACGATGATCTTTCCAAACTGATGACCACCAACGATGAGTGGATCACCGAGCGGACAGGCATCAAAGAAAGAAGACACCGCAAAAACCGGACAGATGCTCAGGAAACAACTTCCTTCTACGGTTTCAAAGCCTCCGAAATAGCGCTCAAAAACGCCAATATTACAGCAAAAGATATAGACCACATCATTTTCGCAACTTTGTCTCCGGACTATTATTTCCCTGGTTCCGGTGTTCTCTTGCAGGAGTTGCTGGGCTGCGATACCATCGGCGCCCTCGATGTCAGAAACCAATGTTCAGGATTTGTCTATGCAATGAGTGTTGCAGATGCCTTCATCAAGTCCGGACTTTACAAAAATGTGTTGGTTGTAGGTGCAGAAATTCATTCCTTCGGACTGGACTTTTCCGATGCCGGGCGCGGCGTTTCCGTCATCTTCGGAGATGGCGCAGGCGCAGTGGTTTTGTCGGCCAGCGAAAATGAAAACGGCGGCGGAATCTTAGCCGTCAATATGCACTCGGAAGGTAAATATGCGGAAGAACTTGCCGTGAAATTCCCGGGAACCAAACTGGGCTGGAGTGATACGCTTCTTACCAACCCCGAGTCTGTAACTTCAGAAGATATCTATCCGGTGATGAATGGCAATTTTGTATTTAAACACGCTGTCACACGCTTTCCGGAGACTATTCTGGAAGCACTCGGCAAAGCCGGAAAAACAATTGACGATCTGGATTTGCTGATTCCGCATCAGGCCAATATCAGAATTGCGCAGTACGTTCAGCAGTTGCTGCATCTTCCGGACGAAAAAGTCTTTGTGAATATCCAGAAATACGGCAACACCACCGCAGCATCTATCCCGATTGCATTGAGCGAAGCTATTCTGGAAGGCAGAATGAAACGCGGCGACCTGGTTTGTATGTCCGCTTTTGGGAGCGGTTTCACGTGGGGAAGTGTCCTTTTTGAATATTAGAATCCCTTCAATACAATATGAAAAAGAGCTATTCGAAAATTCGAATAGCTCTTTTTTTATACAAACAACAAATAGAATGTTGTGATTATTTTTTAATTTACGCAGATACTAAACCCGCACTGCGTCCGGAACCATAATCTCATAATTGCCGCCAAACGAGATAATTTCCCGTACAATGCTGCTGCTGATGTAGGATTTTCCGGATGAGGTCAAAAGGAAAATAGTTTCGATGGTATTCTCTCTCGTCAAGGCTCTGTTGGTTTGCGCAATAGACTTTTCAAATTCGAAATCGGCTGGATTTCGCAAACCTCGAAGGATGAAATTAACGTTTTTACTTTTACAGTAATCAATCGTCAACCCTTCAAAATCATCAACTTCAACGGTTGGAAATTTTTCAAAAGTTTTTCTGATGAATTCCTTTCGCTGCTCCAGAGAGAACATATATTTTTTCTGAGAATTCTTTCCGATGGCGATGATGATCTTGTCGAAAAGCGGAATTGCGCGTTCTACAATATCATAATGTCCAAGTGTGATAGGATCAAACGATCCCGGGAAAACGGCAATTTTCATAGAAATTTTAAATTTTAGATTAAGAATTTTAGATTTCAAAATAATCTAAAATTTAATTTAAGAATAAGTAATGTACTAATTTATTTAAAAGCAAATAGCTAACAGCCAAAAGCCATCAGCTATTTATAATTATTTTCTTAAGGCTTTTTCAACTTCACTTCCACAAAGATCCTTGATAGAAATTCCGTAGATCTTTGCCTGTTGCGGAAGAATACTTGCCGGCGAAAATCCGGGATTTGTATTCATTTCCAAAAGGTAGGGAATTCCGTCCACGATAATGAATTCTGACCTGGAAAATCCACTCATTCCGAGAGATTTGTAAGCTTTTATCGAGATTTCTTCGACCTTTTTTCTGGTTTCGTCGTCAATTCTTGCAGGTGTGATTTCCTGAGAAGCACCTTCGTATTTGGCTTCGTAATCGAAGAATTCTTTGTCAGGAATGATTTCCGTAATTCCCAAAACGATCACTTCTCCTTTGTAATCTAGAACGCCTACCGAAACCTCAGTTCCGTTCAATGCGCTTTCAATAAGGATTTCATCGTCTTCTTTGTAAGCAAATTCAATCGCTGTTTTCAGTTCGGTTTTTTCTTTAACCTTAGAGATTCCGAGTGAAGAACCACTTTGATTGGGTTTCACGAAAACTGGCAATCCAAGTTCCTCCACAATTTTGTCATCAGAAATATCTTCGCCTTTTCTCAGATAAATACTTTTCGCAGACGGAATTCCGTATTTTGAAAGAAC
>Ga0308163_10002734_pt1 | contig 15627 bp, 11 predicted proteins | sample PhyTR1_FD_201037 | JGI IMG/M metagenome (GOLD analysis project Ga0308163, IMG submission 201037) | Phyllosphere microbial communities from UC Gill Tract Community Farm, Albany, California, United States - DLSLT.R1 | ecosystem: Host-associated > Plants > Phyllosphere > Unclassified | place: USA...
CGTTCGTGCCTCTAACCAATCGATTTTATGGAGTAAACAATATGATTCCGGTGATCTTGTCAGGTGGTAGCGGTTCGCGTCTCTGGCCGCTTTCGCGTAAGCAGTTCCCTAAGCAATTCCTCGCCCTGACCGGCGAACACACCCTGTTCCAGCAGACCCTCGAACGCCTGGTGTTCGAAGGCATGGACACCCCGATCGTGGTCTGCAACAAGGATCACCGCTTCATCGTCAACGAGCAGTTGGCCAATCGCAAACTGGAATGCCAACGCATTCTCATGGAGCCGTTCGGCCGCAACACTGCGCCAGCCGTAGCGCTGACCGCGATGATGCTGGTCAATGAAGGCCGTGACGAACTGATGCTGGTACTGCCGGCCGACCACGTACTGGAAGACCAGAAAGCCCTGCAACGTGCTCTGGCCCTGGCCACCGTCGCTGCCGAAAACGGCGAAATGGTCCTGTTCGGCGTGCCGGCGACCAAACCGGAAACCGGTTACGGCTACATCAAATCCACCGGCGATTCGCTGCTGCCAGAAGGCGTCAGCCGCGTCTCGCATTTCGTCGAAAAACCTGACGTGAAACGTGCCACCGAGTATGTCGAATCCGGCGGCTACTATTGGAACAGCGGCATGTTCCTGTTCCGCGCCAGCCGCTTCCTCGAAGAACTGAAAAAGCACGACCCGGACATCTACGACACCTGCCTGCTGACCCTCGAACGCAGCCAGCAGGACGCCGACACCATCACCTTCGACGAAGCCACCTTCGCCTGCTGCCCGGACAACTCCATCGACTACTCCGTCATGGAAAAAACCCAGCGCGCCTGCGTCGTGCCGCTGACCGCTGGCTGGAGCGATGTCGGTTGCTGGTCGTCGCTGTGGGAAGTCAACGAGAAAGACGCCAACGGCAACGTCACCAAAGGCGATGTAGTGATTCAGGACAGCAAGAACTGCATGATCCACGGCAACGGCAAACTGGTGTCGGTGATCGGTCTGGAAAATATTGTGGTGGTCGAAACCAAAGACGCCATGATGATCGCCCACAAAGACAAGGTTCAGGGCGTCAAGCAGATGGTCAACACGCTCAACGAGCAAGGCCGCAGCGAAACCCAGAACCACTGCGAGGTCTATCGTCCGTGGGGCTCGTATGACTCGGTGGACATGGGCGGGCGTTTCCAGGTCAAGCACATCTCGGTGAAACCGGGCGCGTGCCTGTCGCTGCAGATGCACCATCACCGCGCCGAGCACTGGATCGTGGTCAGCGGCACCGCCGAAGTGACCTGCGATGAAAACGTGTTCCTGCTCTGCGAAAACCAGTCGACCTACATCCCGATCGCCTCGGTGCACCGCCTGCGCAACCCGGGCAAGATCCCGCTGGAAATCATCGAAGTGCAATCGGGTTCGTACCTGGGTGAAGACGATATCGAACGCTTCGAAGATATCTACGGTCGCTCCACCCCGATCGAACGCGGCGTGTCGGTGAAAACCATCGCGCAGTGATCCCCCGGCAATGAGAGGCCCCCGTCCAGCCCGCTGCGTCCCCTATCCGCAGTAGGTTGCGGGGGCTTCTTACTGCCGCTCATGCAGCCCTGGAAATCCCAGCTTGTACTTTTTTATGCCAGGTACTGACTTTTACCGATCCAGGAATTTTGATTTCAAGTGTTCCGTGGAATGAATTGTCGAGACTGTCCAACATTGCTCGTGCATTCATTCTTCCCACCTGCACCGGACTGATTCCCGAGCTGCCTAACATCAATGCCTTCAACTCTTTCAATCGGCCTTTAATCATGGGTACTGCACTTAAGTCGGATGAATGTTTCGGATCAAGTACATCCGGAGAAGCAAAAAACTCCAGGTTATCGTAGCTGTCACCAAAGGCGTTCTTGAGTGCATCGTCGTCCTCAAGGTCGTACTCTGCGAAATGTGTCATGCCCGCGAGAAACCTGCGCTCGTTCACCTCTCCGTTTATACTCAGTAGAAAGAAGGTAAATCCCATATTCCCTGCCTTGGTCCAATCCTTTTCGCTGGTATTGCCACCTTTTCCACCCAACGCCTTTAATTTACTGTTGACCAGAGAAAAGTTTGACTTGATGTCCATATGTGACGGTGCCGCGCCCTTCGTTTCGAAGTTGTAGGAGTAATGACGCATGGTAAATTTCAACTCTTTGGTCTTTTCGAGCACCATGGTCGATGCCTTCGCAGCTTTGAACTTGAGCCGGCCCTCGGTTATTTCATTCATCATCGTGTAGGGCTTCACTCTGTCCGTATCGTTGTAATTGCCCTTGTACGATTCAAATATCTCGACTGCAGTGCGCACCGCCGAATTGGACTTTGATTCTTCGCCTTGCTCGTCAAAAAACGTCAACGGATTATTTCGCACCATTCGGAAAAGATTGCTGCCATCTGCCCCCACACCCGCAGGATCCGGATTGCTCCATCTTTGCAACCACGGGATGTAGTAGCGGTAACCGTAGTAATCAAGCCCGGTGGCATCGCGCTCCTTGCCCGAATAGCGCACCGTGCGGTAACTGACCTCGGCCTCCCGACTCCATGCGGTCTCGCCGAACGGGTAGTAGGTCTCCTGACTGATGATCCGCGCATCCTCGCCCAACTCCAGACTGGCCGAACCGAGGTGATCGGTGACTGTGTAGCGATAACGGTCGTTGCCACCTGGCGGCGGCGACGTTTCCCAATGCAGCGCATTGACGCTATTGAGCCCCGGCTGCGCGGCGATGACCTGAAGGACCTCGCCCGTGCCACTGTCGGTGCGCAACTCCAGTCCTGGCAAATAGCGCACTTCGCTGATGACGGTACGGGCACGGGTCTGCAACGCCCGAATCTTGCGCACGCGTCGGCCGCGCGCGTCGTAGAGATAAGTTTCCTGATCGCTGGAATCGCTCGCGCGCACCACCGGGCTGACCGATTGCAACTGGTTTCGCAGGTTCCACCGCACCCATCGTCCTTGATCCAGCTCCAGCAGATTGCCGCGTGGATCGAAGGCCGCTGCAATTTGTTCTTCGCTCGGCGGCATGTCGTTGCGCCACGGCAGAGCGCGATTACTGTAACGAGCGGTCTCGAGTTTGCGCCCGTGCGTTTGAACGCCCACATGCGTCAACTCAAGCAAATTGCCGCCGGCATCATAACGATAGGTTTGCCGGTAGTTGCCAAACGCCGCCGGATCGGCGCGCCCGGCAGACGCCGGGCCTTGACTCACCGCACCCGCTTCCCACCCGCTCGCCCTGCTCAATTGATAAAGGCTGTCGTAAGTAAAACGGCTGATCGGTTCGATACGCTGGTTGGCGAAGTAGCGGATGGGCTGGGCTTTATCCTCGATGCTCAACACATTGCCCATCGGGTCGTAGTCGTAACTCAGTTGCTGCAACAACTGGCCGCGGGTGCTGCTAGCACTGCGGCTGGTCAGACGACCATCCTCGGGCCTGTACGCCAGCGTGGTTCGAACCCCATTGCCCGCCAACTCATGCTCGACCTGGCCGTCAGCGTTGTAACGAACGTCACTGACCATGGGTTGGCTATCGGGCTGGTTTTTCAACTGCGCATGGGCAGCACGCAAACGTCCGTCGAGGGTCAACTCGAAAGTTTGTCGATTGCCCCGCGCATCGATTTGCTCAGACATTTGCCCCAACGCCGTGAAGCGCCACCGACTGATCGCCCCCTCGCCAGGTTCGAGCAGATGCTCGCGTTCTTCCTCTGCCAACGGCCAGTCCGGGCTGACGGGGTCACGAGTGAAGCGTCGGGTGTTGGCAATGCACTGACCGGTGATCGCAAAGCTGTCGAGCAACACGCTGCCGGCCGGATCGTCATGCCGTATCAGTTGTCCGGACTGGTTACGCGCACGCTCATCCACCCCCGCGCGCCCGTAAGTCAACCGCTCGATACAACGCCTCGACTCGCCGGCCCCCACTTCGTACACGGCGACCGCGCGTAGCAAATCGTCATATTCAACCTCGCGGCGGGTATCTCGGCTGTCCCAGCCCAACACCACTTCACCTGCCAAGCCAAGCAACTCGACTTGTTTCCCTGCATCGTTGCTATCCGAGCGCAGTACGTTATCGTTCAGGGAGTAAACGGTACCGAGACTGGATGGCGTGTGCAGATCATCCTCCTGTAGCGCCCACAGGCGAGCATCCCAATGTCTGATCGCGCGTCCGGCGGCGTCACGTAACGTTCGCTCGCGCCGGCGCTCGACGGGCTGGGCGTCTTCGGCCCGCCAGTAACTGACGCTGAGGATCGCCAGGCCCCGCGGATCATTCACGGCCAGCGTTGGCGTCTTGATGTAGATGCCCATGTTTCCGACAACCTCCCCGGTGCCAGAGCCGATCTGATCAGGCTTTTTCAGTCGTGCCAACTGTCAGAAATTACAGTTCCGACCAATAGCCTCACATTACGAGTCCCAAACCCACTGCGTAACCTGTGCACAGTGGGTTGTTTTTTTCATTTCTTCGGGCGCCCGCTAACGGTGGCCACTTGCTTACTCATCGTCCTTCTGACCTTCGGATTCGACATCACATTGGCAAAGGACTTTGATCCGCCAAACAGTTTTTTTTCAGTGGAGAATCTCCCGATGGAGGCCGCCCCCTGATTGACTTGATAGTGAATATCCCAGGATTGGGTTTTCGGTTCGTACTTCACGAAGGCGAACGTGGTCAATTGCGTTACAACCGTCGCGCCTTCCGAATCGAACCCATAGTCCATGAATTCCATTGCCGCACTTAACCCCATGCCATGCTCGGCAGCGGGTAAACGATTGTATTGAGCATCCTCTTTGTTGCCCTCGACATGCCTCACCCGCAAGGTGTTGTCGTTAAGCTGATCGATAGTCAGCGAACAGCCACTGAATCCCGGCGTAAACACATAGTTGGGTTCTGTTCCCTTGGGATGGGTGGGTATATCGACGTATCCGCCCTGCGCCACCCAGTAACCGAACACGGCACTAGACTGATCTGGTATATCACCTGCGGGAATATCAACCACTTTGATCGCGTTGAATTCACCCTTCGCAGCGCCGCTGTAATTGATACGCAGCATTGTAAAGACGAAGCGGTCCCCCCCTTGAGTGTTCACAAGTTGCGAGGACGTATTCTTGGAGTATTTGGCTGTCACCGATGTAAACAAGTCGGTATTGATTGCCAGACGACTGAACTCCGGAGGTGTCAAAGCCTTGCGAATGTCAGTCGATTTAAAAGTGAATGGCACCATTTCATGCCTTTTCCCGGCATCCACTGCAACTGCGCCGGGAACATCACGGGCCGCACCCACTGCCAGCACAGGTTCCCATAACCCCTGTACGTTTTTTTTCCGGGTTACCGCACCGTCCTCATCCATGAATGAGACCGGGTTGTTGAGTGCCATTCGGTAGAGGTTCAGGCCGTCAACGGCACCCGCCGGATCCGCATTCATCCAACGCTGCAACCACGGGATGTAATACCGATGACCGTAGTAGTACAGCCCGGTGAAATCACGCTCCTTGCCCGAATAGCGCACCGTGCGGTAACTGACCTCGGCCTCCCGACTCCATGCGGTCTCGCCGAACGGGTAGTAGGTCTCCTGACTGATGATCCGCGCATCCTCGCCCAACTCCAGGCTGGCCGAACCGAGGTGATCGGTGAGCGCGTAGCGAAAGCGATCGTTGCGCCCCGTCAGCGGTGGCGTTTCCCAATGCAGGACGTTGACGCTGTTGAGCCCGGTTTGCGCAATGATGACCTGAAGTATTTCCCCGGTGCCACTGTCGGTACGCAACTCTAGTCCCGGCAGATAACGCGTCTGGGCGAGCACCGTGCGCGCGTTGGTCTGCAACGCGCGCACCTTGTTTACGCGTTGACCGTTTGCGTCGTACCGGTAAATTTCCTCATCGTTGCGCTGGCTGTCGCGTTCCACCGGACTGACCGATTGCAACTGATTGCGCCGGTTCCACCGCACCAAGCGACCTTGATCCAGTTCCAGCAAGTTACCGCGAGCATCAAAGGCCGCGGCAATTTGCGCTTCGGTTGGCGGCACGTCATTACGCCACGGCAGGCTACGATTGCTGTAGAGGGCCGTGTTGATCTGGCGTCCACGTGCCTGCGCGCCCACATGTGTCAACTCAAGCAAATTGCCGCCGGCATCGTAGCGATAGGTTTGTCGGTAGTTGGCGAACGCTGCCGGATCAACGCGGCCAACAGAATCGGGACCTCTACTCGCAGCCCCCGCCTCCCATCCACTGGCCTCGCTCAATTGATAGAGACTGTCGTAAATGAAATGGTTGATCGGCTCGATGCGCTGGTTGGCAAAGTAGCGGATGGGCAGGGCCTGGTCTTCGATGCTCAACACATTGCCCACCGGGTCGTAGGCGTAACTGAGCTGCTGCAACAACTTTTCATTGGCGCTGACGGCACTGCGCGTCATCAGACGACCATCTTCAGGCCTGTAAGCCAGCGTGGTGCGAACGCTGTTTCCGGCCACTTCGAGCTCGACCTGTCCGTCCGCGTTGTAACGGATTTCGCTGACCATTGGTCGGGCATAGGGCTGATCCTTCAACTGCAAATGAGCCGCACGCAAGCGGCCATCGATGGTCAGTTCAAACCCTTGGCGATTACCCCGTGCATCGATCTGTTCAAGCATTTGCCCCATCGCGGCGAAGCGCCAATGACTGATGGCGCCCTCGCCCGGCTCCAGCAGAAGTTGGCGTTCGTCCAACGCCAGCGGCCAGTCAGGATCGACAGGATCGCGGGTGAAATGACGGGTACTTGCCAGGCATTCGCCGGTGATTGCGAAACGCTCGAATAACACGCTGCCGGCCGGGTCGTCGTGTCGTGTCAACTGACCGAACTGATTGCGCAAGGCATCTCCATCGCCTTCACGCCCATAGCTCAAACGCTCGACACAACGTCGCGGCTCACCCACCCCCTGCTCGAACACCGCCACAGGTCGCAGCAATTCATCATACTCGGCGTCGCGACGTGTGCCCCGGCTATCCCAACCGAAGAGCATTTCCCCTCCCAGGCCATGCAGTTGCAGTTGCATCCCGGCGTCATTACTGTCCGAGCGTAATGGGTTGTCGTTCAAGCCGTAGATGCTGGCAAGACTGGGCGGTACCTGTGGGTCATTCGCGTGCAGCGCCCACAATCGTGCATCCCACCGTTTGACTGCACGCCCGGCGGCGTCGCGCAGCGTTCGGGCTGTCCGGGTTTCGCATGGAAGGGAATCGTCGTTCCGCCAGTAGTCGACGGTGAGGATCGCCAAACCGCGGGGATCGCTTACCGTAATTGATGGCGTCTTGCTGTAGATGCCCATAGTCCTGACCATGTCCTTTTGCGCCCATGGCTATCTGAACAAGTGGGTGCAGACCTATCAACTGTCAGAAATTACAGTACCGACCAACGGTGCATTCACTGCCCCGGCGCATGTCCATCCTCGCCGCCCTTCGGTAGGATGTGCTCACGAACTCATGGAGCGCTCCCACATGTTCATCGGCATTCTGCTGGTCATCACCTGGCTGATCCTGCTGCTGCGCTATCCTGCCAAGGCCTTGCCGGTCTCGGTGGCAGCGGCTATCGGCCTGGGTCTGGTCGCCACATGGGTAGTGTGGCTGGACAACCGCGAGCTCAAGCAACTGGCGCGCCTTGAGCTACGCATCAGCTACGCCCCCGAACAATGTCCGGCGGATCGTCCACTGCAACTGAAAATGAAAAACGGCAACGACGTCCCGCTGACTGAACTGCGCTGGCGCATTGCAGCCTACGCACCGGGCGACACGGTCAATCTGGCCGACAACCAATACACCGCCCCGCGCTATCGTGGCCCCGGTGAATTGCAGGCCGGCGGCAACTGGGAAGACTGCCTGCCCATGCCACCGCTGCGCCCCGGTTATCGCCCGCAAACCCTGGAGTTCCGCGCCGAGCGTTTGCAGGGCAGTTTCTCCGACTGATCCACTTCCCCACTTTTTTGCACAAGGAATGCGCCATGCCCGTAGCGTTGATCACCGGTTGCTCCAGCGGCATTGGCCGCGCCCTCGCTGATGCGTTCAAAGCCGCCGGCTACGAGGTCTGGGCCAGTGCGCGCAGGGCCGAAGACGTCTCGGCCCTCGCCGCTGCCGGGTTCACGGCGATCCAGCTGGACGTCAATGACAGCGTGGCGCTGGAACAGCTTGGTGAGCGGATCAACCAGCAACACGGTGGCCTTGATGTGCTGATCAACAACGCCGGTTATGGCGCCATGGGGCCGCTGCTCGACGGCGGCGTACCGGCCATGCAGCGCCAGTTCGAAACCAACGTGTTCTCGATTGTCGGCGTGACTCGCGCACTGTTCCCGGTGCTGCGCCGGGCCAAGGGCCTGGTGGTGAACATCGGCAGTGTGTCAGGGGTTTTGGTCACGCCATTCGCCGGCGCCTACTGCGCCTCGAAAGCCGCCGTGCATGCCCTGAGCGATGCGTTGCGCATGGAACTGGCGCCGTTCGGCATTCGCCTGATGGAAGTGCAGCCGGGGGCGATTCAGTCGAGCTTCGCCAAGAATGCCGGGCATGAGGCGGAGCAGTTGATCAACGAGCAATCGCCGTGGTTTCCGTTGCGTGAGGGGATCCGCGCGCGGGCCAAGGCTTCGCAGGATAAACCGACGCCGACCAGTGAGTTTGCCGCGCAACTGCTCAAGGCTGTGCAACAGGACAAGCCGCCGCGGTTGATCCGCATCGGGAATGGCAGCCGGGCGTTGCCGTTGCTGGCGACAGTGCTGCCGAAAGGGTTGCTGGAGTCGACGTTGATGAAGCGGTTCGGGTTGCGTGGGAAGCTCTGATTCACTTCAGTGAAATTGCCAAATCAGCCGATCAACGTAGAATGCGCCGCACTTGAAGCAACCCATGCTTCAAGTGAACCGGATAGCGCATGGAATCGCTGGTGCACGCATCAAAGCAAGGGAATTGCTGAACACTGATCTCCCCCCTCGACCTTTCCTTGCGGAAACGTCGCTGCTTTTTTTGCCTGCCTGACGCAAGCCCTGCTCGCACGCTTGAATTCAGATCAGGAACAACTTTTGAAAGTTCTCAACATACTGCCTTTGGCATTGCTCACATTTTTGGCGGGCTGCGCCACTCAAGAAGTGTCCCTCAACGACACCCTGCCGAAACTGACCGCGCAAGCGCTGTTGCCAGCCGTCACCGCAAATCAATACTGCAATGCTCAGATGGACAGCGACATGCTGCTTGGTACAGGTCTGCTGATGTACGAAGACCGAGAATATGTTGAAGCAAAGACCTGCCTGGTCATGGCTGCACCGAAATACCCTCGTGCATTTTGCTACCTATCCGCAATGGTTCACGAGGATGACACCCTGACCAGCGAGCAAAGCAGCACCTTGGCCTTCAACTACAAGGCCTATGCGGCAACGAAAAATGATTGGTGTGCGGAGTACGGCATATTCGAGGTATTCGAGTACGGCACCTACGGAGTGAAAAAAGACCCCGCAATCGCCCTTCGCTGGCTGGAGCGTTCCTCTTTGCACGGTTACCCCGAAGCCCAGAAGGAACTGATCAAGCAATACGAAAAACGGGGCGACCTGACCAATGCCTATGCGTGGACCAAAATCATGGCCAATGCAGATGACGCACAAGCCGGTAACCCGCTCAAAAACAGGATGACTCCGGTGCAGCTTGCCGAGGCTGCCAAACGCTACAGCGAACTTGTCCCCCAAGTCGCCAGCAAGGCAGCCATGGCCGCAGAAGAACGGGAAGAAGATGTCGCCCGCTATTCCGCCCAGGTCTATCAAAACTATCCAGATACGTTCAACGGCCTGTCATCCGCCGAACGTTACGACTATGTGAAACAGGCGATCCATCAAGCCATGGAACTGCCGTTCACCAAAGGCCCTGATCATGTGGTGGGCTACATCGTGATCAATCGGGCCGCTCAGCTGAAATTACCTGGCGCCAGGATCGAGAATGACCAGCGGATCGTCACCCTCATGGAAGATAAAGCGTTGTCTGTTGACGAAATCGTCGAGTCCGGTCTGCTCGTGGTCAACAAGTTCTACTGATCGTCTGTATCGCGAGCAGGTTCGCGCCTGCATTGGTCCTGCTCGCGATTGCAGCGACTCGGCATTTCAGTTATCCACCGCACCCTGCTTCTGCACGACGAGCGAGCCTCTCCGCTGCCAGGGCCCCAATCTGATCCTCAGCCCCAGCTTTTCATGAAATCAATAAACGCCCGCACCTTCAGCGGCAAATGCCGGGTATCCGGGTACAACGCGTAAACACCCTGTTGGGCAAAACGGTAATCGGCCAGCAAGCGCACCAAACGCCCGGCCTCCAGATCATCCTGAATCAACCATTGCGGCAAAATCGCCACCCCTTGTCCGGTCAACGCGAACGCCCTGAGTGTCGCCGAGTTGTCGGCGACGATGGCGGTGGTCCCCGGTTTGGGCTGGTAGACATGCTCGCTGCCGGCCGGGTCGGTGACCGTCATTTCCGGCACTCGCCCATGCCCCAGCGTCGGCATCGACTCCAGCGTTGTCAGCGTGGCAACCGGCGTGAAGCACTCGACCAAACCTGGCGCCGCCACTGCAAACACTTCGAACGTCGACAACTGCACCGCCCGCAGATTGGAGTCGTGCATGCGGCCCAGGCGGATCGCCATGTCAAAGCGCTCGGAGATCAGATCGGCATGGGTCGAGGACGTCGACAGGTGGATGTTCAATTGCGGCTGTTGCTGACGAAACACCTCCAGCGCCGGCACCACTTGGGCCAGGGCAAATTCCACGGTGGTGGTGATGCGCAACGTGCCCTTGAGTTGCGAATGCTCGGAACGTGCTTCCTCGATCGCCAGTCGCGCTTCGTCGAGGGTGCGCAAGCAGCGGCGATAAAAGCGTTCGCCGGCATCGGTCAGGGCCAGTTGTCGGGTGTTGCGCGTGAGCAACGTGACGCCCAGTTCCTCTTCCAGCCGTTTGAGGTTGAAACTCACCACTGCCCGGGTCTGGCCCAACGTATCGGCGGCGGCCGTCAGTGACCCGGCCTCCACCACGGCTTTGAACGTGTCAAAACGGTCCAGGCTGACCATCGTCACGGCACTCTCTGTCAAAATAATTTTGACAAACTAGCAGGCAAACCAGTGTTTTCCTAACGCCACAAGCGCCCTAACCTGCACGCCTCATCACAGGGAAGCTGCCATGGCCTATCGCTCGAAAGTCGCGCTGGTGTATTTGTTCGGGTTCGCCCTCGACTTGCTGAACATGTTTGCCGCCAGCATTGCCTACCCGGACATCGCCCGAGAACTACAGGCATCGGTGACGCAATTGGCGTGGATCACCAACGCCTACATGCTCGGGCTGACGCTGATCATTCCGATGAGCGTGTGGCTGGCCGCACGCCTGGGCGAGCGCCGGCTGATCCTCGGTTCGCTGCTGCTGTTCGGGATCGCTTCGGGTCTGGTGGCCCAGTCTGGCTCGATTGAAAGCCTGATTGGCTGGCGCCTGCTGCAAGGGCTCGGAGGCGGCTTGTTGCTGCCGGTCGGTCAGGCCCTGGCGTATCGGCAATTCCCGGCGGCACAACGTGCGCACCTCACTGGCGTGGTGCTGTTGGTGGCGCTGATGGTGCCGGCCCTGTCTCCGGCGGCGGGCGGCCTGATCGTCGAGGCGTTGTCGTGGCGCTGGATTTTCTACCTGAACATGCCAATGGCGCTGTTGGCTTTCACCCTGGGCCTGCTGTGGTTGAAAGCCGATCAACCCACCACGGAACGCCCGACGCTGGACCTGCGCGGTTTGCTGCTGGCTGTCTCAGCCCTGAGTCTGTTGCTGATTGCCGTGAGCCTGGCGAGCGCCTCCGCGACCCGTCACCTCGCGGGCGGCGTCTTGCTGCTCGGTGCCTTGACCCTGTGGCTGTACCTGCGCGATGGCTGGCACAAACCCGACGCCGTCCTCGACCTGCAACTGATCAAAAGCCCGTCGCTGCGCCTGGCGATGCTGATCTACCTGTTCGTGCCCGGGGTCTTTACCGGGACCAACATGATTGCTGTGTTGTACCTGCACGACCTCGGTGTCGGCGCGGCGCAAACCGGCGCACTGATGTTGGCCTGGGCCGCTGCCTCGGGCGTGGCGATCATGCTCGGCAAACGCAGCTTCAATCGCATCGGCCCCAAGCCGTTGCTGATCGCCGGCATGTTTTTGCAATGTCTTGGCATTGTCCTGCTGATGCGCATCGAACACCCCGCCGCTGCGCCGCTGATCATCGCCTACGCGCTGATGGGGCTGGGCGGCAGTCTGTGCAGCGTCACCGCGCAAACCCTGGCGTTTGTCGGCATCGCGCCGGAAAAAATGGGCCACTCCAGCGCCCTGTGGAACATCAATCGCCAACTCGGTTTCTGCCTGGGTGCGGCGCTGCTCAGCTCACTGCTGGGCGCACTCGGCGGCAACGGTTTTCACTACTGCTTTCTCGCCGCCGCGCTGCTGACGCTGTTGCCGATGGTCGCCGTGCTGCGTTTCGATGCCACCCAGGTGCTCGCCCTGCTGAGCTCACCTCCCCTTCAGGAAAAATCCACATGACTGACTACCAAGAATATTTTGATGAAGTGATCCAGGCACATGAGGCCATCGAACAGTGGTTTGCCGTGGAGCAGGATTCGGCCGAACTGGAGCGCTTGCTGAGCCGCTTCTCGGCGGACTTTTCCATGGTCACACCGCTGGGCCGGGCGCTGGATGTCGCAGCCTTGCGCGCACTGTTTCAGGCGGCGGGCGGGAAGAAGTCAGGCTTCAGGATCGAGCTCAGTGAGCTACGCGTAATTGCGCTGCATGAGCGCGGCGCAACGTTGAGTTACCGCGAGCAGCAGACCGATGCGAGCGGGTTGCACACGGATCGGCGCTCGACGGTGGTGTTTGAAAAAAACGAGGCCGGGCAGGTGCTGTGGCGGCATTTGCAGGAGACGTTTTGCCAAGGCTGATGCGATCCCTTTGGGGCGAGGGAGCTCGCTCCCGCTGGGCTGCGCAGCAGCCCCAATACCTGCCCCCAACCCTGTCAGGCAAACCGCGCAGTCAGATTTTACGACTGCTACGCCGCCGAGCGGGAGCAAGCTCCCTCGCCACAGGTTTACTCTCCCGTGTCCTGCTTCACCACCACGGTGCAGGTAATCCCCGCCGCCAACAACACACCTTCCGGCACTTCATCGATGTGAATGCGCACCGGCACCCGCTGCGCCAGGCGCACCCAGTTGAAGGTCGGGTTCACATCGGCGATCAGCTCGCGGCTTTCCGGGTTGTCGCGGTCGTAGATGCCGCGGGAAATGCTTTCTACATGGCCCTTGAGCACTTCGCCGCTCATCAGTTGCATGTCGGCCTTGTCGCCCACGCGCACGTGCGGCAGTTTGGTCTCTTCGAAGAAGCCGTAGACCCAGAACGAGTTCATGTCGACCACGGCCATTTTCGCCTCGCCGATGCGTGCGTAATCACCGCGATGCACGTTGAGGTTGGTCACGTAGCCGTCCACCGCTGCACGTACTTCGGTGCGTTTGAGGTTGAGTTCGGCGGCTTCCAGTTGCGCTTGCGCGTGTTGGTAATCGGCCAGCGCAGCGTCGGCGATGTTGCTGGCGTCGTCGCGGTTTTCCTTGGAGATCACCAGGTTGTCCATATCGGCGCGGCGATGCGCGTTGACCTTGCGCATCTCCCACGTCGACTTGCGCGAAGCGACCAGCGACTGCGCCTGTTTGACCGCGATACGGTAGTGCTCGGGGTCGATCTGCATCAGCAAGTCACCCTTCTTCACCAGCTGGTTGTCGCGCACCGGCACGTCGATGACTTCACCGGTGACGTCGGCCGCGACGTTGATGATGTCGGCGCGAACGCGCCCGTCGCGAGTCCACGGGGTGTTCATGTAGTGCTCCCACAACGTGCGGCCAATCCATAGCGCCAGGGCCAGCACCAGCAGGGTCGCGAGCAGGCTGAAAAACTTTTTCATCAGGGCCTTCTTCAGAGATAGAGAGTCAACGGTAAACAGTCAGCGCCATGGCGCCGAACAAACAGGTAAACAGGCTCAGGCGCAGCAGCGCCGGGTGCCAGAAGAAGCGGTACAGATCAAACCCCGAGAGGAACCGGTCCAGCGCCCAGGCCAGGGCCGCAGCGACAAAAAACATCAGGGTCATGGTCGGCATGTACACGCCGTGGAAGGCGATTTCACGAGGCATGGGCAAGTCCTTCGGGCTTGGCGACGGCATAGGCGGCGAGCGGTGATTGCGGGTCGAGCAACGAGGTGCGGATGAAGTGCAGGTAGCTCTTCACCCGGCGCAGGGCCGAGGTGTCGAAGTGCGGCGCGAACGGCTCGTCGGTCGCGGCAACCCGGCTGATCGCGTGATCGACCGCCACCAGTGCGCGCTCCAGATTGCTCTGGTTCGGTTGCAGAAACAGTCGCACCAGCGCCCGGCCCATCACGCGGATCGCCTGACGCCACGGCTGCGATTCGGCATACGCCGGGTGCACCGGGAGAATCGCCTGTTCCTTGCGCAGCTCGATAATCGCGTGGCCGACTTCCAGCACCACGAACATCCAGCGCAGCAGTTTCTTTTGCACGGCAGGCTGCCCGGCGGCGAGGCCATAAGCCTGATGCAGCAGGTCGCGGGTGCGGCTCTCGAAACTCGACGCCAGGCCCTTGAGCTTGCCACTGATCGCGTAGACCACCTGGCCGCGCAGATCCTGCTCCAGCCGCTTCCACAACCAGCGACTGTTCGGCGGCAGAATGATTGCCCCCGCCGCCGCGCAGACCAGCATGCCCATGACCATGGCGATGTAGTCGTTGATGAAGGTGTAGGGGTTGTAGACGGTCAGGTTGTCCGGCACCGAACCGGTGCTGAAGAAGATCAGCAGACCGAGACCGACCCCGGCGTATTGCGGCCGCGAAGCGAGAAACGAACCGAGCACAATCACTGGCGCCAGCATCACGCACAGCAGCGGGAAACCATCGATCCACGGGAAGATGAAAAACATCTCGACGAAACCGATCAGTGCCCCGAGGAAGGTCCCGCAAGCCATCTGGAACGCCATGCGTTTCGGGTTCGGTGTGGCGGCGGACAGGCCCACGGTCGCCGCAGCAATCAAGGTCATGGTCGCGCCACTTGGCCACGCGGTGGCGACCCAGTAACTGCCCAACACAATCAGGATGAACGAGGCGCGAATCCCCGAAGCGGCGGCGGCCCACCAGTTGGTTTGCGGGGTAAACGGCTCGTCCCAGCGCTCGCGTTCGTGGCTGTGATCGGCCAGCGAGGCGTGGGTCTGGGCATAACTGTGCAGGTCGTCGACGAAGCGATAGAGCAGTTCGTAAGCGGTGTGAAAATCCAGTTGCTCGGCTTCACTCGGACCGGTTTGCTGGAAGGTTGCGCGCAGGGTTCGCACGCGAGTCGGCAAACCTTCCTTGTAGGTCGCCAGCGCCGTCGCCAGACGCGCAGCGTCCGGGCTGGTCAAGGCGCGGCCACTGAAGCCGTCGAGCACTTCGGCCAGATCCTGCAGGCCCGGTTTGATCGCGGCCACCACGTGTTCTTCACCGTTGCCGCGCAGGCGCTCCAGCAACTGATGCAAGGCGTTGAAGCGCGTGGTGATGCCCATGAACTCGCTGTTCAAACGACTGAGGCGACCGTTGCGCCGACGCATGTGCGGGTCTTCGAACACCGTCACGCTG
>Ga0308163_10002735_pt1 | contig 15626 bp, 11 predicted proteins | sample PhyTR1_FD_201037 | JGI IMG/M metagenome (GOLD analysis project Ga0308163, IMG submission 201037) | Phyllosphere microbial communities from UC Gill Tract Community Farm, Albany, California, United States - DLSLT.R1 | ecosystem: Host-associated > Plants > Phyllosphere > Unclassified | place: USA...
GAGCCGGAATTGGTAAAGAACACATGGTTCATGTTCGGGCCGGCAAGGCTTGTCACCTTCTGCGCCAGCAGCGTTGTCGGCGGCGTCGTCGAGCCGAAGAAGGTGTTGTAATAGGGCAGTTCCTGCATCTGCGCATAGGCCGCATCGGCAATCGATTTGCGGCCATAGCCGACATTGACGCACCAGAGACCGCCGAAAGCGTCAAGATATTTCTTGCCCGTCGCATCCCAGATATGCACGCCCTCGGCCCGCTCGATGATCCGCACGCCGGCCTCGTTCAACTTCTTCGTATCGTTGAACGGATGCAGGTGATGGGCGGCATCGATGGCAGCGAGATTGGAACGGGCGGCGAGGTTCTCATTCATGGCGGGCATCCTGTGGCGCGTATTCTGGGCAGATATTCTGGGCGGGGTGTCGCATTGAAAGGCAGCAATTTATCCGCTACGACCATGACGATATGCCGATCCTTTGGCAAGAAGCGGGGGTGTTTCGCTGGCCGCTTTTGCCCAACCAGAGCTTGCCGATGACCGTGTCCGAGACCGCCGCTCAGCCCCCAATCGATCCACAGGCTCGCATCGAAATCCTGCTGGTGGGCATGAATGGCGATCTGCGCGGCAAGATGATCCCACTCGGCGCGGAAGATAAGGTGTGGAAGAACAGCGTGCGCCTGCCCGCCTCCACCCAGTCGCTCGACATCTGGGGCGACGACAATGACGATCTAACCGGCATTTCCCTCACGCTCGGCGATCCCGACGGCCTCTGCATCCCCGACAAGCGCTCGGTGGCCGCCATGCCCTGGGCTCCGGCAGGCTCGAAACAAGTGCTGGCGACCATGCATACGCTGGACGGGCAACCGCATTTCGTTTGCCCGCGCGCCATTCTTGCCCGCGTGCTGGAGCGGTTTTCGGCGCTGGGCCTGACGCCCGTCGTGGCAACGGAACTTGAATTCTACGTGATGGAAGACGACTGGCGCGAGACCGGCAAACCAGTGCCGCCGAAGGCGCTCACCTATCGCGGCGAGCCGAACGGCTTCCAGCTCTACGACATGCGCGCCACCGGAGCGATGGAGGACTACCTCGCCACCGTGCGGGCCTATGCCGATGCCATGGGCCTGCCTGCGGATGCGACCACGGCGGAATTCGGCCCCGGCCAGTTTGAAGTCAATCTGCTGCACCGGGCCGATGCGATGGCGGCGGCAGACGATTGCATCTATCTGAAGCGCGTCGCCGAATTTGCCGCTCGCCGGCACGGGCTGAAATCCACCTGCATGGCCAAGCCCTATGGCGGAGAGGCCGGCTCCGGCCTGCATGTGCATGTCAGCATTATCGACGCGCAAGGCAACAACATTCTGGACGCCAAGGGCGGCGAGCCGGTCAAGCTGAAATCGGTGACGGCGGGCATGCTGCAAACCATGCGCGATGCGCAATTGATCTTTGCGCCCTTCGCCAATTCCTATCGACGCTTCCAGCCGGGCTCTTTCGCGCCCGACCGTATCGACTGGGGTTTCGGCCATCGCGGCACCGCAATCCGCATTCCTGACAAGGATGGCCCGGCAGCCCGTATCGAACACCGGGTGGCTGGCGCCGACGCCAATCCTTATCTGCTGCTATCAGCCATTCTGGGTGGCATGCTGAAAGGGCTGACCGCCGATCTTGACCCCGGCCCGGTCACCACGCCGCAGGCGCCGGCGGCAGAAGCCGAGCTGCTGACCCACGATTTTCTGACCGCCGTCGATGCCTTCCGCCGGTCCGATTTCATCGCCGATATCTTCGGCAGCCAGTATCGTCAGCTCTATGGCGACACCAAGCGCAAGGAAGCCATCACCTACCTGCGCACCGTGTCGGATTTCGATTACAGTACCTACCTGCCACGGCTGTAATGGACGCTGCCGGACCGGCTTATGATGGCAGCGCCCAAGACAGCCTGCGCAAGCTGATCCTTAAAAATCCGGGGATTTCATAAAATAATTCTCATTCTACCGGCAGCGGCAGAAAACCACTCCGCCTATGACCCCAAAATGACTGCTGCAACTCCTCCGCTTGTGGAAAACACCATACTGTCTTCGCAAGCCGATAAACTTGTCGCAAACCGACAATGTTTTTTTGAAGGCAGGGGTTGTTTTTTGTGCAGTTTTACCATTTGGTCAACACCCGAACCAATTCCCCATGGGCGTGGAGACAATATAAAATGACGCAGAAAACCATCCGATTGGCAACAGCAATTCTGGCAGGTTCCCTGCTGCTCGGTGCAAGCAATGCACTCGCCGAGACCGTGCTCAACCGCGGCAATGCCGGCGAGCCGAAATCGCTCGATCCGGCGCATATTTCCATTGATATCGAAGGCTTCGTCATTCACGACCTGTTCGAAGGCCTAACTATTCACGACGCCAATGGCAAAATTGTTCCCGGTGTCGCCGAGAGCTGGAAAGTATCCGACGACGGCACCGTCTACACCTTCAAGATCCGCGACAACGCCAAGTGGTCGGACGGCTCCCCTGTCACGGCTGAGGATTTCCAGTTCGCCATGCGCCGTTTGGAGGACCCGAAGAACGCCGCCGAATACGCCAATCTGCTTTACCCGATCAAGAATGCCGAAGCCGTCAATACTGGGAAGTCGCCTGTCGACCAACTCGGCGTGAAGGTGGTCGATGCCAAGACGCTGGAAATCACTCTCGAGCGTTCCACGCCATATTTCCTGCAGTTGATGGCCCATTACACCGCCTTGCCGATCAACAAGGCCAATTTCGAGAAATTTGGTGATCAATTTGTCAAGCCCGGCAATATGGTCAATAACGGTGCATTCAAGCTGCAATCGCATGTGCCGAACGACAAGCTGGTTGTGGTCAAGAACGACCAGTATTGGGATGCGAAGAATGTCAAGCTCGACAAGGTCGTGTTCTTCCCGATCGAGGACGATGCCGCCGCTGTGCGCCGCTATGAGGCCGGCGAACTCGACGTTGTGTACAATTTCTCTGCTGATCAGCTGAAGCGACTGCGCGCCGCCTATGGTGATCAGGTCCACGTCGATCCAGGTCTTTCGACTTATTACTACACGTTTGACATGCGCCAGGAGCCGATGAACGACGTAAGAGTGCGCAAGGCGCTGTCCATGGCCGTCGACCGCGACTTCCTGTCGAGCGAAATCTATTCCGGTGCGCAATTGCCGCTCTACTCCATGGTGCCCCCGGGCATGGAAGGCTACGAAAAGCCGCCGGTTCCCGATTTCGCGTCACTGTCCCAGATCGACCGCGAAGACAAGGCCGTCGAGCTGATGAAACAGGCTGGCTATGGCCAAGGCGGCAAGCCACTCAATCTCGAAATCCGCTACAATACCAATACCAACCATGAGCGGGTGGCGACTGCCATTGCCGATATGTGGAAGACCACATTCGGCGCCAAGGTATCGCTGGTCAACCTCGACGTCGCCTCGCACTACTCCTATCTGAAGGAAGGCGGCAAATACAGCGTTGCCCGCGCCGGCTGGGGAGCCGACTATGCCGATCCGGAAAACTTCCTGGCGCTGACGATCAGCACCAACACGACCTTCAACTACAGCCACTGGAACAATCCGGAATTCGACGCGCTGATGAAAAAGTCCTATGACGAAAAGGACCAGAAGGCGCGCATGGAGTTGATGCACAAAGCAGAACAAATTCTCGTCGACGAACAGCCCGTAGCGCCTCTGATGAACACTGCCAACCTGTGGCTGGTGTCCAGTAAGGTTTCCGGTTGGGGCAACAACCCGGTGAACGAGCATTATTCCAAGTATCTCAGCGTATCCAAGTAACGTCGAACAGGAGAATGACGCGCGATGGGCCGTTCCGGTCCGTCGCGCGTCGGCTATTTGACCATGATCAATTTCGTCCTGCGCCGACTGATGAGTGCCGTGCCGACGGTGTTCCTCGTCATCACCATATCCTTCTTCCTGATGCGCTTTGCGCCGGGAGGCCCTTTCGATCTGGAGCGGCCGCTGCCGCCCGATATCATGGCCAATTTGATGAAGACCTATCAGTTGGACCAACCGCTCTGGCAGCAGTACATCACCTATCTTGGTAATGCACTTACCGGTGATTTCGGCCCGAGCTTCATCTACAAAGACAATACGGTCGCCCAATTGATCGCCCAGGCCTTGCCTTATTCAGTTGAGCTTGGAGCCACCGCACTCTTGATCGCATTTATCGGCGGAGTCATTCTCGGCACCATCGCGGCGCTTCGCCAGAACGGGATCGTTGATTTCATCTTGATGACCTTCGCGACTGTCGGCGTCACCATTCCAAATTTCGTGATGGGTCCCGTGCTGACCCTGGTCTTTGCACTGATGCTCTCGCTTCTGCCAGCCGGTGGGTGGGGCGATGGATCGCCATACTATCTCGCCCTGCCGATCACCGTCCTCGCACTTCCGCAGATTGCCATCATCGCTCGGCTAACGCGCGGTTCCATGATCGAGGCCCTGCACACCGACCATATCCGCACAGCCCGTGCCTATGGCCTGCCGCCGCGCACCGTGGTCATTACTCACGCCCTGCGCGGCGCGATGCTGCCCGTCGTCTCCTATCTGGCGCCGGCGGCGGCAGCGCTTCTTACCGGTTCTGCCGTGGTGGAAAGCATATTCACCATTCCCGGGGTCGGCCGCTTCTTCGTCATTGGTGCGTTGAACCGTGATTATCCCCTGGTCATGGCCACCGTGGTTCTCGTCGCGGTATTCGTGATCGTTTTCAACCTGATCGTCGACATCGCCTATGGCCTGCTCGACCCGAGGGTTCGCCATGACTGATATGTCCATTACCTCTCCTGCCGTCGAAGGCCGCAGCCTTGGGCAATTGGCGCTACTGCGCTTCCGCCGCAACAAGCCCGCCATGGGCGGCTGTGTCGTGCTCCTGCTGATCGCGCTGTTCGCCTTCGTCGGGCCACTGTTTTCGCCGCACAGCTACGATCAGGTCTTTCCCTCCTATGTCTCGGTGCCGCCGAGCTTAAAACCCTTTCCGGATCCAGCTTCGCTACAGCAGGTGGCCGAAGGGGCAGCCAACCGGGCGAGGCTGAAAATGAGCAGCTTTACCGTCGAGAACGGCGCGTTCACGGCCAAGATTGCCTCCGATAAGCCAATCGACCCGCGCGCGGTGCGCTATTTCGATCGGGTGAACGAGTTCAAGGACACCCGCGTCGCGGAGACGACGCCGGACCAGCTCGGCATGACCCTGACCGGTCGCGTCGCGCAGGAATATTTCCCGTTCGGCACCGACAGCAACGGCCGCGACTTGCTTGTGCGCGTCATGCTGGGCGGACAGATCTCGATTGCCGTCGGTCTTGCCGCCAGCCTCGTCTCGCTCGGCATCGGCGTCATCTATGGCGCCACCTCGGGTTATCTCGGCGGGCGCGTCGACAATATCATGATGCGTCTTGTGGAAATCCTCTATTCGCTGCCCTTCGTGTTTCTCGTCGTGGTCATGGTCGTGTTTTTCGGCCGTTCGATCTGGCTGATCTTCATCGTCATTGGGGCAGTGCAATGGCTGGAAATGGCCCGGATCGTGCGTGGCCAGACGCTGTCGCTCAAACGACGCGAATTTGTCGGCGCGGCCGAAGCGCTCGGGCTCAACGACTGGCAGATCATCCGTCGCCACATCATTCCCAACACGATCGGCCCGGTCATCGTCTTCGTTACCGTCGTGGTGCCGCAGGTGATCCTGACGGAAAGCTTCCTGTCTTTCCTCGGTCTCGGCGTGCAGGCGCCCTTGGCGAGCTGGGGAACCCTGATTTCCGAAGGCGCGAAGAATATGCAGAACGCCCCGTGGCTGTTGATCTTCCCCGCCTTCTTCTTCGTGCTCACCCTGTTCTCCCTCAACTTCGTGGGCGACGGGTTGCGCGACGCGCTTGATCCCAAGGACCGATAAGCATGGACAAGACCGAAAACCAGACGGTACTGACCGTCAAGGACCTGAAGGTCACCTTCACGACGCCCGATGGCGAGGTGAATGCGGTCAAGGGCATTTCCTTCGATGTCAGGAAAGGCGAGACGCTCGCCATCGTCGGCGAATCCGGCTCCGGCAAGAGCCAGACGATGATGGGCATCATGGGCCTGCTGGCCGCCAATGGCCGGGTCTCCGGCTCGGCCCGCTACGGCGCGACGGAACTGGCCGGCGCCAACCTTTCGACGCTGAACGCGGTGCGCGGCTCGAAGATCACCATGATCTTCCAGGAGCCGATGACCTCGCTCGACCCGCTCTATACGATCGGCCGGCAGATTTCCGAGCCGCTGGTGTTCCATCGCGGCATGAGCAAGTCAAAGGCCCGCGCCCGGGTGCTGGAACTGTTGAAACTGGTCGGCATTCCCGAGCCGGAACGACGCATCGACAGCTATCCGCATGAGCTTTCCGGCGGCCAGCGCCAGCGCGTGATGATCGCCATGGCGCTCGCCAACGAGCCCGACCTGCTGATCGCCGACGAACCGACGACAGCACTCGACGTGACCATCCAGGCGCAGATCCTCGATCTGCTCGCCGACCTGCAGAAGCGCTTCGGCATGGCCATCGTGCTGATCACCCACGATCTCGGCGTGGTCAAGCATGTGGCCGACCGGGTGGCGGTAATGCGGCGCGGCGAAATTGTCGAACAGGGCAGCCGCGACGATATCTTCGAGCGACCGCAGGTCGACTATACGAAAATGCTGCTGGCTGCCGAGCCATCGGGCACCAAGGCCCCGCCACCAGCCGATGCGCCTGTCATTCTCGAAGGCCGCAATGTCGTTGTCGATTTCACCATCCGCTCCGGCATCCTGTTCAAGGGCAAGTCGAAATTCCGTGCCGTCGACCATGTCAATCTAAAGCTGCGCAAGGGCCAGACCATCGGCGTCGTCGGCGAATCCGGATCGGGCAAATCGACACTCGGACGAGCGCTGTTGAAGCTGCTCTCGGCCGATGGCCGTTTCAGCTTCGAGACCACGGATATCTCCGGCCTCGACCGGGCCGGCATGCGGCCCTATCGCCGTCAGCTGCAGCTGGTGTTCCAGGACCCCTATGGCTCGCTATCGCCGCGCCAGACGGTGGGCGAGATCATCACCGAGGGCCTCTATGTGCATGAGCCGAGCTTGAGCCGCGCCGAGCGCGACAAGCGGGCGATTGCGGCATTGAAGGAAGTCGGTCTCGATCCGGCCTCGCGCAACCGCTATCCGCACGAGTTTTCGGGCGGCCAGCGCCAGCGCATCGCCATCGCCCGGTCGATGATCCTGAAGCCCAAAGTAGTGATTCTCGACGAGCCGACCTCGGCGCTCGACCGCTCGGTGCAGCGCCAGGTGATCGAGCTTTTGCGCGACCTGCAGCAGAAGCACGATCTGTCCTACGTCTTCATCAGCCACGACCTGTCGGTGATCAAAGCGATCTCGGACCATGTGATCGTGATGAAAAACGGCAAGATCGTAGAGGAAGGTCCGACGGAAGAGATCTTCGAAAGTCCGGCAGAGGATTATACCAAGGCCCTGATCGCCGCCGCCTTTACCCATTGAATGCAAAACGCCCGGCTTGACCGGGCGTTTTCATGACGACTTGCCTTCAGATTGCGCCGGGCGCCACGAGAACCTGCAATTCCCCTGGGTGTATCCTGATCTCGACATCGCGCGGCATGCGCAACAACTCCCCGTCGATGACGCAGGCCACGCCCTGGCGGTGCTTGGGGAAATGCAGTTTCACCACGTCAGCGGTCGCAGCCGTCACCGCCTGATTTTCCGTGAGCTTGCCGCGCAAAATGTCGATGGCAAGGCCGGCCACGCCCGATGGGTCGAGCGGTGAGGCAAGATAAATCCCCAGCTTGCCGGTGGTCAGATCCTCGGCATAGAACAGCGGATTGGTATCAACAGGATTGTTGCAGACCGAGATGGCCGAGACTTCCTTGCGATCCAGCTTGCCATCGGCGTTGATGTCGAACATCACTTCAAAACGCGGCGGATTGAACATCACGCTCAAGGCAGCACTGGTGCTCGCGCGCATCTTGCCGAAACGCGAGGCATAGTCCATGCGGTTGCGCAGCCGCACCATGCGCGAATGCAGCCCGGCGGAAAACTGGTGCACATAGGGCTGGCCATTGGCGGTGGCGATATCCACCCTCTGCACCTCGGCTGTAGCGAGAACTTCAAGCACTTGCCAGATGTCGAGCGGCAGTTTCAGCGAGCGGGCAAACAGGTTCATGGTGCCGGCAGGCACCACGCCAAGCGGCAGGTCGGCTTTCCAGGCAATGCCGGCGGCAGCTGAAATCGTGCCGTCGCCGCCACCCGCAATCAGTGCGTCGTAGCCTCCGTCAGCCGCTTTTTTGATGGCGCTGACGATATCGCGGCCGGCGACTGCCTCGGTCTCAAGCGTATGGCCCGCGTCGCGAAAAATCGTCTCGGCGCGTTCGCAATAGGCGTTCATGTCGGTGGTGCGGAAGGTGCCGCCCTCCCGGTTGAAAATAGCCTTGATCCTCACTGACGCCCTGCTCCTTTTGCCGCGATTGGCATGCCTGCCGCCGTCCTCTGGATGCATCCCAACCTCCAATAACGGACTGTCGGCAATAATGTTGCATGCGTCTGTTGCAAATCGGGTTTGCGCTGGCAAAGATCAAGATCGGAATGAAGTTTCTACCGCGGCGCACAAATCCGTGCTAAACATCGTTCAAATCGCTTTGACTATGCTCAGGTGCAGGACGCTCGTCGTGCCCGCAGCCTGTTCGTTTGAATGCTTTTCACCCTTTAGGCGGCAGCCTCGACTGCCCTTGCTATCGATGACGCCAGCCAGCTCCCATGGCCCGGCGAGGATGATGTCATGAACGATACGACCACATTTGCCTCTTCAGCTGCAAAACAAGCGCAGCCGAGCCATCAGTCGGTTCCACAACCACAGCAACACAGCGAAACGCCGGTCCGCAGCGCGCCTGCGATTGCGCCGCGCACCGCTCTGTTGATCGAGTTTGCGCTTGCGGTCGGCGGCTTTGGTATCGGCACCGGGGAGTTTGCCGTAATGGGCCTGCTGCCCGATGTGGCGCAGACCTACGGGGTCAGCGTGCCCGAGGCCGGGCGGGTGATCAGCGCCTATGCGCTGGGTGTGGTGGTCGGCGCGCCGATCATTGCGGTTCTCTCGGCCAAGCTGCCGCGCAAGACGCTGCTTGTGCTGCTGATGGGCCTGTTTGCGCTCGGCAATATCACCAGCGCGCTTGCCCCCGGCTTCCTGAGCTTTACCGCGCTGCGCTTCATCACCGGCCTGCCTCATGGCGCCTATTTCGGCGTCGCTGCCCTGGTTGCCGCATCCATGGTCGAGCCGCACAAGCGGGCACGGGCCGTGGGCCGCGTCATGCTTGGCCTGACTATAGCAACTCTGCTCGGTACGCCGCTTGCCACCTTCCTAGGGCAGTTGATGAGTTGGCGCGCCGCCTTCCTGCTGGTCGGCGGTATTGCGGCACTGACGGCGGTGCTTATCGCGATCAATCTGCGCAAGGACAAGGTCGCCGAAGGCGCCAGCATCAAGCGCGAGCTCGGCGCTTTTGCCCGGCTGCAAGTCTGGCTGACGCTCGCCGTTGCCGCTGTCGGCTTTGGTGGCATGTTTGCAATCTTCAGCTATATCGCCAAGACCACGACAGACACAGCCGGCCTGCCAGCCTCGATGATCGCCGTGGTGCTCGCCTTGTTCGGCATCGGCATGAATGTCGGCAACGTGCTCGGTTCACGCATGGCTGACCGCTCGCTGAACGGCACGATCGGCGGCATGCTGGCCTTCAATGTCGTGCTGATGGCAATCTTTTCGCTGACGGCGGCCAATCCCGTCATGCTGTTCATCTGCGTGTTCCTGACCGGTTGCGGCTTTGCCGCCTGCCCTGCCGTGCAGACGAGGCTGATGGATGTCGCCGCCGATGCCCAGACGCTGGCAGCCGCCTCCAACCATTCCGCCTTCAACATCGCCAACGCGCTCGGCGCCTGGATGGGCGGCATGGTGATCACTGAAGGTTACGGCTATGGCGCCACCGGCTATGTCGGCTCGGTTCTCTCGCTTTTAGGACTCGTGGTCTTCCTGATTTCGGTGGCGCTGCAGCGTCGCTCCACCACGGCCTGACATCAGGCGACGGAACGATCGCTCTCCTCCCCGTCCGCCTCTATCTGCCTTTCGCCATTTTCACACCGGACATGGCGCTGGCCCCAGGCATCGAGCGCCATGATCACGGGCCGCAGGCTCTGGCCGAGCGGCGTCAGCGCATAATCGACACGCGGCGGTACCACGGGAAACACCGTGCGGGTAATCAATCCGCTCTCTTCCAGCTCGCGCAATTGCTTGGTCAACATCCGCTGAGTCACCGACGACAGACGACGGCGCAGCTCGCTGAAGCGCAGCGTGCCGTCGCTCAGCAGATGGTAGAGGATGACGCCTTTCCATTTGCCGTCGAGAAAGCTCAGTGTCGACTCCACAGGACAGCCGGGAAAATGATTGGTCATCTTTGCGCGAGGACGCGACATGGACAGTATCCTTTTTGGTACTGAGGGCAAAATAGGTGCCTACGGACAGAAATTGTGCATTCTTGTCCAATGCGATTTTATGACCTTAATAAGCTGCGTGCAAACAACAATGGAGAAATACCATGCGCGCAGTCGGATATTACGCCTCCCAGCCGATCACCGCCGAGGATGCCCTTGTAGACCTTGACCTGCCGATGCCGAAAGCTCACGGTCACGACCTGCTGGTCGAGGTCAAGGCGGTTTCGGTCAATCCAGTCGACACCAAAGTCAGACGCAGCCAGCAGCCCGAGGCCGGCCAGGTGCGAATTCTTGGCTACGACGCCGCCGGTGTCGTCACGGCGGTCGGTGAGGCCGTCACCCTGTTCAAGCCCGGCGATGCCGTCTACTACGCCGGCGCGATCAACCGGCCGGGCACCAATAGCGCCTTCCACCTCGTCGATGAACGGATCGTCGGTGCAAAGCCCCAAACACTGAGCTTTGCGGAAGCCGCCGCTCTACCGCTGACGGCGATAACCGCTTATGAAGCGCTGTTTCATCGCCTGAATGTTGCGATCCCGGTGCCCGGGGCGCTTCCAGCCGTATTGGTGACCGGAGGCGCCGGCGGCGTCGGCTCGATTGCCATCCAGCTCATCAAACACCTGACGGATCTCAAGATCATCGGCACCGCGTCGCGGCCTGAAACCCGTGATTGGGCGCTGGCGCTCGGCGCTGATCATGTCATCGACCATTCCAAGCCACTCGCCGGAGAATATGCCGCGCTTGGACTGGATGCGCCCGCCTTCGTCTTCTCCGTCGCCGGCAGCGACGATCACGCTGACGACCTCGCCGATATCATCGCGCCGCAGGGCCGGTTGGCGATCATCGACGACCCCAGCTCCGGCTTCGACGTAATGAAGTTCAAACGCAAGGCAGTCTCGGTCCACTGGGAAATGATGTTCGCGCGGCCAATCTTCCAGACACCTGACATGATCGAACAGCACAGGTTGCTCAACCATGTCGCCGTCCTTGTCGACGAAGGCAAGATGCGCACGACGCTGTCGCAGATCATCGGTCCGATCAATGCCGAAAACCTGAAGAAGGCCCACGCCCTGGTGGAAAGCGGTCGGATGAAGGGCAAGGTAGTGCTGGAAGGGTTCGAGGCCGCTTGACACTCCTCAGCCGCCAGATCGGGGCCGCGTCGTTCGCCGGCCCCGATCTGCAATTACGGTTAAAGATCCGTGAGACTGCCGATAATGCGTAGCGGCCGTGTGAAGCTTCAGGCTCCAGGCAAGGCTGCAACGGCAATCTATTGTATTAGCTCAACAAATTTCTCGTGTGACTTGTTGATGGCATTGCAAATACGGCACCGCCAACAGTCCTAAATCGCACGCTGCCGCCAATCACCGATTTGTGTATTGCGCCGCATGATTTTACCGTGGTTTGCGCCGCGTCCACCCCCTTGACTTTGGGCAGGGAGAGGCGCAGCTAATAGGGACGCGCAAGGGGTTATGTGCGGATTTCAACGGAGTCATCGATAAGATGCCAAGCGACAGTAGCAGTCGATTGTCCATGCCGTACGCGGCCTTCCTGCTCTGACACTCCGTCAGCTTGCCGGTCGGTTGCGCTACGGCGGATCGACAGAAAGGCAAGCACTATGAATATCCAACGCTTCCCTCTGCGGGCCGGCCATGCTGCCCGCCATCTTCTCAACGACAGCCTGAATGTCGTCACCGTTTCCGAGCGGATCGAGCAGTTGAACGCGCTCGACGTGTCGGAGGCCGCCGCTGTGCTGGCCGGTGTACCACAGCAAAAGGCACTCCGGATCATTGCCCGACCAGAACTGGTCCATGCCGCCCAGATCATCGCCGCCCTGCCGGTGGAAACCGCCGTGCGCCTACTGAAGGCCACTGCCCATGACCGGGTTGCCGACATCTTCCAGGCTATGGACGAGCGTTGCCGCACCGCGATCTTCTCGCGGCTCGATGCAGCCACCGCCCATGCCGTCGAACATCTGATGGCCTATCCGCAGCGCACCGCCGGTTCGATCATGACGACGGAATTCGTCAGCGTGCCCGACGACTTTACCGTCGCCGAAACGCTGGCCCATGTGCGCCTGGTGGAAAATGCCAGCGAGACCGTCTACGCCATCTATTTGCTCGACCACATCACCCGCATGCTGGTCGGTGTCGTCACGCTGCGCCGGTTGATCACCGTGCCCGCCGAAGCACCAATCCTGTCGGTGGCGCAATGTCACGGCGTCGTGCATGCAAGCCCGCTGATGGCGCAGGAGGAAGTTGCCCGGCTGATCCGCCGGCACAATCTGCTCGCCCTGCCCGTCACCAATGACGATGGCCGTATGCTTGGCATCGTCACGGTCGACGACGTGATCGATACAATGATCGCCGACACCACCGAAGACGCTCAAAAATTCGGCGGTATGGAAGCACTCGGCAAGCCCTATATGCAGATCGGCTTTGCCGGCATGGTCAAGAAGCGGGCCGGCTGGCTTGCCGCCCTGTTCCTCGGCGAAATGCTGACCGCCAGCGCCATGCAATATTTCGAAGGCGAGCTCGAAAAAGCCGTGGTGCTCACCCTGTTCATCCCGCTGATCATGAGCTCGGGCGGCAATTCCGGCTCGCAGGCGACCTCGCTGATCATTCGGGCGCTTGCCGTGGGCGAGTTAAAACTATCGGACTGGTGGCGGGTGGCCCTGCGTGAGCTGCCGACCGGCATGACGCTCGGCGCCATCCTTGGCCTGGTCGGTTTTGCCCGCATCGCGCTCTGGCAGCATATGGGGCTCTATAACTATGGTGAGCATTGGCTCCTGGTGGGCTTCACCGTGTTTGCCGCCCTGATCGGCATCGTCACCTTCGGCTCGATGGCCGGCTCTATGCTGCCCTTCCTGCTGCAACGCCTGCGCCTCGACCCCGCCAGCGCCTCGGCCCCTGCCGTGGCAACGCTGGTCGATGTCTCGGGTCTGGTGATCTATTTCACAGTGGCGCTGGTGATTTTGAGCGGGACGCTGCTGTAAACCGGATTTTTGGCGGCAGTTGCGACATCAAGACGGTGTAGGACGTCGTGAAAGCCAGAATTGGCTACTATACGCAATTACGCGCTTTGTGCTGAAACCGCGCCGATAGCGCGGTTCTCGGGAGAGAAGCGGTGAATGCCGCATGAAACATACCATGTTTTACGATTGTATTTTCAGAAATTAACCGAGAACCAGAAGATGTCCGAAACTATTGAGATCGCAGATATGTCGACCTCGGATTACGAGGGCGTGCGTCACCTTTGGATTGCTTCAGGCTTTGTGATAAGACCCCGCACAGATACGCTTGAAGGGATTAATCGTCTACTTGCGCGTAATCCTGGGCTAAGTTTAGTCGCCCGAAGCGATGGCGCCATCGTCGGTTGCGCGTTAGGAAGCCATGACGGCAGACGCGGCTTCCTACAGCATGTCGCCGTCGCCCAGTCATTTCAAAGGCGCGGAATTGCTCAGAAGATGGTCGGAATTTGCCTTGAGCGTTTCCGAGATCTACACCTCGGCTGGGTACATCTCGACGTTGAAGCTGGAAATGACAGGGCAAGATCCTTCTGGCTTCGAAACGGCTGGATGCCGCGAAACGAGCTAACGCGACTCTCGCTGAATCTCTTTGGATAGACGCATTCCCTTCCCAACGCGGAAATACCTACGGCTGGCCGCAACTCGCACCGAGCTCCCCTCACCGCTCCCGCAAAATATAATCCCGCGTCAACGGCAAAACATTGTTCTTCTTGCAGATCTGAATCTGGAACACTACGAGGTCCTCGTAATGGAAGGCGGCTTCGGCGGTCGCGAGGTAATAGTCCCACATCCGGCAGAAGCGCTCGTCATAGAGGGCGGCGGCGTCGGACCAGCGGGCGGTGAAGCGGGCGCGCCAGTGGTTGAGCGTCTTGGCGTAATGCAGGCGCAGCACTTCGACATCTGTGATCGTCAGGCCGGCGCGCTCGATTTCCGGGACGATTTCCGACAGCGCCGGAATATAGCCGCCCGGAAAGATGTATTTATCGAGCCAGGGCGTGGTGAAGCCCGGCGTTGCCGAACAGCCGATCGTATGCAGCACCATCACGCCATCATCGGCCAGCAATTTGCTGCAGGTCTTGAAGAAAGTGCCATAGGCGGCAAGGCCCACATGTTCGAACATGCCGACCGAGACGATCCGGTCAAACGTGCCTTTCAGGCTGCGATAGTCCATCAGCTGAAAATCGACCTTGCCGGCCTCGCCCTCGGGCTTGCGCGGCCGTTGCAGCGCATAGGCGAGCTGTTCTTCCGAGAGGGTGACGCCGAGCACTTCGCCGCCAACAGCCTTGTCGGCGAGATGCAAAGCTAGGCCGCCCCAGCCGCAGCCGATATCCAGCACGCGCTGGCCGGGGGCAATGCGCAGCTTGGCGGCCAGATGCTGCTTCTTGGCCAGTTGCGCCTCGTCCAGGCCCTGATCGTCATGCTCGAAATAGGCGCAGGAATATTGCCGGTCGGGATCGAGAAACAGTTCGTAGAGCCGGGCATCGAGATCGTAATGATGCGCGACATTCTGCTTGGAACGTCCCGGCAGATTGCGATGACGGAAAATCCGCAGCCGGGTGCGCAGGTTGTCGATGACGCGGGCGATCAGCGGGTGCGTGGCATTCTGGGCCTCGCGAAGCATCATCGAGACGAAATCGAACATGGTGCCGCGCTCAACGATGAAGCGCCCATCCATATAGAGCTCGCCAAGCCGCATGTCAGCATCGATCAGCAGGGCCCATTGCGCCGACGTGTCCGTGAATCGGACCACGACGAGTTCGCCGGTTCTGTCGCCGAAGGACAGCGTTCGGCCGCTGGCAGTGATCACGTCGAGCGCGCCCACGGTGACGATGCGGGCGAGCGCCGATTTCAGAATGCGGTCGGAGATAGCGGTGAAAACGTTGAATTTACGCGGTTTCAGGCGGTCTGCACTTCCAGGATACGATGCCATGATCGCAATGCCTTCCAGAACGGGTCCGGGAAGAAGGGCCTTCCTCCCGCAGAACAATAAAAGCGGGATCTAAGGGAGGATCGGATCCGCAGACCCCTGCACCGCCCCTGTCAAGCCACGCCGTCGTGTGTAAGAATAGATTATGCAAAAAATATGAAGGGCCAAAGCAAGCAGAGCCGTATATTTGCA